>Ga0116231_10013272_pt1 | contig 11660 bp, 12 predicted proteins | sample S1TSphgellanicum_2_FD_89695 | JGI IMG/M metagenome (GOLD analysis project Ga0116231, IMG submission 89695) | Host-associated microbial communities from peat moss isolated from Minnesota, USA - S1T2_Fd - Sphagnum magellanicum MG | ecosystem: Host-associated > Plants > Peat moss > Unclassified...
AAAGCAAACCCTAGCGATGGCGGGCAGACAGAACGCACACACGGCTAACCTTTGCAAAAGGGTTTCAGAGTTTCTCACCTCTTTGGGGCATCGCCACACATCTCTAGTTGCTCCACGCCTGGAAGAACTTTTTTCCTTTGTGAAACACACTCTCTCCTGCTCCTCGTCCTCTTCTTCTTGTGTTCCTTCACTGTTGGCTCTTCTCCTGACGCTCCCTAGATCGCCGTCGTCGTCGTCGCCATCGTCTCTCTCCCTCTCTCTCTCTCCACAGCAGAGTCCAGACTCCAAAACCGTCTCTCGAAATCCCTTCCTCCTTCCTCTCTCTGCACTCCTACCTCTTCTCTCTCCAGAAACCTTTGAAACCGTCTCTCGAACTCCCTCCCTCCCCCCTTCCTCCCTCCTTCCTCCGTCTCCACTGCTCCTTTCTTACCTCATCTCTCTCTCTCTCTCTCTCTCTCTCTCTCTCCAGAAAACTTCTTCGACTAGGTGTTGTGATTTCTCGCTCCCCTACTTGTCTCCTCAATGACTGATTGATTCTTCCAAAGCTGTTACATTTCTAGTTGCAATCGATTGCAAGCACCTGACAAGATGCATGCATTTAAGATCCAACGTGATTGCAGAGACAGAAGAGAGAAAGAGACACAAACCCAGGTTTTCATCGAGACAAATCACTTTTTCATTTCAAAGCTCAAGCCATTTTTTATCTTGAGAGCTTCTGCCTGCTTCTCTAGGGTTTCAAACTGATCACAAATGCTGGCAATAGATTGCTCCTTTTGCAAGCACCTGTCAAGATGCATACATTTAAGATCCAATGGACAGAGACAGAGAATCAACACAAGTTTTCAATTGCCTTAGGAATAGCTCTTCTGGCTTTATCTAGATTTTCATTGGAAAGGAGACTGCAATAGATTTGCTCAGTTTGCTCACCCACTCCATGTCTGGAAAATCAGCATAACCCTAACATGAAAATGAATGCACACAGCCACTCAACAGCAACAGGACAATTGTGAATATGTGCCTGCAGGAGGAGCTCAACAGCAAAAGGATGATTTGCAAAAGATGTAAACGCTCAATCCCAACAGGAAGGTGGTTGCTCAGCACAATCATACATTGTATGTACAAAGCAACAAAACAATGATGATGCTGCTGATGATCAAGATGATGATGTCCAACCAACAAGTCAGAAGATTGTATTTTCAGACAGAGATTTCTGTGACTAGCAAAATGATTGCAGACCATCTATCTACCAACACTTTGAAACATTCAATCAGCTTTTCTGCAAATACTCCCCAAAGCCAGAAAGAAAGAGCACTGCAGATCTAGAAAAACCTGCAACTCACACTTCGTGCAGTAGATAGCTGTAAGAACAACTTCAATTTTGATGATACTCCTGTCTGTTTATCTTTGGATTTACTGTTTCTGTTATTGTCCAAAGAAAGCAGTATAGTGGATTCCACCTCTCAACTGCAACAGAAGGTGAAACATGTGTTGCTTCTTCTTCACTCTCTTCTTCTGAGCAGTGAGCTTGAAAGGTAGGGTCACCTTCAAACCATGCTCTGTCTGAATTGCATATGGCAGAAGAATTATCTTCTCTGTACCTCTTCACATGTAGCATTCAATTAAGGAACAAGAAAGGGGGTTTTGGATTTTACAAACTGGGTAGCAGCAAAATTCAACCAAGGAAGTGCACAGATGGTTCACAGTCACTGGCAAACTGTTGGAGAAATGCTCTCAGCTCTTTCAATGTAAAGCATTGGACAGCTGAAACATGCTGCATGTCCAATCTTTGGAGCTTCTTAAGTGTCCAATGTGCATATCTCACACAGTCTGAAGAACAAGGCTCTGCCATGCTGTACTCCTGAATTCAGCATCATGAATCTACTGCTCTGATTAAAGCTGGTGAAAAGAAAATTGTTGAATCCAGTTCTTCTCTATGCAAAAATGTGCAGTCAACTCAACAATTCTTCTACACAAAAACACTGATCATCCTGTAGGATGATTATTGCAGCAAGAATGAGCTAACAATCTGAAACTTCTTCAAGCCATAAGCAGGTCAAGAGCTAAATCTGAAAGCATTCAAACACCATGACAGAAATGCATGATGTGAACTCATCAAGAAAGAGAACTTACCCAATGTGAATTTGCACTGGTGGAGGGCAGCACTGAGAATTCTCAAAATTGAAAAATGTGTGCATTTTTCAGAAATTCATCATGTTGTCACAAAGCCACTGTGCTCACTTCCCAAGAAGAAAGTCTATTACAATGACAATGCACATCACCCAGCCAACAGAAATCCACCAACTTCTGCAGGATTAGCGCTTTTTGGTCATGCAATAAGCCATATTACCTCAGGTTCATCAGCTTTTCCTGAGCATCTTCAAAATCATCATTGACATACAAGCACTCCACCATGAACTATACAATGGCATAGTACTCATGTTGAATGACTCCAGATGATCCATTCTTCAAATAAAATACCTACCTGTTGCCTTCTGTTGCAGCAGTTGTTAAGTAAGTAACACAGCAGATGGTGGTTGATCGACTGAATTGCATATTCAAATCCCTGCATTATGAGACCCACTCACCACCAATGAGATTGACCATGTGAATAACATCCCTGAAGATTGACACAGCTACTGAACTGACAAGGTCAAATTCAGCAACATTACGAAATTTGCACTTGGATTCAACCATCTTAGACTGTAAACACTTTAAAACTCTACAGCAAACAATATACACTCACTTGAGTTTGGTATGAATCAATTATATATCTCCATTATTGCAGAAGAAACAAAATGCCCAAATTGTAACCTCTGGAGACTCAGGAGAAAAACAGACAAACTCTAACTTTCAGAAGTATGACAAATGCCCAAACTGCAACCTTGGACACTCAGGAAAAAAAAAACAGAAAAACCCTAACTTTCAGAAGTTTCAGCAATAGTAAAAGAGGGCAACCGCAGAATCGGAAACAGATACAAAACAGAAGATGATACTAAAAGAGGGTGAAGTAAGTAAAAACATGCAAACAAAATGAAAATCCAGAGAAGGAGAAAAATAAGGAGTGCACACAACAACAAGAACAACAAAAGTAGCGCGAGACTATCCTTTGAAACCCTAATACTATCTCTGTAATGCAGCATTTGAAGAAGTTTGAAAAATTGTTTGTCGGGTGCGAAAGACGGTACCGGACTCTGCGAAAAACAACAACAACAACAACAACAACACTTCCAAGCAACCGATGATGTCCTCCAAACAAACGCTTCCGGCAACGTCCAGTCTCCTCCTGTCTACCAGACCTCCGCTCGCTCCGTCGAAGGGGAAACAAGCACGCAACGAAAATGACTCACCGAACCCTGAAAAGCTTCTAACCCTAAAAACCGTATAGACGCGCCCATGAACCATAATGACATACCATGATACGATATACGATTTGGGGGTATAAATACATGGACAAATACTGTAGTAACAAACAACCAAGACCCTTTTATTTCTAACCCTAAAAACCGTATAGATGCACACAATGAACCATAATACTACAACATCATACAATACAATAGTGGGTATTTATACAAAGATAAATATTTTACTAACTAGAAGGACTATCTATTTGTTTGCAAAATACCTACTAAACCTATTGAGAAAAGAAATATACATACATACATACATACAATACATATATAGATTGAATTTGGACAATTTTTATGCACACCAAATATGACACCGAAATACGATATTAAATTGTATTATATAGGAGAATATTATTTATATGTTTTGAACTATTTTATTCTTTGGATTTATCTAGAGTCCATGGCTTTAAGCCATGTATATTTGTGTGCCTTAATTTTTTGAGATATGAAAAAACACATAGTGTAAGAATCCCTAATCCTCGTCCTAGAATGATCAAAGTACAAGAATACATAATTTTAAAACCCTAATCTAGAAACCCTAATCTTCATCTTCGCATAAAAATTTCATTTCACATTTTTGTTTACAAACACAACATTTCAATTATCTTCTGAATGTTTTGTGTCGCCAAGGTTCCAAGGGACTCTCATCATTACTATTATTATTTGCGTGGTTTTGTTGATACTAGATTTATTGTTGTCATTTGAAAAGACTCTTTTGAATCTCAACTACGAAGGTTTCGTTGTGGTAAAGGAATTTCAAAGTGAAACCATAACAACAATATTAGAGGTTCCACATTCCATTTATGGGGCTTGGATCCAAGAGATGACTTAAGGAGCTCTATTGGCACATAGAGACACAAAGACAAAAAATCTTAGGGAACAAGAATTGCAAAAAAATCTTAGGGAGCAAGAATTGATTTGCAACTACACGCTTTTTGGATTGGGAAGGCAAGGCTACAAACAAATTTGTCTTTTGTGAGAGAGACACAAAGAAAGAGCAAGAGGGGACGCAATAGATGAGAATAAAAAATATCACGAACGACTCAAATTCTTTGCACAACGATGGATTTCACACCTTCCACCAAATATCACGAAACTGGGAATGTTTATTTTCCCCCCTACTTAAAAAATGTAGAAAATGAATGGCATGGGCAACAGTGCAAGAGAAAGAAAGGCTAGTCCCATTTGGATCTACTACATCTTTTATCTCGACTCTCAAACCCCTTTGAGATTCTAATCTTTGTTTGGGTATAAAAGGTTTTGCGAAACAAATTAAATTAATGTAGAGAGCTGATGATGATGATGATTCACCACAACATCTTGTGCATCATAATCGCTTGAGGGATTTGAGGATTGCAATTAATTTTTTGACAAGCTTGAGCACTTGGGGTTCTTCTTCCTTTGAGTCAGTTCCTTACATCAAAATTTGAGAAATATGGTTCAATAGGGTCATCCTATAAAATTTGCATTGATATGGTAGGAGATTGTTGTTGGCTTGCTAGAACTTGAAAAATTTGCAACTCTTATTTGATCTGCTATGTTTTGAAACTTTGATGATGCAGGCTCTATAATAAATGCTGCATGTAACAAGGAAAGGCAAAGGATTAGTAGAATGGAAGGTGTGTCTAATTTTTCTTAACTCCTTTCCCACAACTCCCTTAGTTTATTGAGCCATGAAGAAATCTCCTTCCACTATTTGAATCGTGTAGAACATCAAGTTGTAAAACACTAAAGGAAAATATATTACTTTGTTTTCACCTTTCCAATACAATTTAAGAAAAGTCTAATATCCTAGTTGAATTATGAAAGCATAATTAGGAGATTTCATGTGGTGATGTTTCATTGTTGTGAGGTTTGATTATAGGTTTCTATCATGGATGAAGTTACGATGAAGGTGATGTCATGTTCTTGTAAGATGGCTGATATCATTGATGAAGGCATCTTTTGTAAACATTGTTTCTCTAATATATACATTACTTGCTCTTGTTTCAATGTTAAAATCGTCAATAATTTGGTTGTCAATTCTAGCAATAAAGTGTTTTGTCCCTCTATACTCAAAAAGGATGTGATCCATACATGTGCAGTGAATGGATAATTTCCAATGTTTATCATGTTTTGTAATGGTTGAAGATCCCAATAAATGAAACAACCACTACCTTCTCCTAATGTTGTCTACTTTATCGAGCTTGTTGAAAGAAGTGGGTTATGTAGTTTTCAAACACTCCATCTTTCCACCTTTGGTTTTTGGAATGTTGAATCCTAAAAGTTTGTAAAGTCAATCTAGAAATGGTTATCCCTATGTTTATGTAGGGTGAGCCAATTCATGTAAAACATGTCGAGGGAATCACCTCTCTATAAGAAGTGGGTACTTAATCTTAGTACATGACCTCTTCATTGGCACAACAATAATGATCACAACCATAATGGTCTATTTTATGTCATTCTTCAAAAGCCAAGAGCACAAACAAACATGACATATAATTGTGTGCAAGTTAAGGTTTAAGGTAAGGTCTGTGGAGGGAGTTTAGCATCATACATGTCATGAAATGGTTATAATTTTGTTCAGGAGGTAGGTTGGAGGTGTTTTCATGTACACCTACAAGTAGATTATAGATTCATTTTTCATCATCTAGTTTTTTATCCTATTACAATTCTTCTTTGCATCTCTTTTAATACATTTATCAAAAAAAAATTCAATTTTTTTCTTTTTAATTGCATTCCTTACTGTTGCAAAGAGAAACATTTCAATTGCTTACCATTGCGGTTGTGTTTAATAATTATTAGTGCATAACTTTCTATTGATTTGCATGACAAATCTTGCAAACTAAGCCAATTTTTCAAGATTCCCATAAGTTGGGTGCTTATTAGGGTTTGGTACTTAATTCTGGAAGTAGTTTCCACATGGAGGATAATGCTAAAATGGAAGAAATGGAACCCAAGAAAAAGGTTTTTGACATTTTTTTCTTTCCTTTTAGTATTTATTGATTGTGTCATGCAACATTTAGAAGATGATGCAAAGACAAATTTAGAAGATGGAAAATAATCTAAAGTTTAAAGTTAGAAGGTTATAATCATAGTCACCATTCTTCTTTTCAAATTGAATCAAACCCCTAAGTCTTGAAGATTTGGAATTATTGTCATTGAATTTTTTTTTGGAACTAAAACCTAAAAGCTTTTGAACTCGTCTCTAGGGTTTTTTTGGTAGTTCAATCATCTTGAACAATTTTAATGTGTGCACATTCTATGAATTTACTCTACAACCACAACACAATTAAGTGAAGTTCTCCTTAGATGTGACATAACTTGAAACTCATGTTCCTTGTAGGAGGAGGGCATATGTACACCTCTCTTAATCCATGAGATATTTTTTCAACATCTCAAATTACTTAGGTTGATTAGAATGGCTTTGTGCATGTGAGGGCTTGTCTTTCCAGTCTTTGATGAACCATAGTCTAAAAAAATAATGGCAATGTAGACTACATTGGTCTTGAAGGAAACCTTTGGCATGTTAGTGTGTGTAGAGGAAGCAAACAAGTTGTAAGAGGATTAATAATTTGTAGTAGTTGGAGTTTGCCTTTTTTTGTCAAGAGGGCAAGGATAGCTTTGGGAGCAAACCTTGTATGCCCATCTTGTACAATCAAGGATATGTGTAGAAAGGAAGTGGAAGGGGCAAAAGGCCACCTTTGAGACAAATTTTCCAACACTTGGGAGTGGGATAAAGAATTGTAGCCAAAAGGAGAAATAGTGTTGGTAATGCCAAGGTTTGAGGACATGTTTTCATGCCACATAATATTGATAATTCCATATCTGTCAAAAGTCTAATGCCCAAGGAGATTGGTGCACAGAGATGAATCCATAGAATGCATGGTTTGTAATTCGTCATTACATAATAATCATTTGATATCATAGAACATTACTTATTCACTAAGGCTTATTGTAGTAATTTTAAACTATCGAACTTGATATCACTTGCAATGTTCTTGATGGGATTTGCTGTGACTACATTTGTTTGAAAGTTGGGATTATGCATGGGTAATATACAAGGGAAGTGTGTTGGCATATGGGTATGATAATGCAATAATTAACTTTTCAACTCGTTACCATTTTCTATTCCAATATCAAGAAAATCATCTACATGCATGGTGGAATTGGAAGGTCAATCAATCATGTACGACAAATTGAAACTTTGCAATGCCCCATAACAATGGAAGCTAGCTTTGTTGTGTTTAATAATCATTATTTTTGATTGTGAGAGTTTTGAATCAATATTAAATAACCTTTTATTGATCCAGAGTTTTTTTCCCTGATCACAGGGTTTTTGTAATGTAATATACCTATAATTGTTTATTGTTCATATTTCCCCATATTTCCTTAAGAATTTATGAAATTTATCATAAATTCACCATATGTTGTTTCAAGAAATAAAGATTGGTCAGTAAAACCCATTATAATACATCAATAAAGACATGAATAATATTTTTATTTACAAAACAATTATTTTAAATCCTTTTTAATGAACATATCAAATATACATAACAAATTTTAAATATAAATTCTCACTTAAGAAGTGAGTTGTAATAAATTTTACATATTCATATTAAATGTAAAATAAATATATAATAAAGTTTTTAATATAAAATATTTGGATATATTTTATATCTAGTTTATGAATACAATTTTTGCAAATATAAAGGCAAAATTAAGAATTTTGAAAATTTTCTATTTCAAATTTAGATTAATGCGTCATGACATCAATTCCAAGTAATGGATATTTTATATTTACAATCAAGAGAAAAATCATTTTAGTTTATTTAAACTTTGTATGAGCATTGATTTAATATTCAGATAAAAATTTATATATATATATATTAGGATAAAATTTCAAACATAGTGATTTAAAAAATGAATTTCACTTATAAATACAAAAAATCAAGCAAGCCTACAGAGGTTTAATGATTTTTTTTGAAAATTTTTAAAAAATTGCATATTATTTTTAGAGAAGGAAAAACATGTATTTCCAAAGTAAAATGTGTTCAAAGTCTTTTACCACTTTTGTGGAATCAAGTAATTGAAACAAATGGCTTTGCCATGAAAACATTGTTTTTCAAAAATGTTTTACATGAAATCAATTTAATGGGTTTAGAGTTCATTAACCTTACAAAGAGGGGCCAAGCAAAAGAGAGGAAAAAAACCCTAAATGCAAAATTGCACCAAAGTGACATTGAACATTAATTCAAAGGCTTTTTTTTTGCCTTTAAAAAAAAAACTAAACTTTTTTGCTTCATAATTTAACAAATTTTGGGTCGCTTTGGCCCATCCCCCTCCCCCTTAAAAGCAACCAAACCTCCCCTTTCCCTCATGCCCCCTAAGAAAAAACCTTTCTTAACAAGAGAAGGAGTCCTTGCCACCAAACATTTTTTTAACCTCTTCTAAAATGGGGATGGAGAAGGAAAAAGAAAGAACCACCCAAAAAACACTTCATTCCACCCAAGAAACATTTCTTCAAAGAAAGAAAAAGAAATTTTCACATATAATCTTACATCATCCCACCCAACTTTAAAAAGTAGAAAAATTAAACTTTAATTTGTAACCTTGTCCATTAAAGGCCATTTTAGACAAGGGTCCAAGGAGTAGGGTCCAATGAAATTGAACATTCTTATTGGTCCAGAACTTTAAATTGATCCCAAGGCCTTTAGAGGAGGGTCCAAAACCAAGACAAATCAAATTGTGATTTATCTTACATGGCATCATTTTGGAAGGAAAACCAATTGGTTTGGATAAAAAAAAGGGTTAAAAGAAAACTCATGGTTTGGAGAACCAAAAATGTAAGTTAAGGTCTAATGTTGTTCATTTTTTTGGTTTTTTACTCTTTTCCATTATTTTCTTTTACCCTTGTTCAAATTCTGTGAAAATGAAAGACATGTTATGGATTGAAGACATTGTTGAGAACACTTCAGCTACCCCATTTTGGACCAACTCTAGAGTTGACATGGTTAGTTTTGTGAATTTTCACAAGGTGGTTGCTAGAAGGTATGCATTTTTAGCTTTTTAAAGTGCACAAAATGGAGGTGAATCAAAAAGTTGGGTGGAAAGTGAAGGGTTGAAGCACCAATTTTCACAAGTGGAAAGGGGTTTTGGATTTTCAAAAGATTCCTAAACTAGTTCCCATTCCAAATAAGAAAGCACTACAGAAAAAGGCGGTTGTGCTAAAAGACAAAGATGAAGAACGTGAAAAAGTTGGGAAAAAGTTGGGTGGATGGTGAAGTACTACATGGTAAATTTTGTCATCGTTCTCTAACAATAAAATTCAACTTTGAAACCTTAATTGTGCATGTCAACACAATTTGATTATAGGTCTAAAATTTATAACAAGTAAGAGAAAAAAAAATTGCAAAAAATTGTATTCAAATTAGATTGATCAATCCAAATTTGTCCAATAACTACTTGTTGCAATGCAATCACTCAATGCATGGACATACTAAAAACAAGAGTCACCAATATCTTGTGCCTATACTTATCCAATGTCTGTAATAAAAAATTTAAAAAAAAAAAAAAACCATGAAAAAAAGGAAGAAAAAAAAGAGAAAAAAATCAAAGGTTAACTTAATATTCTCACATGTCCATCACACATTATTGATATTGGACCTTCAAAATTAGACCCCAAGCATTTAAACACACTCATTGTGCCTTATGATTTTTACTTTTTTTAATGTGAAGAAAGATCCAATTCAAGGTTCAATTTGCTTCAAATTGGTTCCAAAGCTTTTGGTCCTTGGAACCATGTCTAAAATGGCCCTGAGCTCACTTTTTATTCTTCATCTTCTATACGCGCTCAAAATGAGTTCCTACAACGCTTCAATAAGAAAGAAGCCAAAAGAAAAGAAAACAAAAAATTCAAAAATTCAATTTGAAAAATCATAATAAATTTGCAATTTTCTTGGGTTTAGGGTTTCCTTCCTCCAACATGTTCCCAATTCATGTTCTTAATGGTGTGTTCAATGTGTGTGCCTCACTTCTTGGGCCATGCCTTGGGGCAAGCACTTAGTATGGATTCACTTCCTTCAAAAGAAACTTGAACCTTATGGTCATACATAGGTTATTTCAAACATATCATCTATAACAAGAAGTACTTCTTTTAGAATTAACCTTAACCTTATTCAAAATTAACTAAGGTTACTCAAAATTAGGTTAAAGAGCTTAAAGAAACGAATATGAAGTTTCTTTTCCTTACTTAAAAATAACTAAGGTCATTCAAAAGCAGGTGAAAGAGCTCAAAGAAACAAATATGAATATGAAATCTCTTTTCCTTACTCAAAAATAACTAAGGTCACTCAAAATTAGTTTAAAGAGCTTGAAGAAAAGGATATGATGTCTCCTTTCATTACTCAAAATTAAGTTAATTAAGAGCTTATAAAGAAACGAATATGAAGTCTCGTTTCCTTACTCAAAAATAACTAAGGTCACTCCAAATTAGTTTAAAGAGCTTAAAGAAAAGGATATGAAGTCTCCTTTCATTACTCAAAATTAAGTTAATTAAGAGCTTATAAAGAAACGAATATGAAGTTTCGTTTCCTTACTCAAAATTAACTAAGGCTACTCAAAATTAGGTTAATTAAGAGCTTAAAGAAAAGGGTATGAAGTCTCCTTTCCTCATTCAAAATTTAACTAAGGTTACTCAAAATCAGGTTAAAGAGTTTAAAAGAAAGGGATATGAAGTCTCTTTTCCATTACTCAAAATTAACTAAGGTTACTCAAAATTAGGTTAATTAAGAGCTTAAAGAAAGGGATATGAAGTCTCTTCTTCATTACTCAAAAATTAACTAAGGTTACTCAAAATTAGGTTAATCAAGAACTTAAAGAAAGAAAGGGATATGAAGTCTCTTCTTCATTACTCAAAATTAACTAAGGTTACTCAAAATTAGGTTAAATAAGAGCTTAAAGAAAGGGATATGAAGTCTCTTCTTCATTATTCAAAATTAACTAAGGTTACTCAAAATTAGGTTAATTAAGAGCTTAAAGAAAGGGATATGAAGTCTCTTCTTCATTACTCAAAATTAACTAAGGTTACTCAAAATTAGGTTAATTAAGAGCTTAAAGAAAGGGATATGAAGTCTCTTCTTCATTACTCAAAATTGACTAAGGTTACTCAAAATTAGGTTAATCAAGAACTTAAAGAAAGAAAGGGATATGAAGTCTCTTCTTCATTACTCAAAATTAACTAAGGTTACTCAAAATTAGGTTAATTAAGAGCTT
>Ga0116231_10013273_pt1 | contig 11660 bp, 7 predicted proteins | sample S1TSphgellanicum_2_FD_89695 | JGI IMG/M metagenome (GOLD analysis project Ga0116231, IMG submission 89695) | Host-associated microbial communities from peat moss isolated from Minnesota, USA - S1T2_Fd - Sphagnum magellanicum MG | ecosystem: Host-associated > Plants > Peat moss > Unclassified...
CGCGACCATCGGCGCGTACATCGGCGCGCACCGGCTCGATCACCCCGTCGTCGGCCAGCATCTGGACGAGGTTGCGCAGCAGCGGCAGCGCGGCCGGCGCAACGCTGCCGGTGGCCACCAGGCGCTCGGCATCGAGCGGCGCCGGCGCGGCCCCGGCGCTGCCCGCGGCGGCGCTCGCGACGCCACCGGTGCCGGCATCGGCGCCCAGCGCGCGCAGCGCACGCTCGGCAAAGGCGGCGCACAGCACGTCGAGCAGCGGCTCGACCTCCAGCGCATAGCGCTGCCGCGCCGCCACGCGCCCGGGCGCGTGCAGGTGCCGGCTGCAGCGCTGGGCGAGCTCGGCGATGGTGGGCAAGGCCGCGGCGCGTTCGCTGCCCTGGCGCGGCATGGCCACGGCGCGCGTGGCGATCGCCCGTGCGGCCGATTCGTGCCCGCGCTGCAGGCTCGCCGCCCGGAAACGCACGCCGCGCGCCACAGCCACCATGGCGCCGGAGTCGTCAAAGAGCGTGAACTCGGCCTGCATCGAGCGCCGGCTGCGGTTGCGCGCCGCGCCGGCCACGAGTCGGGCGGCGGTCACGCGCGCATGCGGCCGGTTGAGCTCCAGGCGATCGATGCGCACCGGCAGGAAGGCCGGCAGCTCGTCGGCCGCGGACCGGCCGCCCTGCTCGCGCAGCGCGGCGTCGGCCAGCAGCTGGAAGGCGCCGTCCAGGTAGGCCGGGTGCAGCAGGGCCGAATCGGCGCCGGCGGTGGTGTCGGCCGTCAGGGCCAGCGGCGTGGCGATGGCGCCCAGCACCGCGCCGCGCACGAACCACACCGAGGCCACCGACTGGAAGGCCGGCCCGTAGTCCAGGCCCAGGCTGCGCGCCAGCTCGTAATGGGCGGCGGCCGAGACATCCGGGTGGCGCGAGGGGATCTGCACCGGTGCCTCCACCGCCGGCACCGAATCGCTCACCAGGCGCCCGGCCACGTGGGTCTGCCAGAGGTCGTCGTGCGCGCGGTCGCGGCTGATGATCGTGAAGCGGCCGTCGGCCGGCTCGATCTTCAGGCGCACGGTCCGGGAGCGCTCGCGCTCGAGCAGCAGGGGCGCGAGGATCTCCAGGTCTTCGATCACGTGGCAGCGCAGTTGCTGCCCGTCCTGTGCTTCGTGGGCAGCCTGCCCACCGTGCCACTGTTCCGAAGCGGCCAGCGCCATCTCGACGAAACCGGCCGCAGGGAAGACCGCGGCCCCGCCCACGGCGTGATCCGCGTAGAGCGGCAGGCGCGCGGTATCGAGGTGGTTTTCCCAGTGCAGGGCGTCGCCGGCCAGCGCGTAGCCCAGCAGCGGATGCACGTTGGCGCGCGCCAGCAGGCCCATCGACTCGGGCGAGCTCGGGTGCCAGTGGCGCTCGCGCTGCCACGGATAGAGCGGCAGGTCGACGTAGCGCCCCGGCACCGGGAAGAGCCGCGCCGCATCGCGCAGCGCGCCCACGAGCTCGAGTTGTTCCACCACCCAGCGCATGCGCGCCGCGCCCGGTTCGTTACGCGTGAGCCCCGGCAGCACCAGCGGCGGCACCGCGGCGGCCTCGCCGGGCGCGCGCGCCGCGCCCTCGTGGCCGGCCGGCAGGTGCCGGCCGATGTCGTTGATATAGGTGGCCAGCACCGCGCGCGGCCCGATCTCCACGAAGGTGTTCACGCCGTCGGCCATCATGGCGCGCACCGCCGCATCGAAGCGCACCGGCTCGCGCACGTTGCGCCACCAGTAGTCCGCGCCCAGGCTGTCGGCGCCCGCGCTGTCGAATGCGGCACCGTCGACCCCGACACCGCCGAGGCGCGCGCCGGTCACGGTGGAATACATCGGCACCGGCCCCGGGCCGGCCTTGAGCCCCTTGAGCGAACGCGCCAGCCCTGCGCGGATGGGGTCCATGGCCGCGCTGTGGAAGGCATAGGCCAGCGCCAGGCGCTGCGAACCCACGCGCCGCTGCGCCAGTATGGCCTCGAAGCGCGCCATCGCATCGGCGTCGCCGGCCACGGTGACGCTGCCGGGACTGTTGATCGCGGCGATGGTCAGGTGCTCGCCCAGCGCGTACGAGGTGAGCACGGCCACGGCATCGGCCTCGCCCAGCGCCACCGCCGTCATGCAGCCCTTGCCGCGCGTGGCCGCCTGGTGCGCGCTGCGCTCGTGGATCACGCGCACGGCCGTCTCCAGGCTGAGCGCGCCGCTGGCCCAGGCCGCAGCCACCTCGCCCACGCTGTGCCCGGCCACGGCCATCGGCCGCACGCCATGGTGTTCCAGCAGGCGCGTGAGGCCCACCTGGATGGCAAAGAGCGCCGGCTGGGCGACCTCGGTGAGCGCAAAGCGCTCCGCCGCGGCGTCGGCGCGCAGATCCGCCAGTATCGAGGACCCGCCGCGAGCCAGGTAGAGCGCCTCGACCTGCTCGACCGCGGCCCGGAACGTGGCGTCCTCCTCCAGCAGTTGCAGCCCCATCCCGGCCCACTGCGAGCCGTTGCCCGAATAGATGAAGGCCGGCGCCGAGGCGTCCGCCCGGTACCGTCCGGTGACCACCCCCGGCGCCGCGCCGGCATCGGCAAAGCGCTCCAGCGCCTGCGCCACCGCCACCCGGTTCACCCCGGTAGCCGAAAGCCGGTGCAAGTGCACCTCGCGATGCCGCGCCGCGCTGTACGCGATGTCGTAGTAATCGAGCTCCGGATGCAGGCGCAGGTGCCGCGCCATCAGCCGGGCAGAGTCCTTGAGAGCAGCAGCGCTGCGCGCCGAAAGAAGCAAAGGCGGCTGTTCCACCCCAACGTAGCCACTTCCTGCCTCCGCAAGCGGAAAACTCCCGCCAGAGAGAAGCCCCTCTCCCGCTTGCGGGAGAGGGCCGGGGGTGAGGGTAGAAACAGCACCACTCTCCTCCTCAAAAGAAGTCAGCACCGCATGCGCATTGGTGCCCCCAAACCCAAACGCACTAACCCCCACCACCACCCGCCGCCCACGAGGCAACTCCAGCACCTGCGTAACCGGCGCCAGATTCCACCCGGCAAAGTCGATATTGGGGTTGGGCTTCTCCAAATGCAGGTTCGCCGGCACCCGCCGGTGCTGCAAAACATGCAGCGCCTTTACGAGCCCCGCCATCCCCGCCGCAGCCTCCAGATGCCCGACATTGCCCTTGATCGAGCCTATCGGCAGCGGCCGCTGCGCCGAGCGCATCTGCCCGATCGCCTCGCCGATCGCCCGCGTCTCGAGCGGGTCGCCCACGGCCGTACCGGTGCCGTGGGCCTCGAAGTAGTCGATTTCGTCCGGCGCTATGCCCGCGCGGCCGTAGACCTCGCGCAGCAGCGCCGCCTGGGCGCCGTGGCTGGGCACCGTGAGCCCGGTCTTGCGTCCGTCGCTGTTCACGCCGGTCTCGGCGATCAGCGCCAGCACCCGGTTGCCGTCGGCCAGCGCCCGGTCCAGCGGCTTGAGCAGCACGATGGCGCCGCCCTCGGAGCGCACGTAGCCGTCGCTGGCGGCGTCGAACACGCTGCACCGGCCCTTGCGCGAGAGCATCGAGGCCTTGGAAAAGCCCACGAAAGCATAGGGATGCAGGTGCAGGCTGATGCCCCCGACCACCGCCGCCTCGGTCTCGCCGCTGCGGATGGACTGGCAGGCCTGGTGCAGGGCCACGAGCGAGGACGAGCAGGCGGTATCGACCGTCATGCTGGGCCCGTGCAGGTCAAAGACGTAGGAGATGCGGTTGGCGGCGATGCTTCCGGCGTTGCCGGTCATCGTGGTCGCGTCGATCGACGCCATGTCGTCGGCGCGCCGGTAGGAGTAGTCGACGCTGGACAGGCCGACGTAGACACCGCAGCGGCGCCCGCGGAAGGCCGTGGGCGGGATGCCGGCGTGTTCGAGCGCCTCCCAGGTCATCTCCAGCAGCACGCGCTGCTGCGGGTCCATCTGCTCGGCCTCGCGCGGGGAGATGCCGAAGAAGCCGGCATCGAAGCCGGAGACGTCGCCGATGGAGCCGGCGGCGAAGGTGTAGGCGGTGCCGGGTTCGGCCTTGCGCGGGTGCAGCAGGGAGTCCTGCGCCCAGCGGCTGGCCTCGACCGTGGCGACCAGGTCCCGTCCGGCGAGGAGAGCATCCCACAGGGCCTCGCCCTGGGGCCCGGGCATGCGATAGGAATAGCCAACGACCGCGATAGGGCCGCGGCCCTTGTAATCTGTCATGAACTCATTCTATTGTTTAATCACCCTGTAGTGAACGTTCGAAGAGGCAAAGCGTCGACAATTTGCAAGGAAAATTGCGCTAGGCTGAACGACGCCCGGCCTCGCGAGGCCTGCAAAGGCCCTGAGGCCATTCGAGACGCGACGCAACTTGCAGGATCACCGAGGCGCAACGGCCGCTGCGCCGAGCAGGCAGCGGCGAAGAACCGGGTCCATTCCCGGTCCTTCATGTGATCGTCGGTAATCCGGGGTCTTTTCGAACTCCCAATCGATCCCGAATATGGCAGCGGCCGAATACCTCGGGGTCTGGATCAGCGACATCAAGGAAGTCTCAGCGTCGGCATTCGACCGCACAACCGGGCGGATCCCGTCGACCAGATCTCAGGACTTCAAGACAGTGTGATAGAGAAAATAGTCCGCAAGATTTCTCTCTATGAACCATGGTTTCAGGCGAACGGGGGTTTCCATCTGGAAAAGGGGAAGTATTTCCTGGTCTTCCTCTGCCGGTTCATACTGGTGAGCGACAAGATCCCTTGGCACTTCAAGGCCGATGCGTGCGAACTCCTCCGTGAGGTTGAACTTCTCGACGCAACCGACCGCCTTCATGCAGTTCAGGAAATTCAATGCGTAGTGCAAATGCTCACCGGTGATCGTCGTGCTCCTGTCGTATGCCCCGCAAATCTCTCGCGTGTAGTAATCATGCGATCGATGCGGGGCGGAAAAATCGAGGTAGCTTTGCATGCCATACGCGCGGTTGCCAAGATAGCTCTGCTGTAGATCCATCTTGAAGTTGGATACCGCCCGGTTGAAGGGGTCCCGCAGGACGGTGCACATGGTCAAGCCGTGGATCTTGAGCATCATCTCGACCGGCGGGAACCACCATTCGATCGAGATGAATTGGACACCATCATCGGCCAGGGCAGCGAAAAAACCCTGCAGCCAGCCGAAATCCTTGCCAGCAAACGTCACGGGTTGTCCCGACGAATCCAAGGGATGACCGTTTGCATGGCTTCGGGCAAACCTCAATCCCATCATTTCAGCCGATTGCACGATGGTCGAGCCCGCAGCCTTGTGAAAATGAAAGAAAACGATCATGCGGTTACGTCCTATGCCTTGCACCGAATCGAAAGCCCACCCGACAAGACTGCTACTGCGCGTTGTCGACGCCCAGGTTGGAGAAGAGTATCGACAGTGAGGGTCTGGCATTCCCGACCTGGTGCATGTCGGAAATCGGCAACGATTGAGGTGTCCCCTGGTCTGCCGGCCACTTGAAGAAAAAATAATACGGTTCGAACTCCACGATCGATGCCCCCTTGGCGAAAGCGTCGAGCGTCCAGACTGCGATCTCCTCTGCCGGCAATGTCCCGCTCGAAACGATCGGGTCGTAATCGGACGCCCACGATTGCACGCTCAGGCCGAAGCCCGAGCGCCCGGTCAGCGGATCAACGCCTGACTTGCCGGAGGCGATCGCCGATGGAATCCGCTCCCAGCGCGTCAAGCGGAAATTCCTGGGGGTCGTCAGCCAATCGCCGAATGCGACGCCGCAGCGCTTGAGGCCCTCGTTGTCGTCATACATGGGAACAAGAGACGGGAATCGCTTGGCCAATTGCCTCTCGCGCTCGATGAAGTCGTCCCGCTCTCCCTTTGCAGCCTGGACCATGGCGGGCGACCAGTAGCATTCGTACGGAACGTAAAGCGCCGGGTCCGACCAGATCACGATGCGGTCATGGCGAGATGCCCATTCGACCGTCCGTTCGGCCAAACGCCAATCGAATGAAAGTTCGCGTCCGGCCAGCGCCGCGTCGCTGACCATAGGCTGGCCGTTCGGAAATTTGGCGTTTATGTCGATCGCCAGTCGCTCCATGAAGCGCAGGCCGACAAACTTCTCCCGATAGCGCTCGCGATAGAAGTCCAGGCCATCGGGATTGGACGCTTGTGCATCGATGTCCAGGCTGATCCCCTTGAGCGGCTCGAATGCATGCGGCTCATAATCAAGGCGGTTCTTCTTTATGGAGGCGAGATTGGTGATGTCGGAGCTGTAGAAATCCAGGATGAAGGGGATTCCGGCGGCGGCGAGCTTGTCGAGGACGAAGAGGGTCGCCTGGCGATCACCATGAATGGGGTTGATCAATGCCCACACCGTGTATCGCCTCTGCAGCGGTCGCAATGAAGCGACCTCGCGGTCGATTATCTCGCCTGCCCTTGCTTGGTCCTTGTGAGCAATGTCCTGCAAGCCGTCGGAAAATCCCTGGTCCAAGTGGAAAACCAAGGTCTTCCCGGCGCACTGTTCCGGCTTTTCGGTGCAGTTCGGCGCGAAGAAAATGGCGCCGTTCCTGCCGACCAAGGTATAGCCGCGATCGTGCAGGATCACCATCGCCGATTCAAAGGCGACGTTGTCTTTTTCATGGGGCAGGCGCGTAAGGCCCAGATACCGAATGCCATGGATCCGGGAAGCGGAGTCTGGCGCAACGTTCAACGCGATTCGACGCACCAGCCGGAAGGATCTGTCGTCGATCGCCCAGAGGAGCATTTCCGACGTCTCTGGGACCAAAGTGCCCGCCACGTCCCTTCCTGAACCCTCAAAATCGCCCGCGATTATGTCCGAGACAGCGGGGCCTGCAAGCCCACTCGAGTCGCCTCGCTCGGATTGCGCGAAGGCCTTCAGCGAGGATTTCCCGACGCAGGATGCAAGGTCCCACGCGACGAGTTGCTTGCCGCCACCTATGACGGCGACGATGAAACTCGACCCTGCACCGCCGAAGTTTCCGACCGTGAAGGAGGTCACGGCGTCTACCGATACGGGTGCTCCCTTGATGTCGAGAAGCTTGCCGTCGCAGTACGGGTGGTCGCCTAGCGGCTTGCCGCCGGACCCCTGAATCCATTGGTAGAAGTAAGTGGTATGTCTTTGCAAAGCTACGGCATATCCGTCATCGCGTCCTCTCGTCCAACCCGAGTCCGTAAAGCGTAATGAGTCGATCGGTATCTCGACCCCTGAGCGGTTGAAGAATTTTTCATTGCTCGGGACGGGCTCGAAGCCCAGCGCCGCCCCCCCGCAACTGCCGAGGCCAAGAAAGGCAAGCATCACCAGCCGAAAATGCGAACGCGCAAGCAGCCAGCGGGCCATCGAGTGACTTGGCAACTTTCCCGGCTCCTTTCGATCGACGTAAGCCCTCATCGGGACGGAAGCGGAGATTCCGTGGGTCCAAACACAATGGCCGGAGGCGTCAAAGGAGAAAACTCATTCGTCATGAAAGTTCGCACTGCAAATTTCGCATCCGAGAGATTTTTACGCCAAAAAGGACTTGACGGATCGGGGCGCATGAAGGCACATTGCTGACCGGAAGACTGATGAGAAGTTCGCCCGCTGCACGGCGATCGTTTCTTGATGATGCCATGTGCTGAATCAGGCTGGATCCTCCCATGAGAACTGGTATTCGTTCCGCATTGACAGGCGCAGTGTCGGCGCTGCTGTTGCTTCCTTTTTGCGCGCAAGCGCAGGTCAGTTCAGGGGTTTTGAGCCTGACATTCTGGATCAACACGGTAACGGGTGTGCCGAGCGGGGAAAATCTTGTATGCACGCTGTATGCGACTGTGGTCGACGGTTCAGGGGCGACGATTACGGAGCGTGAAATCTTCGGGTCCACGATAGCGACTATCTCGAATGCCGGCTCCGCCTACTGCACGGTCAATCTCCCATACACATGGTCGCTTGTTAATGCATCGGCCGATACGGTCGTTGCGAGATATACCGTCGGGTTCCGCCCCGCCTCTTCAACCTTGATCATCACCCACGGATCCGCGGGTCGAGATTCCTCGGGGTTCCTCCAAACGATCCCCGTGCCTGCAAATGGCACGACAACTGTGCTGAGCCCTCCCGCCGTGACGGTGCGCTTGTGACAAGGCGCTTGGCTGGGTGGATTGGGGAAAATTCGCGTGCGTTGCGTTTTAATTCTGGGGTGAACAAATGAACCAAAAACTTCGGTCAGTTATTGCATGTGCATGTCTTGGTTTTTTCGGCATGGTGCTGAGCTCCTCGGCGCAAGCAACGAATCCGGTGCCCTATGCGGGCGAGTTGCAATTGACACTCTGGATTTCGACCACGACCCCGGTTCCCAGCGGGAACGAAATCCTGTGCACGCTCTCGGCTTCGGTATTTGACTCGTCAGTTGCTGGCGCAACCAGCTACACGGAATCGGCAATCGTGGTCGGAACCTCGTCGAGCGCGACCGCAGCCTATTGCACTGTCACCATTCCGTATCTGTGGCAACTATATAGCGGCCCGTCGGACACGATCTCACTCACGTACACGGTTCAATATGCGTCGTCGACACTGACTACCAACTTCAATGTCTTGCGCACTACGGTGGGCACGCTACCGTCGATTTCCGTACCTACAAACAACACGACCACCGTGATAAGCCCGCCGGCGGTGTCCGTGCGCCTGTGAGCGCTACGCCCTCGACATAACGCTCCATCGCTCGAAAGCAAGTCTCGCAACCGAAGCGCCTTGGCATCCCGTAGCCTTGATCGCTACGGGATGTCTGCATTGCGTGCGCCAGATTCACGCCGCGGTGCTCGTCCCCGGATTACCCAAGACGTCCAGGTACACGTCAACGTTCGAGGTCCAGGGTGCGAACGATGATTGCTTCGTTATTGCCGAGGAATTCTTCCGAAGTGAGCATTTCGAATGCCGCGGCCGAGATCGACTTGGCGCGTCGCTTCTCGGCCACCACGTCATCCGATTCAGGCTGCCGGTCGAGAATGAGCCTGTAGAGTTCCATGACATCGCTGCGTGATATCACTTGCCCACCTTGTTGGAAGTTGCAGGAAGCGCATCATGGGCGTCGATCCGATTGCGCAGCGTTGCTATCTGGGTCTGCAGTTCAGCGAGCGTGTTCTGGCAGGCGCCATGGGCGGAAGCGACGCGGTCAATGGCGCTCATCTGATTCAGGAGTTCGGTCATTCCATCGCGCAGCTTTTTCTCCAGATCACGCTGCGTCATGACGATGTTCTCCAGCTTGGTAAGCAGTGCATTGGCATCGGCGGCCGACTGCTCCATGCGCAATTGGTCCCGCCAATGATCCACCACGACCCGTGCATTTGAATTTCTCGACGACATATGGTCCACCAATGCTGCCCGGAAGGACCGGAATGTCGAGTGCTGCGAAATGAGTTCATCGAGCTCGGATCCCGCCAGCGCCTTGCCGAAGAGGATGGTGCTCAGCCTGCGCGACTTTTCAACGTCACTTTCTATCATCTTGCACCTGTCTCGATCGCATCGCGGAACATTCGTTCCATCTCTTCCCCCATTCTGGCGGCCGTGAAGCGTGCCTCGTATGTCGATTGCGCCGCCTTGCCGATCTTCGCCCGCAGCGCGGGACTCGTAACAAGCTCCCTCAGCTGTCCAGCCAGCATCGCGATATCGTCGACATCGGCAAGGAAGCCGTCGATGCCCGTACGAATGATCTCCCGCATGCCGCCGATGTTGCCGGCGATGACCGGAAGTCCGAACCTCATTGCCTCGATGAGGATAAGGCCGAAGCTCTCGAACCGGCTGGGCGCCACGAAGATGTCCGCGCGTTCGTAGAACTCGCTCAGGTCGGAATCGGCAACGTAGCCGGCAAAATGCAGTTTCATCTTCGGCGCCTTGCGCGCGAGCGCATCCCTGAGTAGTTGCAGCTTGTTCGTGTATGCACTTCCGTCCGGCTCCGGCTGGCCGACAAAAGTCACCTCCATTCGGTCGGACAGGTCGGATAAGGTCAGCAGCGCACTCAGGAGCTGATCCGGGCCTTTTCTTGCCTCCAAGCGTCCGACAAAAAGTACGCGAACCGGCGACCCCTTGCCAACCGTCGATGCCTTCGAGGAAGGAGCATCGAGCGGCTTGCCGACGCCAAGGAAAACCGTCGTGACGCTGGAACTGCGATTCTCCAAGACTGGACCGTATTCACGATCGATCGCAGATACGATCTCGTTGGAAATCGCGAGCACGTACCGGGAGTGCTCGAACAGCCACTTCTCGCCGGCTATCACCTTTTCGACATGCTCCTTGTAGTAATGCGCGTCCCGCGTCCATTCCGGTTTGAATGGCATGGCCAATTTGTAGGTTGTCTGTAGAGACGTAATTACCGGCTTGGACAGGTAGGCGGAGCAGAGTATTCCCTCGAGGTCCCACACGGGGGCCAGGACGACATCGACACCCCAGATATTCTCGGACCTCTGGATTTCCTTGAGAACGGCCTCGGCGCGTCTCGCGATGGACGTGGGTATCGGGACCGGAGGAATGTATGCCAGGTCCTCGTCGAACAGATCCGCGACCTCGTGAATCCACAGGTCGTCTCGAAAATCCACATGACTGGACCCGGTTTGGCTTCTGGTGATGACGTGCACCTCGTGGCCAGCTGCGTGCAGCGCAACCGCGCTTTCGTGCGTCCAGCGGGCGATTCCGGCCGTATCCCTCGGTGGAAACCCCTGCGAAATCAGGAAGATCTTGAGCGATCGGCCGGAAGCGGAATGAAGATCACGACTGGTGATCAACTTCTGGAAGTGCCCATGCCCGGAAGCAGAGAGATCGCTGCGCGCGCCCCAGCGCTCCAGTCGGCTGTTGGCAAGACCGAGTCGGATCCCTTCCGCGATGCCATCCTTGAGTTCAGAGGACAGCTTTGTGAAACGTGCTGGTGTGATCTTTCGGTGATCGAGAAACCAGCGGTTGGAAAACGCGATATCCGCGTGATATCGATCAAGCTCCGACATCACCTCGAGGCTGATTGGTGCCCCGAGGTCGCCTTGCGCATGCTTTATGCAGAAATAAGCCTTGCTGCGGGCGGGTGCAAGAAGCGACGCCGGTATCTTCTCAACCGTTCTGGTGTCGCTAGGCGCGTACTTGTGAAAGACATACGCATCGGGAACCGTGACGATCCTGCCGCCGGACTCGAAAATCCGTACGCACACATCCGTTTCGTCGAGCATGTACTGGAACACCTCGTCGAAGCCCCCGATATCGACCAGGATCCTTCGACGGAACGAGCAATTGGTGCCGAGCAGCGCCGGGTAGTAAAAGCCGCGTTCGTGCGTGAGAAGACTTGTCGGATCGAGCTTTTCCAGAAATCGCGCTCCACCGAAACGGTCACAGACGATATACCGGCACTGGTAAGAGATCCCCGTGTGGTCGAATGTAAAGCCGCCTGCCGCCGCGACCTTCGGGTCTGAATAACAGCGCAGGAGTCGCGCGATCCAATCGCGATGCGCGACCGCATCGTCGTCGAGAAACAGGACGACATCCCCAGCCGCCTCGTTGATGCCGATGTTTCGCGATTCGGACAGGTTGCGATTCGCGCATTTCGCGCGCTTGATGTGGAATCCTTCGTGCTGAAGCTTGTCGAGAACCTCCGACGTTTGATCGGTGGACGGACCTTCCACCACCACGAGTTCTACCTCCGCATGGGACTGCGCCGATACCGATCGAATGGCATTGGGCAGGTAC
>Ga0116231_10013274_pt1 | contig 11658 bp, 11 predicted proteins | sample S1TSphgellanicum_2_FD_89695 | JGI IMG/M metagenome (GOLD analysis project Ga0116231, IMG submission 89695) | Host-associated microbial communities from peat moss isolated from Minnesota, USA - S1T2_Fd - Sphagnum magellanicum MG | ecosystem: Host-associated > Plants > Peat moss > Unclassified...
TTGTTTTTTTTTTTTTTTTTTAACCCCCCCTTGTTCCACATCTTTTGTTTTTTTCCTTTTTTTTTTTTTCTGCCCCCCCCCCCCCCCCTTCCTTTTCAAAATCATCTCATCTTCTTTGATTGAACATGAATCCTTTATGTTATGTTTTTTTTCCTCTACTCAATCTAAGATTTAGATGTTCGAAAGTTGTGTCAAGGTTCAATTGTTGTTCATGGGTGGATTCATTTAAGATTGGGGTTCCAAAAAGGAATGACCTATTTTGAAAGGATTGCCAAGGGAAATTATATATTTTTATAATGTTTAGTGTATTACAACTATGGTATAATTTTATGTTCGTACACTTAGCATATTAAGAAAAAAAGCTTTAAAAAAATTCCAATAATTATTGGATGTTGTTTAATAGTCTTTTTGAGTCCTTGATTAATCTAAAATACTTTGTCCATTTTATAATTTTTTATAAAGGAATGCAAAAGGAATGCATATTTAATAATGCAATTGATTTCAAACTTTTTGTACAAGAAAAATACATGTTTACCTTTATGACACCACATATTCATTAGGTTAATTTGATGAGAAAATAAATCATATGAAAATTTCAAAATCTTTAAACTTTGAAACAAAGGGCTGTAAAGTGAATGATTTCTTTTAAAAATCATTTGGGTAGTTGTTTATATTCATTAATTCAAAATTTTAAGCTTTAGATGCAAGTCACATATGTAGGAAATAAACATGTGAAAAATCATGTTTAGTTAATTTTAAAAACTCATTTTGGCATTTTCAGAGATTTTGTTTGTAAATCAAAATATTAATGCACAATTATGTATCTATGTGAAAAATCATGACCATCACCCAAATTATCTTATTTTGGACTATTCAATTTTTATCATTTAAATGCATTCCATGTGAATGTCATTTGCAAAAAATGACCTTAAAAATTTCTTAAAGTCTTTTTTCCTTTTTTTGAACCCCAACTATGAATGTCCTCAAGTTAGAACTCCCTTGTTGTAATGGGCAAGACTCTTGTGGTTGGGGTTCAATTTCCCAATGAAAAAAATATGATAATTAATTGGTGTGTTGAATTCATTTGCTTTATTTCTTTTTGGGGCCTTTGTTTTTTTGCTATGGTTGAAATTTTTTATTATGTTCCAAAAATGCAACATCAAATTCAACCATAAAAACCTCAATATGTAGTAGTTATTTGGACATATAATTTTTTTTTTATCACCATAGCTACAAAATTCAAAGTTGAATTATTACCAATAATTTTAAATGAAAAATTAGACATTTATCAAATGTACGATAATTAGGAAAACAAAGTAGCCAAATAATGTGATACAAAGATATGAATGTAATTGGACATTTCTTGATTAAAAAATAACTTATAGGAAAACATTAAGTGCCACTGGGAAACTAACCTTGAGGGTAGCCATTATGGCACTCTCAATGATTTGGGGAAAAATCCCTTAACAATGAAGGGGAAGTAATCCATAGTCTATGCTAAAAATGGTAAACATTACCATAGCCATGGCTTAGGTTTGAAATTAAATAATTATTAAAAACCTTGAACAATTTTTTAAAAAAATAAACGTTTAAATGTCAATTTTTTTGATAAAAGCACATTGAAAATGATGAAAAATGATAAATGCACCTTGAAACTGAAAAAAAATTTAAATTTTGTAAAAACTAGTAAAAGAAGTCATGCTCCTCGTCAATCATTAAAAAAATGTCATAGTACTCATAAGTATCCCCACACAAATTTAGTCATAATTCACCTAATTGGTGATACTTTTCTTCAAGAGCATTAAAAGTGTAACCAATAGGCAAAAATAGGTGAGGAGATGAGAATGTGAGCATTAAAACATAAATGCTATTGAAAAAAATTGAATGCTCAAACAAATTTCATTAAAAAAAATTATTTTCATTAACTAAAATTTTAATAATTATTTAAAACAAATACATTTTTTGAAAACAATTAATTATTCGTTTTTAATGCGTTGAACCTGACCCAAGGCTACAGTAGTAGTGGCCCAACATGTTCTAATAAGCCTTTTTTTTTTTAAGACCGATTTTTATCACTATTGGAAGCCTTAAATAGAAATCTGACCTAATCTCCTAGTACATGAATGGGTGTACAAAATCAATTGTTAATAGTTACTCTTAAAGATGTGATAACCAGATGAACTTGAAATAATATTTCGAATAGATGCAGTCACAGATGACACCATTAAAACAACGGCTGCCACTACCATTGACCGATGCCATGTACGTTGGCACCATGCAAAATTCTTGCCTTTCACCTGCAATAACCATACCGCCATACACAACCATGTTAATCTTAACTCCTCAATATGTTCCATGGTCAAGCCTTGTAAAATTAGTTTTTTACACACATGCAATTTACTACAATTTTCAAATGCTACAATCTACTCATTTGTGCACAAAAGGAAATGTTTTATGAGAGCTTATATATGCATTCTACGGCTGATTTTTTTAAACATAATGATTATCTGCACTTGAGCATTTCAGAGCTACTCTATGATTGAGCAAAATCCTATAAGATGGGTTGAAGCTTCATGAGGAGCTTGAGAAGCTAAGGAGGAGCTTGAGGAGCATAAAGATATACTCACGTGTATGGTGACTAGGATTTGTAAGAATGCTGCTACATTGGCAACTGTAACCAGCCATTTGGGACCAGAGGTTGAATACAGTAGGTACTCACTCACACCGTTACCATAAGCCCAATATGCAACAAATTTGAGCACTATGACCAGGGGTGGCACCGACTATGTACTGAAATCCAAGAGCTTTGTAAATATTTCGCACTGTGGGTGGCCTCACATTAGCCTACAACGCACACACAATTAACAAGAACATTTTAGCAACTTTAGAGTTTTGAGTTTTTGCTCCCTTAGTATTTCGGTTGAAAGTGCAAAGATTCTCAAACATGGTGATTGATCAGCTGTGATCAAGTTGCAAATCCTAGTTGAACAATTTAACATGAAAAACTTAGTGTGAGATCTAAAAATGCATAATCCCTAGGTGGGAGCTGATGATCAAATTACCTGCAATTCTGGGATAATGGGAATGTTGAATGCAAAGCTAACAATGGATAGAGATGCCAATGCACCGAACCATTTGTCAGCTTCGGTGCTGATAACTGAATAGTCCCTTGTTACTTTAGATTTCATGCCTGCAACAAGCTTAACATATGTCACGGAAGATCTCTAGAATTCATGCTCCCAAGTGATTGATGAGCTCGAGTCTAGTTACAATTCTAGAATTGCAATCCCATTTACTTGTTGAGGCTTTAAGATCAAGTTGGGGTGTATTGCAGCTCAAGTGTAGGAGTCAATTTATTCTTCTAAATTAATTTCCAGTCGATCCACATCGAATTGCTCATGGAGGGTACATAAATGTGTTAGGGAATTGATTAGTAGAGCGAACATGAGCATTCGAAGAGAGGAATTGATCCGTTTAGTACCGTCTTTGATGGAAATGCCAATTGATATGAAGGTGATGGTCATAGTGAGGAGAAGAGAGACGGCGGTGTAGTCGCAACGAATGCAAAGATGGTCATAGCGAAGATACTATAAGAGGCACCAGCTATGGCAATCCAGACCGACAGTGAGATCTTGGTCGGATCATTGCTGTAAGTAACATAAATTGTCTGTGGCAGCCAAAATTCAACAATCGAAAATTTAGCTTTTGATGAATCAACGTAGCTCAAGGTCAATCTAAGCTTTAGGGTATGTCAACATGTAGCTGCTGTCGCTGGCAGCTATCAAACTGAATCCCACCACCCACCATGGATCTGCACAACCCAACAACAACAACAAATTTACACTTGTATCCGAAACCTTGACATCAATCTCGTCGGTCGTCAACTAGATAATAATCCCAAGGAACAAATTGTTTCTACATAATTCAATTTACTTGCAATTGAGGTACTAGAAATTGCATAAAGATTTGTAGTGTGTAAATACACGTCAGTTAGTACCACATACTAGACTGAATTCTCCGATTTCAAACAAACACTTGAAGAAACTACAAAATGTTGATAAGAAGCTGGGAATTGGATTTTGGTGCAGCTGGCAGGTCTGTTAAATACCTTTGCCGATCTCATGGGCAGACGCATATGAAGGTGGAAGATTCGCCATTTTTCCAGAATTGCTGTCTCCAACTGTAACTGGTAAAGAGTCTCCATCAATAGGAACAACGGCTGCTAAATTTACAACAGAATGATCATTTTCAGCAGGCACTCGGAGAGATTTAGGTCGCTTCATTGAGGTGACATGGAGCCCTTGAACACCTCCAGCTCCAATATTGTTCATTTCCATCGATCTTAGTGGCCACAAACTCTGAACTGTGCAAATGCAAAATAACAGAATTCTTCCCGAGCAATGAATATAGTACTAGAATTCTGTGTATGCGTCTAGAATTCTAGTATCCAAATGAAAGTACTACACAGCTCTGAGCCTCTGACCAAAATTTCCTACCACAACTAAGCTTGTACAAACAGACCAAAGAAGGTTGCCCAAGTGATGTTTGCTCTGCTTATGGCAATTACTCTGCCAGGTAGTACCCAAATGAAGTAAAATTAAGTAGACAAATTTAGCTTCAGCTGACCCTTTTCCTACCCAAGTTTCTCTTCTGCAAAAGTTCATGAAATTAACAGAGGAACTCCAGGTTTATATAACGATCAATGTCCCAGATAAATTTTTCTACTACACCCAAATTATGAAGTAACTTACTATCCGGTTGCTCAATTTCCTACCACAAGAACTTCTCTTTTGCAAAACTTGTTAACACTGGAGTCCTCTCTCTGCAAGCGATGATGGTATACAAGAGGTACTTAGTAGAATGAATCCTACAATGAAATTCTACTTCCAAAATGAAGGGCACAAACTTTTTCGTTTCCAACAAAACTGTTTGTGCAAACTACTAGTAGTTCAGGTGACAGTCCCAGCTGAAGATCAAATATATGCTTGAACCCACTTCACAAATGACTAGATATGTTTGAAGAGAGTAGAGTCTCGTTTATATGATGGCCTTTCACCAAGTTGGTCGGGTGATCATAGTCCATGTGTCGCCAGATCAATACCTATTTGGCTCCCCTACTGAACAAGCATCATTCCTTAAGCTCACATGATCTAATGCAATATTAAAGTAAGGCCCCTTTGGACTTCTATTTTCGTAGGGAGAAAAGAAACACTTTTGAGAAAAATCCTGGGGGCTCAAACAATGTCACTCCCCCGCGACCCTTCCTCCCTCCCTCCTGTTTGACTTATTCCATTAGAAAAAAAAAAATCTTTTGCGACTTGTTTTATGCAACTACACATGTTATGTATAATTAAAAAATTTCTCATGATATTATTTTTTAGTTCCATTTGACACATGTAATTGAATTTTTTTAATTTTTACTAATATTCTTGTCCTACTTGAGAGTTCAAAGTTCATGGATTGAAACACTGAAAATCTTGAATAGTACACCTTGTTCTATTTTCATTCCCTAGCTTATGTTTGGAGGGTGGGGAATGGTGGGACGGGTGCAAGGGGGAGGACCCAGGGTGGTTAAATTTCAATGCCATTGACACTACCCTAGTACCCAGCCTGGTTAGGCACTAATTTGTCTTTTTGGATTTGTAGAAAATTCTGAAAAATACCTACCTGCCATGGCTAAAATCTGAAAGAAACTCTTAAACACACTAGCTTAATTGTTTAGTATGGTGTGTAATTGTAAAATATTATTTCTATTGCTGAAAGTGAATGTTTAAAAAAAATTATTAGGCACCTTGCTGCTGAACCAGGCCAGCAGGTCCTATGGTAGTTCAAAATAAGATATTAAATATATTATTTTGGAGGTTTAAAATTTTTAGGTTCCATTTAATTCTTGAAAACATCTACTAAGAAGAAAAAAAAAATTGAAAACAGAATTAAAGATGTTTTCATCTTTTCCGTGTCAAAGTGTCCCCAGATTAGTACCAGGGTCATGCCAATGGGACTTTCCTTGAACTTCAAGCATGAATTTCATTGCATTTGTGTATTGGGACTGGACAATACTGGACTGCCACTTCAATATGGAACTGCACCTACACTTTGGCTCTTGACACTTTCCTTGCACTTCCCATATAGAGACTGCCGTTGTACCCAACAATTTCCAAACTAGGCCTGCATTTTGATTTTGAGACTTTCCTTTCACTTCAGTTGGCAATTTCAACTTTCCCCAACAAAAAGCTCTAGACTACATCAATTTTCTAAACTTGAACACTACACTGTGATTCTGGAATTTGGTACTTAGCTTTTGTGAACATCTGCTGTTTATCCTTCCCAGCAGATCACGTTCCATAGCAAGAAACACTTGCATCCACACACAGAAAACAACAAAATATAACTCAACGTATCCCAAAACTTTTGCTCCAATTTAATTTGTGCCACTGTTAGCCTTCTTTGCACAAATCATCAGTTTTAACCAACCTTTTAGCCATGCCATTGCACCCAGGCCACCATGGTGCAGTATATTGATGATCAATCCCATAATTTTTGCATAGTTGATCAAACTCTGCACCCCATTCTCCTCCATTATCTTTCAGAACATGCTTGGGTACACCAATACTGCAGATGATTTCATCTTCCAAAAATCTAGCAGTTGTTTTAACTCCATGATTAGCTATGGCTTTTGCTTCAACCCATTTTGAGTAGTGATCAACAGCCACAAATATATATTTGTTGCCACTGTTGGTCTTTGGCAAATGTCCATTTGTATTTAGAGCCACTTGATAGAATTGGTTCAAAATAGGTATGGTTCTGAGTTCTTCTATTTCTGACCTAATACTTCCAGTTCTTCTGACCAACTGACATTGTTTGCATGAACGGACCACAACTTTTACCTCATTAGTCCGGTTATGCCAGTAATAGCGCTTGTTCACTTCAACAAGCTTACATCTTTCACCAAAATGTCCAATTTCAATGTGTAGATCCAAGATAATCTGCTTGTGTTCTTTTGGTTTTAGTATAACCAATGTCTTGAACATGAGTTGATCATGGTTCCAATGATATTGCAAGATCCTCTTTCTTATTTTGCTACTTTCATTTGGATTATAGTCTTCAAGAACTTGCCCTCCATGTAACACCATCATAGTTTGTTCATCATTCCAAAAGTCCATGTGTTTAGATTACAACCACTCACAATCTTTCTCTTCATTTGATGAACTCTTAGCACTTTTCCCTTCATCCACCATTGCCTATGCTTCTTCCACTAGCTAGAGATGCATTTGTGCATCCCACAATTTTTACGCCTTTTTTTCATCACCTGTTCTTGTAGTTTGCTTGAGGTTTTTTTCAATTGTGTTACCCCAACACCATCATCTGTTGTAGCATTCCTTACCATCACTTCTACTTCTTCTGTTGCAACCATGAACAATTAATTTAATAGATTATGATTGCCCATGTGTCACAAAATTATTCCCAATTTGGAACTCCTCCTGCTTATCCAACATATGTCTTCTATCTCTTGAGGTTGCTAGAACTATTGCAATCTTGAATTTCTCCCGGAAAATCATCTTCTTTTGTATGTCCTACAAGATTCCTACTAAAAACATCAACATTTGAATGTTTAGACTTCGAACGATACATAATCTTGGAACTAAAGTCTTGTAGCATGTCGATCCACCTTCCTCACCTTCCATATGCATTTGATACAATGGCGAGCCACTCCAAGGGTTTGTGGTCAATTCTCAGTGTGAAATGGTTGCAATATAAATATTGTCAAAAATGCATAATGCCCCATATCAGAGCATAACATTCACCTTCCATTGGATGAAAGTGTTTTTTTACTAGAGATAAGTTCTTATTTGTTTATGCCACAACTCTTTCATTCCGCCCTTCTCTTTGTGACAAAATAACACCAACCCCTTTAATGGACTAGTCAATGTCTAAGATAAAGGGCTTAATGAAATCTAACCGAACTAGAATAGGTTTCTTAACTAATGCATCTTTTAGTACATCAAATACCTCTTAACATTGAGGTGTCCATGAAAACACATTGTCCTTTTTTGTAAGCTCAAAAAGAGGTGTAGCAATGTGGGAGTAGCCCTTCACATAATTGCGATAATAACTAATGAGACCTAAAAATGCCTTGACATTTGTAACTAAAATAGGCACTAGATATTTAGTCATTGCTTTCACCTTCCTCTTATTAGGTTGAATCCCTTTTTTGCTCACCACATGACTTAAAAACCCATTATTTGTTTTAGCAAATTCACAATTGCTAGGATTGAGCTTCATGTTTACCTCCTGCAACTTCATCATCACAAAGCAGAGATGCTATAAATGATCTTCCCAAGTCATGCTATGGATGTTGATATCATCAACAAAAACCTTCAAAAACTTATCCATATACTTTCCAAACACTTCTGCCATGGTTTTAGAGAAATATTGGTAGCAATTTTCATCCCAAAAGGCATAACATTCCAATCAAAGAGACCAAATTTAGTGATTAATGTGGTCATTCTAACATCTTCTAGTGACATTTTGATTTGCTAAAATCTAGAATGTAAATTAAGGGCAAAGAACCATTGAGATTTCCCTAACTATGTCAGAACATCTTCATTTAAAGGCATAAAAAATGCATCCTTTCTGGTTTGTTAGTTCAAAGGTCGGTAATCTCCACAAAATCTCTGGTTCCCACCTTTTTTGAGTAGAAGTGTCACTATGTAAGCATACTTTAAGGTGTTCAATTTGATTTTCCACAATGTTACATGTGCATCTATTTGCTGTTTAACCTCTACTTCCTCCCAAAAGGATAACTTACTTGGAGTGGAATGACAAGGTGGAAATAAGTAACGAATTTGTGTTTAGAAGTAACGAATAGAAGGGCATTGAATGACTATGCATATATGTATCCATATTAAAAAGGTTTCAACAAGTTTAATATTTGTATCTAGCACAAAGGTTTCAAGGATTCTTGATATGATTTTGTGTTATATTGTTATTTGTATACATGAGTTTGGGTTTAAGGGCTTAGAGGATGTTAAATATGGTTTCTTCTTCTTTGTCTCCTTCTTTGTTTGACATTCTCCCCCCCTTCCCTCGCCTTCCCTTTCAAGATCATCTTGTCTCTTTTGATTGAACATGAATGCTTTATGCTTGTTTCCTTTTTCTTATGGGGTTCAATCTAGGGTTTAGATGTTTGAAAGTTGTGTCAAGGTTCAATTGTTGTTCATGAATGGGCTCATTCATGATTGGGGTTCCAAAAATGAATGACCTATTTTGAAAGGATTGCGAAAAGCAATTTTATATTTTTATAATGTTTAGTATATTAAAACTATGGTATAATTTTATGGTCCCATGCTTAGAATATTAAGAAATGTTTTTTAAAAAATTCCAATAATTATTGAATGTTGTTTAATAGTCCTTTTGAGTCCTTGATTAATTTAAACTACTTTGTCCATATTACAATTTTTTATAAAAGAATGTATAAAATAATGCAATTGATTTCAAACTTTTTGTACAAGAAAAATATGTTTCCTCTTTATGACACAACAGATTCATTATGTTAATTTGATGAAAAAATAAATCATATGAAAATTTCGAAGTTTTTAAATTTTGAAACAAAGGGTTAAAAGGCAAGTGATTCCTTTTAAAAATCATTTGGTTAGTTGTTTATATTCATCAATTCAAAAAAATTAGCTTTAGATGCAAGTCATATGTACCAAAAAAATCATGTTTAGTTGATTTTAAAAACTCATTTTGCCATTTTTTACGATTTCATTTGTAAACCAAAATATTGATGCACAATTAATATGTATCTATGTGAAAAATCATGACCATCATCCATATTATCTTATATTGGACTATTTGATTTTTCACATTAAAATTTATTCCATGAAAATGTCATTTGTAAAATATAGCTCGAAAAAAGTCTTATTAAGGTTCTTTTTCCTTTTTGTGAACCCCAATGGTGACTATGCCTAGGTTAGAACTCCCTTGTTACATAGTAGGCAAGACCCTTGTGGTTGGGGTTCAATTCCCCCAATGAAAAAATATGGTAATTACTTGGTGTGATGAATTCATTTGGTTTATTTCTTTTTGAAGCCTTTGTTTTTTTGCTATGGTTGAATTTGTTACTATGTTCCAAACATGCAACATCAAATTCAACCATCACAAATCTTAATATATAGTTTTTATTCAGACATATAAAATTGTATTATCACCATAACTACACAATTCAAAGTTGAATTATTAGTATCAATAATTTTAAATGAAAAATTAGACATTTATCAAATGTAAAATAATTATGAAAACAAAGTATGACTGTAATTTGACATTTCTTGCTAACAAAAACAACTTATAGGAAAATATTAAGTTCCACTGTGCAACAAAGGGTAGCCATTATGGCACTATCAATCATTTGGGACAAAAAACTAGTGTTGCTTGGATATGAAAATTTGAGGCATTTTTTAGGTTATCTATATGAAATATTCTTCAAAAAAATACAATATAAGGATATGCACAATTAAAAAAATTTATGAATATAGTTGATTAAATGGATATGTATTTTATTTTTATTTTTCATTTTGGTAGATATCCATTTTATGGTTTTCAAAGTCACACTAATCGCAAGATATGTATAAAGGTTAGGAATATGTCTTGGCTTTTTGAATTCTAGTCATAAACCTAGCCTTCTAGAGCATTAAAAAACATTTAGAAAACCAATAACTTGTGGGGGAGTTGAACCCTAGTTCTTTAAAGAACCTTGCCCAATGTAACATAAGTTTCTTGCCCCAACCACATCGTAGATACACCCCACCTAACCCACAAACACACCCAACACAATAAAAGCCATCCATATTGTTGATGAGCTCCACAATATTGTCATAAGTGGAAAGGGGCATGTACCCTTTGCAAATATACAAGAATAGGTTTTGAAGAAACTACTCTTTTGCCTCATTAGACATCTTGTAAGGGTTTGTAACACCAAAATATGACATGATTGCACACCTAGGATGGCCCAAACCATTTCTTCCCAGACTGTCAACTATGATTTACAATAGTAACAATAAGTTTTTTAGTAATGGCCAACTATCTACAAGCAACCAATTTTGGATGTGTAGATTCAACATGGGCCCTCATGGGAGTGATCCTATTAATCTTACCATATTTAATAAGGCATTTTGTAATGTAGAGTGTTGGCTTGAATCAAGAGCACCATCTTGCTTTGTTCTATAAATAATGCACCACAACATTTGCGATTACTCAAGATCCACAAGTAAATTGTCATCTATAACAAAAAAAACCCCAACATAGTGAGGTTTGATTATGTGGTTTCCAAGTTATAACTTGCACTTGTATAACTACCAACTACTACATCTGAACTTCAATAGAATTTAAAGCAATGGTAGTAATAATAGCAATAGGATTTGAAGCAATAGCAATAAGATTAGCACCAATAGAGCCATGCATATGCACACTTTGAACATTTGATGTTAGTGGTGTTCCATCAATACCACCAATGGATTCAACCAATTGCACATCATCATTTTCAACCATCATTCATTATTGCAAAACCAAAACTACAACCTAACCTTAAAAAACCAACAAAATGCAAAAAAAAAAAAAAAAACAAAGGAAAAGAAAAGAAAAACAAAAATAAATTAAAAA
>Ga0116231_10013275_pt1 | contig 11658 bp, 12 predicted proteins | sample S1TSphgellanicum_2_FD_89695 | JGI IMG/M metagenome (GOLD analysis project Ga0116231, IMG submission 89695) | Host-associated microbial communities from peat moss isolated from Minnesota, USA - S1T2_Fd - Sphagnum magellanicum MG | ecosystem: Host-associated > Plants > Peat moss > Unclassified...
CCAAGATTTCTACCACTCATGTCATATGATCTTCTACGTGCTTCTTTGATCCTCCACCAAGCTCCACAAGGTTCCGTTACCTTCCCCAATGATCCATGACCTTCTACTAACCTCCATGACCTTCCATGCTGCTCTGGCAAGTTCCGAAATGATTTTTGTTACCCCCCATATAATTTGTGTAAACTAATATCCTCCATAAACTAATATTTTTCGGCCAGTCCCAAGGATATTAGTTTATAAAGAGTTTACTGTATATGGCCAACAAGATTGTTTTAAATTGTCTTGAAGAGTTAACTTCAAGAACGTGGCACTTAAATGTTGGAGTAGCTCCATGGGCTTATGTTTAGGTGCAAAAACAAAGTCTGTGGCCAATGACATCACTTTAATTGGTGTCTTTAATTCTTTGTAAAAGTTACCTTTGTGAATTAAATGGTACTTACATGTTGCATTGTAAAAGACATACATTCATGAAATCATGAATTGCAAAAACCTCATGGGAGGATTTTTTTCAGCAACTTGATTTCATGAAATGTATGGCTAAGACATGATTAGAAGTTATATAAGATTGTTACTAGGAAGGAAATTCTTTGAAATTCCTCCTTTTCATGTCTTAAGTTTTAGTGTATTTTTTAATTTGAAAGTGATTAAATTATGCATGGTTTTCAAATTTCATCAATATTCCTCTATTGGGTGCTCTTCAACTTTCAATTGAAAAGACTACCAACAATCACAACCTCTTTGCCTCAATAAATAAATGAATTCATTCAGTGATATTTACAAGTAAGAAAACATTTGAATTTAAATGCAATTGCAACACCATGAATCTTTTTTTCTAGATGCATAGTAGTGATGCTTCTTTGCAAAATGAAATTGAATCACATCTACCATGTGCCATTTAGTCTAATTCTACAAAGTTCAAAGTCCTCAAATTCCTATCAACACTTGAAAACATACCTAGTATAATGTAAATCACATCTATGGAATTGCAAAAACACTTTAGATAATTGTTTTGTCACTTCTTTTTATTTTTTTTACTATGATACCCAAGCAAATACCTTGAGGGTTCTTGTTAGGTATCAAGGTAAACAACATTTTAAAAGTAAAAAAATATTGAATTCATGGTAGGTGTTAGGTTGTTGGGGAATTCTTGAAATAATAGGCCTTTAATTTCCAGCCTCAAGGGCTTGTTGTTTTGGGAATGCCCTAGCTTTAGGCCATTCTTGTGCATAAACAATACAATTTTTTTAATATATTCCTTTGGTGTGGCAATTCTTAGTAGGGTTTATTGAAGACTTTATATTCAAAATTTTTTTTTACCATCATCATCCCATTCAAGTTAAATTTAAAGCCCACAAATGTTGTTGGCTACCTACTCAAATTTGATATACACATATGGCAATTTCTATTAAATGTTTTTTTAATTTTGATAATTTAAATTTCCAATTTTTTTTCCTTCCCCATCCCCACCCTCCCTTGTCACGATGTGAAGACCACTCCATCTAATCAATCACATGTAATTGTCTTGGGTATTGTCATGTGCAATTGTCACTCGACACAATTGAACTGAGTTCCTTTCACATATTTTGCAAGAGGTCATCAAAGAACATGAGAGAAAGTTTGCTTAAGATGTACCTTCATGTGGTTCACATCATAGACTTGCCAAGTCCACATGATGCCATTCTCATCATTACTTTGTTCAAATGAACCAAGGTTTGGGGTTCAAGCATGGTTTTTCTTTTCAAATTCCTCAAGTAACAACCTAGCTACAAATTCATTTCAGGGACATTGTTGCCCCATCTTTACCATGTTTTCCCCCCTCTTTAACATGGATAGAATTGCATCCATTGACATCATTGATGTTTTCCATTTGGGTTGACCTAATCCTTGTTCATACCATCATATTCCATACGCTCTTTGAATTGATGTTTAGTGGTCTTTGCATATCCTTTTATTTTGATTAACATTTGATCCTTTCGATATTGCAAGTTGTCATTTTTTTTGTTATTCCTTTTTTAATGTTTGTCTTTTCTTCCATAGGTGGTGAGAAAGGCCACCTAGTGACTCATGCTCGCTCGCTTCGATACATGGGCAACAAATAGGAGACATTACAAGAGGAGCACACAATAAAAACATTTGTTTTAACTTTTCATAAATGTTTCAAGTCAATTCTAGATCCTACCACACTTCCATTAGCATGATTACACCACACACAACCCCTTGCTCATGTAAGGGAATATGTTCAAACAATATATCCACTAGCTTTGAACACACCTATAGCCCCATCTAATGAAACTACAAAAATCTTTCGCCTTCTCCATCTACTTGTTGAGGTTGATTTCCTTCCTTTTGTTGATGATTTCCATCCTAAAATGAAAGTTACTTTAGATTGGGAGGAATTTATCTTTGCCTTAGCTTGTTCACCACATCTTTTTTTTGGTGACCCTTAGGGTATGGTGTATGAACTTTTATGAAACTATTTTGTCCCAAATGATTATGTAAATGGTTTTGACCTCTTTTTCAAACTATATGGGCACATTGCTCAAGGTCATGTTCCACCTTCAATATCACATTTATTTTCTACATCTCGATTCTTAGCATTGGAAAATTAGTTTGAATGCATATGTCCCATCATAATTGGTGAGGTGCCCTATTGCTTAATTGCTTGCACATTGGCTATTTAATTTAGGGATATTCTTATGAAACATTTTAATCTTCATCAATTTGGTGTAACAACTCGTAGCAAGTGTGAGACAATGAGTCATGGTGTTTGAATGATGCTAAATTTGCACTCAAATTAGGTGGTGCTACAAGTGAATGTTTGCAACGCCTTTAATTCAATATCATAATCAACCATTTTTTAGGAGTTAAAATCTTCACCTGATTCTTTAAATCAATTGTTCGACGATTCTATGCACGCCCATCCCTGTTATATTTTTCTTAGGCTTCCTAACATGGAGATTTCATAGTCATTTCATTGGAATCAAATACACAACAAGGGGACCCATTAGGAAAAATGTTTTTTGCTTTGGTTCACCTTTTTGCTTTTTGTTCTACAACAGCAACCCACCTTGCTTGTGTTTTCCCTTTGTTGGTGGATGATATGCATATAATAGGCTTTGTGTCAAATCTGGTTCTTTTTTTTTATGATTACAATAAGAGTTTTTAACATTAAACCTTTTAGTGTAGCCAGTGAATTGTGTAATTTGGTCTCCACAAGGGTTGGATCGCTTTATATCACTTCTTCTTGGTTTTCTTATTCTCAATTCGGGTTTTCGTATTTTAAATGAATTGGTGGGATCTAGATCATTCATTGAATTGTTTATGGATTTCGGGACAATTGATGATGAAAAACCTCAAACCATGACGATCTCGGGATCATGATTTTGTCAACTAAGGAATGATGAATGATCTTGTCGACTAGATCATGACCTAAGGATCTTACCAAGATGATATATAGTCTCCCTATGCTTGCATATCTTTAGGCAACTTCTGTGATGTTTTCGTTGTGCTATGCTTAGCACCTTGACTACGTGCTTCATATAGTGTTTCCATTTCCAAGTATTTTGCAACATTACATTAAATTCAATATTCATACCATAACTACATTAGAGAAATTATTTGGTGCGGGATCTTTTGGTGATTTTATTGGTCACCTAGCTCATGGTTAAGCCACTCTTCTTGCATGACAAGATCACATGTATCATGCATGTTTGAAACCCACATGAGTAACACATCCAGATCCTTGTTCAAGAATGTTGAGACTTTTGGAATTTGTGATACAATGGGTGAGAAAAGAATCCACGTGCATAAATGAGTACCATACCTTCGACTTGTGTTTGGTGTAATATATCATCATATCCTACTTGCTGCTTTGATATTTTATAGCCAACAACAAAATCTAGTGTCATGATAATGAGAGAATGAAATATAATAGAGCTATCAACCTACACATTTAGAATAAGAGAAAACAAATCGAATCCCAAAAGACTTCATATTTGCATGATCAACCCAAGTGTTGTCTATATCTCGACATCATCCTCTCTTCTCACTAGGGTTTTTTTCAAGGAATTTCTCTATGTAGCATCAGTTGCAATCATCCATAAGATGTATAAAAAAATAGTGATCATCGTTAGGAAGATTTAGCCAAATCTGGCTATAAACCAGATGGTTGATTAAAGAGTTATACTCCCCATACTCGTGTCAATGGGAATAGATCAATGGTAGTGAAGAAAAACACAAACCTCCTATTGTTCATCCAATAATACGAAAAATTGGTAAATGTGGGTGGCTCCCAAATTTTTATGTTCTTTTCAGTTCCTTCTTTCTTCTTCATGATTGGAACTTTTTCCTTTTCAATTCCTTCTTTGCTCCTAGACTACAACTGGTGTAATGTAAAATAAGCACACTGGTTGTCTAGGCTGCAAAAGACCTCATCTTCCTCCCTTTTTGGACCAATTGGACTAGGTTCTCAGGTAGCATCATTGTCTAGCTTAATTCACATAGGGTAAACAAGGGGGTGATGAGGCAGTAGCCTGATCCAGCCCCACATTTTGAGAATCCTTCCATTCTGGCGCTTCACCTAAAGCACACAGCAAACCAGTATCATGAATGTAAAAGCATTCCAAGGTTTTTTCAAAAGGTTTTTCGCTTTGTATTTCAATGCACATCTTGCATGGAAGAGTCAACTGAAGGAACCTTCCACTCTGTGTATGGTCCGTCCCAATGTCCTCAGTACTACCTTTGTAGTTGATATTATTTACAGAAAATTGCCTTTTCGATTTTAGAAAAAGTCCTCTGCTTTTTCTGCCTCATCTTTAAAACCCTAAATCCTAAACCCCAAGACCAAAAACCTCCTTCAAACCCAATATAGTGACAATTTTGTCACATCTGGAGAGTTGCGATGCGATGAACCAATCAATTGATGCAAAGTCCTTCGGAGTTTAGCTCTGGAAGTGAATCCCCTGTTCAGAAAGCCAAGAGAGGGCTTGGATGGCAGCAGAGTCCTTGGCTTGCTTCTTGTCTGTCATTGGATGTCCTTCAAAATCCACCTCGTACATGTCCTTTCCCAGTGCACATGTGACAGTCACCGTGGAAATGAATCTGAATTACCACAATTGTAAACCCAAGTTAATAAATTCAGTATCAAGATTCAGAGTGATTTTTTTTGGGGAGGTGAAATTTCACATCCTTGTGACAAAAAGAAAACCCCGTGTGACTCACTAATAACACAAAGGATTTTTTCAGGAAAAAATGGCTCAAAGTTGCCAGATTTTGAGGGGAAATTTTCTGAAGTCACCACATTTAGACAATAGGTTCCAGCATGTTGACAAAATATAGCTTGATTCCTAAAATTTTCTACTCTCCTCTCTGGGACCTGTAGCCCAATTTGGCTAAAGTCCTCTTGTGGATGATCTCCAGACCACATACCTCACAAAATTGACAAAAAAGAGAATTTAAATTAAATTTTTCTATAAAAAAAAGGCAGTGTTATAAGAGAACACTTACAACGCACTTCCGTTGTGGTCAAACTTATAGTCTGGCTCTTTCCACTTGTGTTTGACACAGAGTTCATTCAGCATGGAGCGTGCCTGGCCCTTCTCCAGAGCCTTGCTTTTGCCTCCTGCATTTGCCATTTTGTTTCATCAAAAAACAAATCCCTTTCCAACAGAATCTTCACATTTCTGCAAAAAGGAACTATTGACTTCACCTCTTGCTCACACCCATCAGATCCCTTCCAACTTTACATCCAATTCTCAGAGGTTTGGAAAGGTGGGTTGGTGGGGGCTCTGCAACAACAAGCCTCACCTATTGAGTGCCATCCAACTGCACTGTTAGTTTCTTGACCTGGATTGGGCGAAAACCAATGGAGAGAACCATCTACGCCCACATCCTGAGACTGACCACCCACGAATCCTGCATTGGGACTACTACTATTTGACGAATTTTTCAATCTCTGGCCTTCTTTGCACATCTGGGGAGGATGAAGTTGTGAGAACATCTTCGATGCCTCCTGTACATAAATCGGTGTTTGCAGACTCTCTGTGAAAGCAGATTGCATGTAGTGTTGTTGTTCACAAGAGCTGTGTCTGGTGTCCCTGCAGAATTTTCTGTCTACACCTGCACCATCGAAATGTGGAGAACCAGTGGTGGCAACATTTGAGCTTGAGTGCGAGTATGGAATCTTTGACTTCGAGTCTTGTAATAAAACTGCACAGAGCTTTCCCAACTCAGAGTTCCCAGTTAGTCCGTTGCCACATGTGGCCCCCCAGCCTCTCTGAGGAGGCTCAGGCATGTCAGATACCTCACTGATTTTTGTGCCATTTTCATCATCTTCCAGTAGTATCTCCCACTCCACTTCCTCCGTCATCAGCTGCTCATGCTGAATGGTCATCTGCACAAATGATTCTGACATGTTTTCTATCTCCAGATCTTGAGCTCTTTCAGAACCAGGTACATAAATTATTTCCTTGGTTGATTCAGATAGGTTGCTGATCTCCAAATCTTGAGCTGCTTTGGACCCATGTACGCAAACTGCTTCCTCAGTTGATTCTAATATGTTGTCTATCTGTGAATCTGGAGCTGGTTCTGACAACCCATGTATGCAAACTGCTTCCTCAGTTGATTCCGATATGTTGTCTATCTCCAAATCTTGAGCTGCCTCCGAACCATGTATGCAAACTGCTTCCTCAGTAGTCTTATTGCAATCATTCAGACTTGCTCTCACAACCCTGCATTGCTCTGAACTTTGCTTTGGAACCTTTTTTATGTATGATCCAGGAGTCCTCCACCGCTTGTGCTGATATCCACAAGCCTGCAAAAGGTGTAGAAGTCAACTTTGATGTAACTGCAAAATGATCAGGCATTGTTTCAAAAATACCCAGTAGCCTACATTTCAATTGACATGCGCCACTAACTAGTGATGTATATCAGTGGAAGAAAAGAGGAGAGCTGAGACCAGACCTTGAGTGTTTTAAGAAGCTTGACACAGGCGCGCTTTGTAGCACTCTTTCCCTTAGTACCCCATGCAGTCTCTGATATTTCCTTGCCATTTACAACAACAGTAACAACTGTGAGCACATTGTTGTTATCATCCCTGATCTTGGTAGGTTTCCGGTTCTCAAATTTGTACTCATCACAAAGCTCCCGTAGCTCTCGAGCAGGTTCAATGGGTACAGTCTCTGCTGTCGCAAGAGGTGCCAATAACTTCTTGAAAACCCTCCATACAGTGTCACAGTTGAAACCAGAATCCAGTAGCACTGCCCCTGCTAGTGACTCCACTATGTCACTCAAGCTCTGTGCCCACAAAAAAAAATCACATGAGTTTCAAAATTTTGATGAGGCAGATTTCTTGCATAAGTTGGCTCTTCAAAATTGATTTGGTTCTGATTTTTGCACTCTTTCATGTGCTTTGAAGACTGCAGGGAACATTTTTGAAAAGGACCCAACTCCACCAGAAATCTATGGATTCATACATACCGCAGGATTATTGTCGCCCTCCCAGCCGTAACAGCTCTCATCATCGGTCACTGCACTCCTCAAATCCTCCACATATTTGTCTATATTTTTTTTAAGTGACAGGGAGTTGTGGAGAAGGTAGTTATAAAGCTTATGGCGCACTGCGACCTGTGCAAAGTGCTCATTGTTGACTGCTGCTGACCGCAAATCAGTGAGCTTCCCTGGGTCCCGCTTCTCCTGTGCTGAAGTCTCAAAATAATGCTTGGTGATTGAGAAGTCCAGGACCGCATCCCCAAGAAATTCCAACCTCTGTAAAAGAGAGGAAGATTCACAAAAGGATTAAACAAACAACATCAACTTCTGTCACACCCACACAATCACCTGCTTAAATCAAAGCAGCTGAGCAACTCCTCTAAACAACTTTCCAATCAGAACCACAAGCTAGTGAATCTGATGCAAAGAGTCCACTGAGCGACAAAATCTGATACAACAAATCACGAAACAGATAGTGAACAAATATTCTTGCAATGGGAACCTGATAGCATGCGCCACAGGATCGTTCACAAGAGGCATGAGTGAGCGCCTGTACTAACAAGCCTTTGTTGTTGAACCTGTAATCCAGCAACATTTCCAGTTCAATGACATCTATGCTTTCCAGAAGGGTCCGATCCCAATCTGAGCACATCCGTGCTTGCTCTCTCAAGTTCAGATTCACCCCAACTTCCAAACCAAGCCACTTCATGAAGGAAAGCGCTGCATCGACACCGCCCTCAATATAATGTGCCCCTGCCCATCGTGCAAAGGTTGCAAACAAAGTAAACCCAAGTCATGGATGCTTTAAGCAAAGCACAGGTAGGGCATTAGAGCTGACATCCATAGCATGTGTCTCCTTGAAAAGAGAAATCTTTGCTGGACTGTTGGATCCACCAGACACCTTGATAGACGACAAGAATCCAAAAAAAGAGGATTTCAGACAAACACATCTTGGTTGGTTCAACTGCCCAAGATTTAGCAAGACTGTTATATAAAGTTTGCATATTTTGCATGACCAGAAGAATAGGATTTCAGAAACTGCATTTGGGTTGGTTAGACTGCCCAAGATTTACCAGAACTGTTACATAAAGTTCGCATCTTTTGTATTACCAAAAGAAGAGGATTTCAGACACCACATTCAGGTTGGTTAGACTGCCGAACATTTCACAAGACTGTTACATAAAGTTTGCATCTTGTGCATTACCTATCAATGACTCCACCACATCAGCGATCGTCTTTGGGTGCAGTAAACGGGTCTTGGTGTCTTTGGTTTTTTGCAAGTCCAATGGTCGGCCTGGTGCCAACCAATCACTAGGAGAGAATTGCGCATCCTGGATATAACCCTGCAGACCATAAATAACCCATCAGAGTGTTGCAAGCTCATTCGAGAATGCCAGATTTCAATGTAGATTCCTACAGTAGACAAAGACATCATTCATTAACTATCAATGCTTGATTCGCCCCTGCTTCAAAATTTCAAGAGAGAAGGAACTGTGAAAAGCAGGTTAACCGTGAGGCCACGTTCTGTGCCAAGCTTTTGCAACATAGGATTGCAGATAATGGCTTTACGTCGCTTAGTCAAACGACCCTCATCAATTTGGTTGTGCATGAGGAAAAGTCGTTCGCTGACTGCAAACTTGAGGAATGAATCACCCAGGTGCTCCAACCCTTCCAGACTGAAGCTCTCTTGGCAATGTGCTGTTGTGATTGCCTCCAACATCTACACATTGAATTACAGCCCCCCGCCACCCTATGTTAGAGAGATATTGTGTGTTGAAATCTCAGACCCCAAACTCTAAACCTGGGTCTTGCAGAGAAGAAGACAAACGGCACAGAATTGTGACAACTATTGGGTCTAGTTGTTGAACAGCAGAGGAGCAAAACACATTGAAACCAGTGTGTGCAGGTCTTTCATTTTTGTAATAACTGCCGGTTCTGGGTATTTGCAAAAAAATCAGGATCAAAGAACCACCAGATAACATGAAAGACCCAGCAAAGACCAGGCAGTTTTCTTTGAATTTTTCAAAAGAATTGAGAACCATGATTATATATATACAGGGCATTTGTTTTGTGATAACCTGGTTATCAACTTTCATACCCAGCAGGGGTCTGGTGCAATTTCTAATACGCGCCCCACTCTGGTTGAAACACATCAAGGCCTGAACATGGAATCAAATTGACAAGACTCTGAGCAAAACAGATCCGTACTCTGTCAATTGACAATTGGCTGGCAGCAGGGTAACTTTGTGAGAGCATACAGCGGAGTTGAGCGGCAAGGAGCCGTGCTTCAAGGCGATGCATGAATGATGGTAACAAGGAGACCCCATTCACAAGCTTGCATGAGAACCCTTGCATCTTTATGTAACATAGCTCCAAAGGCAACTCGACCTCGCCCTTGTCTTTACGATCAGGAGCACCTACAAGAGCAGAAGAAGCCACTGAAAAGCATATCCTCCATGGCATTCCCCCTTGGTGGTGGAATGGAATTCAAAACTAAGGGAAAAAAACCCATACTAACTGTTCTTTCAAGGCAATCAGTAGTATCCATGCTGTCAAGAGTCCAACCTTGAGAGCCAATAGTGCGAGGTGTAAGCAGGTTCTGGACCCCGATCAAGGGTTTAGCCTTCAACAGTGGCTGGTTTTGGTGAACAAGCTGAACGGAGTGCCTGCAAAACAGCCAAAGATGCCACCCCTTTTCAGTCTGTAGAGAGACTGTACAATGGGTCCCCAAATAGATTTGAATTTGGAAGGCACAAGGCATTTTGTAACATACTTCACTGAGAAATACTGTGCATAGCAGCTGAAATCGTTCTTGATCCCTTGACTTAACATACGGCTATTGGCGTTCAAATCCCACATCAGTTCAGATCCACAGTAAAAGAGTGGACCCGATTCCCTTTTGTGTGTTGTTGCAACGACAATATCCACAATAGCTTCCACAGGAAAACGACCATTAGCTAGTTGCACTGTACAAGTATGCAGAGAAGAAGAAGACGATGACCAATCAGCTCGTAGTGAAGAAGGCTCATTGGGACAGTCCTGATCCTCTACAAACGTTGGATCAGAAATCAACTTCTTGACACACTCCCAGTCAACTGGCGGATGTGGGTTGTCATCAAGGTCATGGCTTTGAAGTGGTAACAACAGATAGAGTCGAGACGGGCTCCATTCTCCTGCTTCTCTGCTGCCAGGATTCTGGTCCAAAAGTGCACTCAAAGCACGCTCTTGGAATATTTTTGCATCCCGTATCTGCAATGCCAAAGCAGTCAGCTGGTGGGCTATGCTGAAACTTGGATCATAGCATACAATTTGCAACATGTCAAAGAAATATTAGACCCCAAAGTGTGTGCATGCATAATTGCTGTGAATAGATAGATAGATAGATAGATAGATAGATAGATAGATAGAAGATACCTGATCAGGTTCAAACTCAAGCTTCCCTGCAGATGAGCACTGAGCTTCCACAACTCGTTGACTCTGGAGCTCAAGTTGAAGGGGTGAATTCACTACTTCCTCTCCCAAATCAGACTCCACAAACAGTCTGAAATTGGCATAGCTTCGATCAGACGGTTTTGGAACAAACTTGATGGTGTAGCCATACAGGGTAACACGTGACGATGCCTGATTCCAACTTCCTTGAAACACATCGGGGACAAACAAGGGATGCAACTCTTGTTGTGCCTTCCCTGAAAAACACAACATGCATCACTGATCAGGAGACCGAGTGTGAACCACCCATCCATCAATGTTAATACTATCTCACACAGAGAGCCAGAAAATAGTCCACAAACCTGCAGGGGTGTCATCATCATCGGCAGCCAAAAAGCCCATGTCATCATTCTCTGGATCATCGGAATTGATCAAGAACAGGTCGCTGAGTGCCCCTGCTTCATGTAGTTGCTTGCAGGCTTCAAAGCACGCAGATTGCTTAGCACCATTGCGTGTTGAACATGCCCACCCCTTAACAGTCTTAATGAGTGATTCTGGGGGCAAAACAATGCTGCATCTGATGTCTCCACTGTTCTCCGTGGTGTATGTGAACTTGGGGGCTGGAGTATAGAAACTGCATGAAACCCAATTGTGTTAAGCAACACTACCAGACTAAAAACACATGATCTAGCACTGCTGCATATGGAGAAACTTGGAATACCCGGGGGGGGGGGGGGGGGG
>Ga0116231_10013277_pt1 | contig 11656 bp, 13 predicted proteins | sample S1TSphgellanicum_2_FD_89695 | JGI IMG/M metagenome (GOLD analysis project Ga0116231, IMG submission 89695) | Host-associated microbial communities from peat moss isolated from Minnesota, USA - S1T2_Fd - Sphagnum magellanicum MG | ecosystem: Host-associated > Plants > Peat moss > Unclassified...
CCGCCTGGCTTGGTTGATCGGCGTTGAATTCAGGCCCGGGCATGGCGGACGCCGCCATCGCCGGTCTCGTGAAAGCGCGGGGCCTTTTGGTCGTCACCCGCGGCACGAAGCACTTCGCGCCGTTCGGGATTGGCGTGGCGACGCCTGATGAGGCGGTAGGGATTGCTTGATGAACGGACATGCCGCCGTCAGGTCACAGGTTGACATATATCTTATATTTCCACATACGTGGAAGCATGGAAAAGCTGTATGCCGTCGCCGCTCTGGCGGCCCTCGCGCAGGAAACCCGGCTCGATATCTTCCGGCTGCTCGTTGAGGCCGGCCCGGAGGGAATGCCCGCTGGGAAAATTGGCGACCGGCTCGGGCTGCCGAGTGCGACGCTGTCGTTTCACCTCAACCAGCTCAAGCATGCCCACCTGGTTAAATTCCGCCGCGAAAGCCGGTCGCTGATCTACACGGCCGAATATCCCGTGATGAATGACCTGCTGACCTACCTCACGGAGAACTGCTGCCAGGGCAACGCCGCCGCCTGCGGCCTTGCGGCCCGCGAACCCGCGCCCGTCAAGCAGGAGGGACACCATGAAGCGCCCGCGCGTTCACGTATCCGTCGATGAGCTCGCGATCCCGACCCGGTTCTACGGCACGCCGTTCGCGGCCGAGCCGACCGTGATCAAGCCGGACCATGCGAAATGGAGGCTCGATGATCCGCGCGTCAATTTCGCGATCTCGACGCGCTGTGGAAAATCAGGCTTCGAGAGGCTCGGTATTCAGGTGCAAATGCAAGACGACCGGCATCGATAAAATGGCGCGCGGAACGAAACTCCGCGATGTCGGTCGGATGGACGGGTCTACGGCCAATCAATCCAAGGCGAGCTGATGCACGGTTTTGATTTATCACGGCGGATTGCGGCCGAGGCTCTTGGAACGGCGCTCTTGGTCGCAACCGTCGTCGGCTCCGGCATCATGGCGGAGACGCTCACAAAGGATGTGGCACTCGCGCTGCTTGGCAACACGATCGCGACCGGCGCCATGCTCGTCGTGCTCATCACCATTCTCGGCCCGATTTCCGGAGCGCATTTCAACCCGGCGGTGTCGGTCGTTTTCGCGCTCAAGGGTGATCTGGATCGGCGGGATGCCATTCTTTATACGGCGGCACAAATTGGCGGCGGCATCGTCGGCACGATCATCGCGCATCTGATGTTCGCCCTGCCGATCATCGCGGCCTCCGGGCATGTTCGCACCGGCGGCGCGCAATGGTTCGCCGAATGGGTCGCCACGTTCGGCCTTGTCCTCACCATCCTCGCCGGCATCCGCTTCGCTCATGCGGCGGTGCCTTGGCTGGTCGGCCTCTATATCACGGCGGCCTATTGGTTCACCGCCTCGACCTCGTTCGCCAATCCGGCCGTCGCCATCGCGCGGTCATTGACCGACAGTTTTTCAGGTATCCGACCGGTCGATTTGCCGGGCTTCATCGCCGCGCAAGTCGCGGGAGCTGTCTGCGCCCTTGCGCTCGTGAGCTGGTTGCTGCGGACACCTGTCGGCGTCGTCGCCCCTATCAAAGCCGAGGCCCAACTATGAGCGTTACGATCTACCACAATCCCGCCTGCGGCACGTCGCGCAACACCCTCGCGATGATCCGCGCGACCGGCACCGAGCCTGCCATCATCGAATATCTCAAGGCACCGCCAACCCGCGAAGAACTGCTCGATCTGGTGAAACGCATGGGCATCCGCGTGAGAGATATCCTGCGGCGGAAGGGCACGCCCTTTGCCGAGCTGGGCCTCGATGATCCAACCCTCTCGGATGACGCGCTCCTGGACGCGATCGCGGCGCATCCGATCCTGATCAATCGTCCGATCGTTGTGACGTCAAAGGGCGCGCGTCTCTGCCGCCCGTCTGAAACGGTGCTCGATCTTCTCGATGCGCTGTTGCCCGCCGATTATATCAAGGAGGACGGCGAACGTGTTGCCGCGCGTCCGGCATGATGGATGGCACGAACTTCGACCCGCCGGAGCTGCCCGCCGCGGATCTCGCCCATTTTCGCATCCCCGATCCGGCGCGCCTGATTGGGCCATCATCCAATCATCCGCCGCGTATCCTGCTGTTGCATGGCTCGCTGCGCGCGCGTTCGTATTCGCGCTTTCTCGCCGATGAAGCCGAGCGGCTGTTGATCGCCATGGGCTGCGAGACCCGGCGTTTCGATCCCACGGGGCTGCCATTGCCCGATTCCGTCGAACCGTCTCACCCGAAGGTGCAAGAGTTGCGGGCGCTGTCGCTCTGGTCCGAGGGGCAGTTTTGGAGCAGCCCCGAACGGCACGGCACGCTCTCCGGCGTCATGAAATGTCAGATCGATTGGATTCCCTTGAGCGAAGGGGCCGTGCGGCCAACGCAGGGGCGCACGCTCGCGGTCGCGCAAGTGTCCGGGGGAAGTCAGTCGTTCAACGCCGTCAACGCGATGCGTCTGCTCGGACGCTGGATGCGCATGGTGACCATCCCCAATCAATCGAGCGTGCCGAAAGCCTTCGAGCTGTTCGACGCGAAGGGGCGTTTAGCGGCCGGGCCACATTACGAGCGCCTGGTTGATGTGTGCGAGGAATTGGCGCGGTTCACCTGGCTGATCCGTGACAACGCCGTCGAACTGGTCGATCGCTACAGCGAGCGCATCGAACGGGCTGGCGAGGAAGCCGCGGCCGTCCGGAGCATCGCCGAAGCGCGGACAGGATGACGTGGCGAACGCGGCTTCATCATAGGGGCGTCGTCGTCTCGGCCCTTGGCCTCACGCAAACGCTCGCCTGGGCGTCGACCTATTATCTGACCGCCGTGTTCACGGATCCGGTGTCCGCCGACCTCCATCTCTCGCGCACCTGGTTCTATGGCAGCGTCTCGGCCGCCCTGCTGCTGTCCGGCCTGCTTGGCCCTGTCGCCGGGCGGATGATCGACCGTTGCGGCGGACGGGATGTCCTGGCCGGAACGAACCTTGTTCTCGCCGCGGGCTTGGTGCTGCTGTCTTCCGCCGCGGGGCCTTTCGGCCTGGTGGGAGCCTGGCTCGTGCTCGGACTCGGCATGGGCTTCGGTCTCTATGAAGCGGCTTTCGCGACGGTCGCCGGCCTCTATGGCCGTGACGCGCGCAACGCCATCACCGGCATCACTTTGTTCGCCGGTTTTGCCAGCACGGTCGGCTGGCCCCTGAGCGCGGCGTTCATCGATGCATTCGGCTGGCGCGGCGCATTGCTGGCGTGGGCCGCCCTTCATCTGGTGCTCGGCCTGCCCCTCAATCGGCTTTTGGTGCCGAAATCGCCGCCGCCCGCGCCGGTTGGAGCGCCACATGGGATCGCGCCTTCTGGCGTGCCCTGGACGATGATTGTTCTGGCCGGCGTATTCGGGGCCACCTGGTTCGTCTCCACGGCGCTCGCCGCGCATTTGCCGCGTCTGCTGGAAGCCATGGGGGCAACCCCCGCCGCCGCCATTGCCGCCGGTTCTCTCGTTGGCCCGGCGCAGGTTGCCGCGCGCATAGCCGAATTTGGCCTGTTGCGTCGGTCCTCGCCCATGGTCTCCGCTCGTCTCGCGGCCGGTTTGCACCCTCTCGGTGCGATCCTCCTGGCGGTGATGGGCGCGCCCGCCGCCATTCCGTTTGTGCTTCTGCATGGTGCCGGCAACGGGATGCTGACGATCGCGCGCGGCACATTGCCGCTCGCCCTGTTCGGTGGCGCGGGATACGGCCTGCGAACCGGGCTCCTGGCGGCCCCCGCCCGCATCCTGCAAGGCGGCGCACCGCTTCTGTTCGGCTTGGTGCTCGATCGCGGCGGACCATATGACGGGCTGCTTCTGACGGGCACTCTGACCGGTGTTTCAGTGCTGGCACTGCTTTGGCTGAAACAGCCGGCCAAAGTCGTTGCATTGCAACATTCTTGATTTATGCGCCACCATCCAATGCTTCACGGATTTCTCGGACAGGTATTGAATATATCGGTCGGAATGGAGATGACGATGTCAGCCCAGCTGTCGCAACCGATCCTCGTCAAGCGCTACGCCGGAAGCCGTCTCTATGACGCTGCGAACCAACAGTATGTCACTCTGTTGTAGTTGCAGGAGTGGTCGGCGAAGGGCGTCCCATTCATTGTGCTGGACACCGACACAGGCGCCGACGTGACGCAAGTCCTGCTCGCTTAACTCCTGCCGTGTGTGGTCCGTAAGTCTTAAGTTTTGCAATGTCGCGTTTGATGGAAAGTGACCGTGCCCCCTGATACACGAACCGCATGACAGTCGAAGTGGCCTTCTTCAATGCGTCCAGACGGCTGCCACCAGAATTGGAGAGGGAAGTTCGAGCCGGTATCGACGATGCGATATCCGCCCTTCGATGCCATGCCGACCTTGGGCAGATTGGGATTTCCGTTCATTTGAGCGAACTCGTCGCGCGAGAGACAGGCCTCGGCGGTTACGCCTACGGCCCTGACAGTTGTGCGATCTATGTTGACCACGGGTGCCAGGCGCTCTGCCAGGACACACGGGCCAATGCGGCGACGGTGACGATACACGAGTTGCACCACGTCCTGCGCATGCGCCGACGCCCCTGGCCCCGGTTTGACGGCGTGTGCGCAGGGGAAGTGTTGGCGCTGGAAGGGCTGGCAACACAGTGCGAAATGTTCCTGGGCTACCCCGAACCGATTAATGTGCGTGCCACGTCGGAAGGGCTCACGCGGGACTGTCTGGCGACCATCGCGCCGGTCGTTGGCGACCCAGGTGCAAACTGGCAATGGATCTACGCTCTCAACGGGTTTCCCGAGCGAGTCTACAAGTCGGTCTATCCGATGGGGCACTGTATCGTGGGCGCTTACCTCGCACGGACCGCCAACACGCCGATGACAGCCCTTGATGTGCCCTGGGAGGAAATCTGGCGAGAAGCGTCAGACCACCTAGGCTTGATGCACTTATCTTGACTTTTGACGTGTGTGTAGCCACGGTTTTGTCGTTACAAAAAATTCGGAGATTGCGTGCGTTGGGTTTGGACCGACGAAAAGAATCGCACCGACAAGCGTGATCACGGACTGAGCTTCGAGACTGCCCATCTCGTGTTCAATGACCCCTTGGCCGTCAGCCGTCCTGCTTCGTACCAAGACGGGGATCGATGGCAAACGCCGGGGCAAGCCGGCACCGTGGGCTTATTCGTCGTTCACACATGGCCCGAGATAGATGAAACGACCGGAGACGAAGTGGGACGGATCATCAGCGCTCGTAAAGCCACATCGCACGTGAGGAAAGCTTATGAAGAGGGACACTTCCAGCCGTTTGACGCCAGCGCGGTCCGCCGAGCTTTCCGCCTTGGCATCGCTGCCGGACGATCGGATCAACACGCGTGACATTCCCGAGCAAAAGGATTGGAACGGCGCGCGGCGCGGCGTTTTTTCGGCCCGTAAAAAAGCAGCTGACCCTGCGCCTTGATGCTGATTTGGTTGACTGGTTCAAAAGCCATGCCCCGAACGGGCAGGTCTATCAGACCGTCATCAACAGCGCGTGGATCAACCGCTTGAAAAGCAGCCCGAAAGTCGGGCTGTTATGTTTGCAACGCTTTGAGTAAGAAACTCTAGCACGGTTTTGATTTCAGCGCACCAAGACCAACTCCATCGCCGCCGATCGCACCGCCTGCCCGAGGCCGCCTCAATCCAGCGCCGATCCCGCCGTGTTCCCCAACCCCCGCCCCGGTGTCCACACCGGGTCGGGCATCCGCCAAAGCACCTTGTCCCGCATTGCCTCGGCCACCGCTGCGGCCATCGCGTCCAGCAGCTTCTCGCCCTTCGCGGCGGTCGCCGGACGCGGATCGCCGCGCACGCCGGTCGACGGCGCGCGCTCCGAAAAACTCCAGAACCGGCTGTAATTCGGGCGCCCCTCGATCGGCGGCGGCGATTGCCGCGTCGCTTCCTCGAACCGGTCGGCGCGCACCGTCTCCGGCGTCATCGCCAGCATCACCGAGGTCTCGCCCTCGCAGGCGTGCTGCACGCGCTCCGCGCTCTCCAGCAGTGCCGCGACCTGCTTCGCCGCGTCATGCCACGGCGTGGTCACGGCGATCGGCAGTTCGTATTCCACCGCGAGTTCCCGCGCCGCGACGGCGAGGGGGTCGATATTGCCGCCATGGCCGTTGATGACCAGCAGCCGCGCGAAGCCGATCGCCTTGAGGCTGCGCGCCACGCCGGAGATCACGCCCCGGAATTCGGCGAAATTGAGGCTGATCGTGCCGCCGAACGGCAGGTGATGCTCGCTCATCCCCGTCCACATCCCCGGCAGCACCAGCACGGGCATCTCGTCGGCCGCGAGGCGGGCGGCGCGGATCGCGACTTCCCAGGCCGTGCGCGTGTCGGTGATCACGGGCAGATGCGGGCCGTGCTGTTCCAGCGACCCGACCGGCAGCACCGCGAGCGCGTTGCCGCGCGCGGCTAGTTCGCGGATGTCCGGCGCGGTGAGCCGGGTCCAGTCGACTTCCGGCCCGCTCACCGTGTCACACCGAAGCCGAGGAACCCCATTTGCGGGATCGGCGTGCCGCTCTCCTCTCGCTCGCCGGCATATTGCCGGGGCTGGGTCGCTTGCGGCTGGGTCGCGGCGGTCCGCGCCTGAGCCGGAGCCTTCGGCTTGGGCGTCTGCGCCGCCACGCGGGCGGGCCGCTCGGGGCGGGCGGGTTTCGGCGGGGGCGGGCTCGCCGCTTCCGCCACGGCGGGCGCCGCCTTCGCCGTGCGCCGCGCTTCCGCGCGCGACGCCGCCGTGGACTTCCCGGCATTCGTCGCGCTTGCGGAGCCCGAGGGCGCCGTGTCGCGCGGCGTGGCCTGACGCAGCGACAGCAGCAGGAACGTGATCTCGTTGCGGCCGAGATCGATCGACAGATCGAGCGGCGTCATCCCCAGCACGTTGCGGCCGTTGATGTCGGCTCCGCGGTTCACCGCGTCGCGCGCGCTCAGCATGTCGCCTCGGTTGATCGCGTCGAACAGCGCCTCGGTCGGCGGCAGATCGGCGGCACCCGGCGCGGCGGGCGCCGGCTCGGATTTCTGCACGCGCGACCCGGGGAGCGCGGGCGGCGGAGCCTGGGGCGCGGCCCCCCTGCCGTTGGCGCTGCCGACGACCGGACCGGTCGGGGCGCCTTGGAAGTTGCTGAATCCCCCAGCGGTGCCGCCGGCCGGTTGCGCGGCGGCGCTGCCGGCGACGAGCGTCCCGCCCAGCAACGCCATCCCGAGTAGAGCGGCCATGCGGCCGCTGGCGGCGGCCAAACCTCCGTTTGCGACCCGTGAAGCGGAATTAGCGACCATGGACACACTCCAGACGTGATCTCACGCGAGCCGATCAGCGCGGGTTGAGGATCAGGAACCCCGCCGTGAGATAGGCCGCGTAGCACGTCCAGGCGAGATAGGGGAGCATCAGCAGCGCGGCCGCCGGTCGGATCCGCCGGAACAACCGGATGGTGAGCGTGACCAGCACGATCATCACCAGGATCACCGCGAGCGCAAGCAGAGGACTGTGAGCACCGAAGAACGCCGGGGTCCACGCGGCATTAGCCAGCAATTGCCAGCCCCACAGCCGCAGCGCCCGCCGATGCCCCGCGCGGCGCCACACCATCCACGCCGAGATGCCGATGCTCACATGCAAAACGGCCCACACGACCGGAAACACCCAGTTGGGCGGCGTGCCCGGCGGCGCTAGCAGCGACGGATACCATGACATCACGGCGCGCGAGGTGATCGTGCCGCCAACCGCGCCGACCAGCAGGCAAAGACCGACGAAGCCGATCAGCGCCAGGATCGGCGCCCATGGGTCGGACGAACTCGGGCTTGCCCCCCTGTTGAACCGGTCTGCGTCCTGGAAAACACGCACTCCCTCTCACGGCCCGCCCACGCGCGGGTCAGGCGCCCTCGCGGCGCCACGCCAACACGGCCACGCCCAGGATCAGCGGCAAGGCGAGCCAGGGCGGCAGCAGCGGGGTCGCCGCGATGCCGGTGACGACATGGTCATGCCGCCGCTCCAGACCGATCCAACTCGAACCGGCATTCTCCCGCCCCTCCTCGGTCCGGCGCAACCCCGGCGCGCCGCCTTGCGCGAGCCAATGGACGGAGCCGCCGGAGGCGCGCGCGAGGGGCGCGAGCAAGGTCGCGGTGGCGCGAAGATCGGCGATCTCCTGCGGGTTGGAAGCGCCGGCCGCCGCGTAGGCGGATTTCGTCGCGTCGCTGACCTTCCACACGCCGGGCAGCAGCGCCGGCTCGCTCGCGATCCCGCGGCCGGGCCTTGTCTGCGTCAGGGCAAGCTTCGTGACCTTGCCGTCCGGATCGGTGACGGTGACCTCGCCGGGGGGCGCGTCGGCCGTGCTGCGCCGCTCGACCGATAGGCGGCCATTTTCCACCCGCGCGTCGAGCGCCTCCTCTTCGAGTTCCGGCTCCTTCATCAGCCAATGCGCGACGCGGCGGAGCAATTCGGCCTGCGGGCCGCCGCCGCCCAGGCCGCGCGACCACAGCCAGATCTGGTCGGACAGCAGCAGCGCGGTGCGGCCCTGGCCGACATGGTCGAGAAGAAGCAGCGGCGCGCCGTCCGGTCCGCTCATCAGCGCATCGCCGTGAACATCCGTCGGTGCGATCCGGCGATACCACTCGCCCCAGGTCGGCTCCCCGCTCGCCTTCCAGCCGGGCAGGTTCTCGGTCACCGGATGCCGCGCGCCGAGCGCGGTGACGAGCGGACGGAAGGCGCCGTCGATGACGCCGTCCGGCGCGGGGTGCGCGGGCAGCACCGCACCCAGCGGGCTCGCCGCGATGCTCGCCGGACCGGCGAACTCCGGGCCGACGCTCATCAGCAGCCCGCCGCCGTCGCGCACGTAGTCGGCGATGTTGCGCAGATAGATCGGCGGCAGCGTGTTGGTGCGGTTCTGGAAGCGATCCAGAATGATCAGGTCGAATTCCTTGATCTTGATCTGGAACAGCTCGCGCACCGGGAAGGCGATGAGCGCCAACTCGTTCATCGGCGTGTAGTCGTCCTTGTCGGGCGGACGCAAAATCGTGAAATGCACCAGATCGACCGAGGGATCGGCCTTGAGCAGCCGCCGCCAGGTCCGTTCGCCGGCATGTGGCTCGCCCGAGACCAGCAGGACGCGCAGCCGGTCGCGCACCCCGTTGATCGTCACCACGGCGCGGTTGTTGACGTCGCTCACCTCGCCGGGCAGGGGATCGGCGGTCATCTCCACGACGGTCGGGCCGGCGCGGGTGATCGGGATGTCGATGCTCTGCTCCACGCCGAGCGGCACGCTCTCGACGCGCGGCGGCTCCCCGTCGCGGCGAATGGTCAGCCGCGCCGAACTGCCCACGGCGAGCCCGGCGCGGGGCCGGCCGAGATCCTCGATGGCGAGGCGCAACTGCACGCTTTTGCCGACGATGCCGTAGGGCGGCGCTTCGATGATGCGGATTCGGCGGTCGGTTTCCTCGCCGCTGGCCGCGATCAGCGCGTGAAACGGCACGCCGCCGGGAGCGGCGGTCGGAATGTCGTGGATCTGGCCGTCGGTGACGGCGACGATCCCGGCGAGGCGGGCGCGGGGGATGTCCGCCAGGGCACGGTCGATGGCGGCGAACAGGCGCGTGCCTTCCGATCCGCCTTCCGGCACGGTGATCGTGCGCAGTTCGAGATCATGGATATCGCGCGCCTCCGCCTCGATCCGCGCGCGGGCCTCATTGGCGAGGCGGGTGCGGTCGCCAACCGACATCGAGGCCGTCTGGTCGATCACCAGCAGGCCGATATCGGGCAGGTTGTCGCGCGTCTCCTCGACCAGGCGCGGGTTGGCGAGCCAGCCCAGAAGCAGGGCGAAGGCAAGGCCACGCAAAACGGTGCCCCGGGCCCGGCGCCACGCGGCCAGGGCGAGCGCGGCGAGGCACAGCGCGCCGAGAACGCCTAAGAGCCATGGCGGGAGAGCGGGGTCGAAGCGGATGGCGGCGACGGCCTGTTCCATGCGCTACTTCTTCGCCGAACTATCTGCCGCGGCCCCCCCACCCCGACCCACATGGAGGGAGGGAGCTTTTCTTCCCCCCTCCCCTTGTGGGAGGGGACGGGGGAGGGGTGACAACCCGCACTTAGCGACCAACGCCCTCACTGCCCCAGCCGCTCCAGCAGCGCGGGCACATGGACCTGATCGCCTTTGTAGTTCCCGGTCAGCGCATACATCACGAGATTGACTCCAAATCGGTAGGCCAGCGTGCGCTGGCGCGCCCCGCCCGGGATGACGGCGTACGGGTTGTGTCCTTGCGCATCGACCGCCCAGGCCGCGGCCCAGTCATGTCCGCCGATGATCACCGGGCTCACGCTGTCATTGGTGCGGTCCTGGTCGCGCTGGACCCACACCGTGTCGCCAGCGTAGCGGCCGGGAAAGTCCTGCAACAGATAGAAGGACCGCGCCAGGACATGCGCCGATGTGAGCGGCGCGAGCGGCGGGATGGCCAGGCCACGGCCGATCTGTTCCAGCGCCTTGTCCGTGCCCGGCGCAAAGCCCTCGCCGCTGCCGCCGTTGCGCGTGTCGATCAAAATGATCCCGCCATGCGACATGTAGTCGTTCAGCGCCGCGACGGCGGCGCCGGTGGGCGGGGGGGCATCGGCGATGATCGGCCAGTAGAGCAGCGGGTAGAAGCCGAGTTCGGTCTCCCCGGGCGTCACCGCCGCGGGTTCGGCGAGGGCGGCGGCCGTGCGGCGGTTGACGTAGTCCGACAGGCCCGACAGCCCGGCGCGCGAGACCGAATCCACCTGATCGTCCCCGGTCACCACGTAGGCGAGCCGGGTGGCGAGGGCCGGATTCGGGCCGTCGGCGGGGTTGGGGCCATCCGCCCGCGCCGGGAGTGCCGCCATCATGAGCAGCAGGCCCGCGATCGCTCCGCCCGCGATGCGCCGTCCTGGCATGAGGCCCCTTAGTCGCAGCGAGATGACGAGATCGACCGCCATCAGCGCGAGCGCCGCGGCCAGCAGCCAGGGCGCGAGGATGCGCTCGGACGGCACGCCGTCGAGCGGCTGTAGCGACGCGCCAGTGACCGGAGGGGCCGCGTGCGGGAGATCGAGATGCGCGGAAAGGTTCAACACCCGTCTGCCGCTCTCGGGCCCATAGAGCCCCGGAGGATGCCGGGGAGACGCGTCAACCGTCGCAAGCTCGGCGGCGGTGATCGCCGCCGCCGCCGGGGGGGGCGCCGAAATCTGCCCGAACCCGTCCAGCATCTCGGCGGGGGCCAGCGGAACGGTCGCCGTGTCGTCGGCGCCGGTGATGCCTGCCGACAGCGCGACCAGCCTTCGCAGCATCTCCACGAACAGCCCCGAGAGCGGCAGGTCGGACCAGTCCGCATTGGCAGTAACGTGGAACAGCACGACGCGCCCGGCGCCGCGCGTCGCCTGGGTCACCAGCGGCGTGCCGTCCGCGAGGCGCGCCCAGGTCTCGTCGGCGAGATGCGCGCCCGGCTCGGCGAGAACCTGCCGCGTGACGCGCACCTCGGCCGGCACTTGCAGCCCGGCGAACGGCTCGTCGGGCGCGAAGGGGGCGAGACCAGCGGGCTGGCTCCATGACATCGCGCCGCCCAACTGGCGGTCGCCCTCCAGCAAACGGACCGGCAGCAGTCCGTCGGCATGCTCGGCCATCTGCGGGCCGGCGAAGCGCACCAGCAGGCCGCCC
>Ga0116231_10013278_pt1 | contig 11652 bp, 8 predicted proteins | sample S1TSphgellanicum_2_FD_89695 | JGI IMG/M metagenome (GOLD analysis project Ga0116231, IMG submission 89695) | Host-associated microbial communities from peat moss isolated from Minnesota, USA - S1T2_Fd - Sphagnum magellanicum MG | ecosystem: Host-associated > Plants > Peat moss > Unclassified...
CGCCCTCGATCGACTCGTAATAGTAAAACGGCAACCCCATCGCCTCCATCTTCGCCGCGAATTTGCGCGCATGCACCGGCCCCACCCGGTCATCCTTTGTCGTCGTAAAAATATACGGTTTCGGGTAATGCACGCTTGGCTTCAGGTTATTGTAGGGCGAAATCCCAGCCAGAAACGCCCGCTCGTCCGGCTGCGAAACACTCCCATACTCCCCAACCCAGGAGGCGCCCGCGGCAATCTTCTCGAAGCGCAGCATATCCAGCAGCGGCACATCGATGATCACCGCGCCCCACAAATCCGGATGCTGCTCGAACTCCACCCCCATCAACAACCCGCCATTCGATCCCCCGCGTATCCCCAGATGCGCGGGCGAAGTGATCTTGCGTGCCACCAGATCCTTCGCCACCGCCGCGAAATCGTCATAAATATGCTGCCGCTTCGTCTTCAGCCCCGCCTCGTGCCAGGCCGGCCCAAACTCGCCGCCGCCGCGGATATTGGCCAGCACAAAAACCCCGCCGCGCTCCAGCCACAGCTTGCCCACCGTCGCCGAATAGGTCGGCGTCTCGCTGATCTGAAATCCGCCATACGCCGTCATCAGCGTGGGGGTCGCGCCATCCAGCTTCATGGCTTTCGGATGCACCACGAAATACGGAATTTTCGTGCCATCGGTGGACGAAGCCTCATACTGATCCACCACATCGCGCGACGCATCGAATTTCGGGGGCAACGCCTTCACCTTCTCAGGCGCCGCCGCCGATCCCGCATCGGCGAGATACAAAGCTGTCGGCATGAGAAAACTGGTTGCCTCCAGAAACACCTGATCATTGCGCGCATTCTCCGCGATCAAGTGGACCGAGGCATTATCCGGCAGATCGAGCCGCCGCGCCGACCAGCCCGCCCCCGAAGGCGTAAAAACCATCGCGCGCCCACGAACATTGTCATAAACCGCCGCCACGATCGTGTTGGCCGTTGTTGCCACCTCATCCACCGTTTGCCGTGAATTCGGCGCGTACACCAATTGCGGCACGGCGCCGGCATGGGCCAGGTTTAGCGCAATAATACTGCCTCCTTTCAACAAACGCCCCGGTGCGGCCGCAAAATCTTCGTTGATCTTGACCACCAGCTGGTTCTGAACCAGCCCATCGATCTCGGCCTTCTCCGGCAAATGCAGCTTCTGCGTTCCACCTCCCGTCACCAGCCGAAATTCGCTGCGGAAAAAATCGATCCCGCGCTGCAACACCGCCACGTGATGCCCCTGCCCATCGGTCAGCCCAAAAACCTGCACCGAAACATCCTGCGGCGTGCCGCGAAAAACCTCCTTCGCCTCCGCCATCGCCTGCCCCCGCTTCAGGCTCTTGATGATGTAGGGGTAGCCGGACGCCGTCATGCTGCCAGGCCCCCAATCCGTGCCCACCAGCAACGTATCCGCATCCAGCCAATCCACCGACTGCTTCGCCCGCGGCACAAAAAAACCGCCCGCCGCAAAACGCCCAGCAGGCACATCGAACTCGCGCGCCGTTACCGCATCCTCGCCACCTTCCGACAGCGCCAAAAGGCACCGCGTATCCGCCGGTTGAAAACACGTATCGCCCTTGAAAACCAAGGTCTGATGCATCAATCGCGAAAGCGCATCCAGATCGAGCAACGTCCGCCACTGCGGCGCGGCCGAGCGGTAATCCGCCAGCGACGTGCGCCGCCATAGCCCCTGCGTATGCGCCGAATCCTGCCAAAGATTGCCGATGCCGGTGCCCAAAAACTCCGGCAGCGGAATCCGGTCGCTCGCCTGCTCGATCGCCAGCGCCTGATCGTAAAACCCCTTGTACCGGGCATCCGCCTGCAGAATTTTCAATGACGCCGCATCATGCGCCCGCACCCAATCCATCGCCCGCGGCGACTCAACATCCTCCAGCCAAATATTCGGGTCAGGCGCGGCTGTCTCGGCAAAGGCGGGAAACGAACAGAGCAAGAAGGCAAGAGCTAAGCGACGCATGCATACCAACCCCAAGAAAGAAAGGTGTTCTTTTCTGAAGAAAAGAACCAAAAGACTTTTATTGCTTCGCTGCTCCCGCGACCGAGCCACGTAGCCCACATCGCGCTTGGGCGATGTGGGGTTTGGCGTTATCCAGCTTCAACCACAATCACCGGCGCCAGCGTCTCCGCCACACTCTGCCGCACCGGCGCATCCAAAGTTTCCAGAACCAGCCGCAACTGCCGCCGCGTGGCATAAAGCTGATCGAGCAGGGATAAAACCAAAGGCAGCGTCGGCTCGTCCACCTCGAACGCGATGTGCAGCTCCTGGATCAGCCTGATCCGCGCCACGTCGATCTCGCGGAAGGCCGGCTCGCCCTCACGCCGCTCCGGCCGAACCCAGTCCTGCTCCAGCCAGCGCAGCAAATCCGCCTCGCTGACGCCAGGCACTTCCTCGCACACACTCCGCAACGAGATCATGACGTTTCCACCAGATGCTTGCGTGGATCGATCGGATGCCGTTCATAAAACGATTTGAGCGCATCCTCCAGCGCGGTGTCGGGCGTGCCCAGCACCACCTTCAACGTCACATACAAATCGCCGGCCGGCCGGCCGCCGCGCCCCTGTATCCCGCGGCCGCGCAACCGCAACTGCTTGCCGGTATCCGAATGGCGCGGGATCGACATATTTACCGTCCCGCTTGGCGTCGGCACCGCGATTTTCGCCCCCAGCGCCGCCTCGGCCGCCGTCACCGGCAGCTCGAGATGAATATCATCCCCCTCGCGCCGGTAAAACGGGTGCGGCAATATATCCACCTGGATCAAGGCATCGCCGGCCGGCTGACCGTTCACGCCGGCCTCGCCCTTGCCGCGCAGCCGCAACACCTGGCCATCCTCCAGCCCGGCCGGGATCGCCACATCCAGCGTGTGCCCATCCGGCATGGTCAGCCGGCGGTTGGCGCCCAACGCCGCCTCGATGAAGGTAACCGAAAGCTGGTAGCGCTGGTCGGCCCCCCTCATGCGTTGTTGCCCACCGCCGAAAGGGCCGCCGCCAGTGCGGAACAAATCGGCAAAAATGTCATGGAAAGGCTCGCCATCCGAACCACCCGGCCCCGCCCCGCGATACCGGCCACCCTGCGCCCCTTCCGCATAACCTTTGTAGAATTTGCGCTCCGGCGCACGCTCCTGGCCCGAGGCGTCGATCTCGCCGCGATCGAAGCGGGCACGTTTCTCGGGGTCGCCCAGCAGATCATGGGCGGCGCTGATCGCCTTGAAACGGTCCTCGGCCCGCTTGTCACCGGGATTGAGGTCCGGATGATGCTTTTTCGCCAGCTTCAGATAGGCGGCCTTGATCTGCGCCGCCGTCGCATCGCTCTTTATGCCCAGAGTTTCGTAAGGGGTAGCTGCCATGACACCAGATATGGGGCGCACTGAACTTGAAGGCCAGGGGTCGCCCAAGCAATGAGGTTGCCTGATGCGCCGAAGCGGCCCCAATCTGTAGCCCATGCGCCGACGCCACGCCGCGCCCTCTCCCGCGCCACCCGAATCCGGCCAGTTGCGGGCCGCGGCACTGGCCCATCTCGCCCGCTTCGCCGCCACCGAAGCGAGCCTCACCCGCGTCCTGCACCGCAAGCTCGACCGCTGGCTCGCCTCATCGGGGCACGATAAGGAGAGCGCCCAGGCCGAGATCGCGGGCGCCCGCAAGGCGGTTGCCGACATCGTACGCCAGCTCGTGGCCTCCGGCGCGGTGAACGACGCGCAATTCGCCGATTCCAGGGCGCGCAGCTTGATCCGCGCCGGCCGCTCCCGCCGCGCCGTCGGTGCCCATCTGGCCGCCCGCGGCGTCGCCGCGGAGCTCGCGGCCGCGGCATTGCCGGCGGACGAAAATCATGAGTTGGCCGCCGCCCTCATCCACGCCCGCAAACGCCGCCTGGGGCCCTGGCGCAAGCAGCCGGCCACGCCCGAAATTCTGCGCCGCGAACTCGGCAGCCTGGCGCGTGCCGGTTTCTCCGGCGCCATCGCTTCGGCCGCCCTGCGGTGTGCGCCGGAGGAAGCGGATGCCCTGATTGCGGCTTTTCGGGCCGAGATATGAAAGGAAGACAGCAGTTCTTTTCTGAAGAAAAGAACCAAAAGACTTTTATGCCTGGCGCTAGCGGCAACATTCCGGCCATGGCCGCAATCGTGGAAGCTGCGGAGAAATAAAAGTCTTTTTGCTTCTTTTTCGGAAGACAAAAGAAGACTCTTCCTTCAGCGCGCTTCGCTCAACCGCCGCACCGTCCCGAAGGCCAAGCGATGATGCCGCGTGGGCCCCAGCCGCGTCAGCGCCGCGCGATGATCGCCTGTTGCGTAGCCCGCATTGCGTTCCCAGCCATAATCCGGAAACCGCACAGCGAGCCGCGCCATCGCCCGGTCGCGCAGCACTTTTGCAACAATCGAGGCGGCCGCGATCGAAAGGCACAGCGCATCGCCGCCCACCACACACCGCACGTTGCAGGCGATCGGCGGCGCCCGGTTGCCATCTACCAGCGCCACATCGGGCGGCACCGGCAGCCGCAACACCGCGCGCGCCATCGCCAGCATGGAGGCATGCAGGATATTCAGCCGCGCGATCTCGGCGACCGAGGCCGCGCCCACCCCGATCTCCGCGGTCGTGCAGGAAGTCAGCGCTGTGAACGCCGCCGCCCGCTGCTGCGCCGTCAGCTTTTTCGAATCGTCCAGCAGCGCGGCGAGCCCAGCCGGCACGCCGGTGGTAAACACGACGGCCGCGGCCACCACCGGCCCCGCCAGCGGCCCCCGCCCAGCCTCATCGACCCCGGCCACCCGGCCCTGATGCTGCGACTCGAACCTGTCATCCGGCATGCGCCATCATAGGGCGTCATTGGGAATTGAGAATTGCGGGCATCATTGCGTCAGATGGGTGGCCAAAGTTTCCAGGGGGTGAGTTGGCTGCGAGAGGGCGGGCGCGCCAAGCGGATCGGTTATGGCCGGCACATCCTCAGGGGCCATAGGTGGCAAGATGGGCAAGGGGCTGTGTGGTCCGCCTATGGCAGCGGCGGCAAAGGTGATCAGCGTATCGCCGTGCGTGCCGGCGGTGGTCTTAAGAGTGCCCGTCAGGGCCGTGGTGGTGGTAAGCTTGATCGTGCTTCCGGTGCTGAGTGTCACAACCAGCGAGGTTCCAGAGAAGGATGCGGCTGTACCTTTGGTGCTCGCGAGGTCGATAGTGTCGCCGCTGGCAAAGCCGCCGATCTCGCCGAGGAAACTGGCCGGTGCAAGCCCGAGTATGCCGCCGGTGCCGCTGAAGGTTGCGGTTTGCCCGCTGGATATGCTGGTGAGCGACAGGGTTGCTCCTTTATCGACCGCAAGCGTGCCCGTGCCGGTGATGGCCTGGCCGAGGGTGAGCGTGCCGCCGGAAGCGGTAATAAGCCCATCGTTGATGATTTCTGCTGCTACTGATCCGAAGCCGGATAGAGTGCCGCCCGTCGCGTTGAGCATTGGCACGCTCGGAAACGTGCCGTTATCCGTGGCTTCGGTGATGGTGCCGCCGGCGAGCGAGATGCTGCCGCTGTTGGTGAAACTTTCCGGATTCAGGATACCGTATCCGAAATAGTTCAACAGGTTCAGGGAGAGTGTACTTGCGGTACCGATCGTGATGACGCCGGCATTGGTGAAGCTCGCGGCACCTTCGGTGACAGTGTCCTTGTTGCTGATGGCGATTGTGCCGGTGCTGCTGAAATACTCTCCTTCGAGGCTAAGGTTGCCGCCCGAAACGCCAGCATCAATGGTGGCGGCACTCACTGTACTATAGTCTCCAGGCGCGGCAACACCAGTTGCAGTCTTGGCCAGAGCTTCAGACCCATAATACGCGAAACCACCGATATCGGCATAGGTGCCGGATTGATTGATGGTGAGTTGGGCACCCAAGGTAAACGGCACGTCATAGTAATATTCCGAGACGAGCGCGGGCCCGTATAGGCCATACCCCTCGTAGCTTTCGGACGCATTGCCGATACTGATCGTGGCATTGTTGAGGGTCTGGCTGCTATCCCATATGAGTTCGCTGTCCGCGCCGGTAATGGAGATGCTGCCTGGGAGCTTGCCGGTAATATCCGTGGCGTTGAAACTGTTCTCGATAACGACGAAGGCCAGAGGCCGATTTATGCTGAGTGTGCCCTCGTAAGTGACCCCATTGAGGAAGCTCGTGCCAAAGAAGCCGATGCCGCCGCCTTCATCCTTGATCGTGCCGCCGAGGATCTCGCCCTCGAGTTCAATATAGGGAAGGCTCGTTCCGGTGCCGACGGTGATCGTGCTGCCGGTGGCAGTGACGGTGCCGGTTACCGCGAACACGCTGTTGACGAGTTTGACCTCCGTCAGCTGATTGGAGGTGACATCGCCGACTTCCAGCAACCCGTTGGTGACGCTGATTGTGCCTGTGTTGGTGAGTGAAGTGGTGTCGAGGTACAAGGTTTCGCCGTTGCTCACGGCGATGGTTCCGGAGTTCACGATGTCGCCGGCGAGTTCCAATCCTTCTCCGCCAGACAAGGCAAACAGGATATTGCCCGTGTTGGTGATGGTGCTGGAGTCCGATCCGTCGGAATAACCGATCTCGGCGTATTCGCCCGTCTGTTCAATGACGTCGTTGCTCAGGGTCAGGTCGGCGCCTGTCAGCAGGACCCCATAGGAGGTATCTTCGGTGACCGGGTCCACTTCGACTCCGGAACCGATCGATATGGTGGCGCCGGTGATGGTCTCCGTGCCGGCAAAATCAAGCACCGCGCCAATACCGGTAAGATCGATCGAACCGGTTCCGGACCCGTTTGTGCCGGTGAGGCTTATGCCGCCGGTTATCGCGGCATTCTCATCCAACCCGGCGATGTTCAGAACGCCCTCATACTTCACATCATCAAGATCTCCGCCTGACACGATCCCGTCGCTGCCAAATAAGCCTGCCAGATAAATGCCGCTGCCATCATCGATGATGGTTCCGCCATGGAGTGTGCCGGCGGCCGAGACTGTGCCCAGCGCCGATGTTCCACCGACAGTGAGTGTGGCGCCGGTGTTGTTGAGGGTGCCGCCCGCATCGATGCTGATGAAGCCGCCTTCGCTGACAGAGATCTTTCCGAGCTGGGCGGTGGTGATCGTGCCGCCCAGATCCAGCCCGCCGCCGGCCAGCAGGATGGTGCCGGTATTGGTCCAGGTGAGTGCGGACGTTCCCGGTGTTTCACCCGGGGCATCGAGGGAGAGAAGGCCGCCGGCATCGACCTTGATCAATCCCGCATTGGTGATTGCCTCCGCTTGCTCATATGAGCCGAAAGAGAGTTCGGCCGACACTGTGGCGCTGTTCGTCGTTTCGCTGCCAGAAATGACGATCGTGCCTTTGTTCGTGAGCGTCGCGTCACTGACGTCGAAATGCGAGCCGTCGCCTATCCTGATTGTGCCGGAATTCAGTATATTCGTTGCATAAAATGTGAGCGAACTGCCGGCCAGAGTTTCGGTGATCGACCCATCGTTGACAATGGTATCGCCGAGAATGGCGGATCCCCCGTAATTGCCATAAAAATTCATATTCTGGGCAACCTGGACCATTGAAGAGTTGGCGCTTATGGTCAGTGTGGTCGCCGCGGATTGAAGGTCGGTAAAAAAGACAGTGTCGTCATAATAGCTGCCGTTTGCGTCATTGGCACCGATATCGAAAATGGTATTACTCAGCGTATCGCTGCCTTCGATGTACAGAGAGCTGTAATTGCCTGTCAAAAGAATGGTGCCCGCGCCGCTGCCGGAGGCGGACGCTACCGTGGTGCCATCCGCGATGGTAAGGCTTGAATCGGCCACGCCCAGATTGAGCGTTCCCTTGTAGGTGACGCCGTAGAGTGTGCCGCCCTGGGCCACCAGGCCGCCGCCGGCATCGGTGATGGTTCCGCCGGAAATCTCGCCGCTGCCGGCAAGTCCGATCGTGGAGAGTGGGTTGCCGGTTCCGATCGCAAGCGTGCCGGTATTGGTGAGTGTGCCGCCGATCGCCAGTTCGCCGCCATCGGCAATGTCGGCCTTGCCGATCTGCGCTGCGGTAAAACTACCGTCCAGCAATATTTCGCCACCGGATATGATGAAGGTTCCGGTGTTTGACCAACTCGCTCCATAGGCGCCGAGGGCCAACTCGGTATTGCCGGATACCTGGATCGTTCCGGAATTGACCAGCGAGGGAAGCGAAATGAGATCTGTCTGCGCCGACGTATTCCCGTAGAGAGCAAGCAGGCCGGTATTGTCGAAAGTCGTATTATAACCGTTCAATGAGAGATTGCCGCCGTTGACGACAACTGTGCCTGAATTGACGATGCTGGTCGAATTGCTTGAGTAATAAGGTGCCCAGTTGAAGGTTTCGCCGTTGGAGACCGATACTAGGCCGGCATTGATCAGGCCTGTCGCATCGAGATAACCATTCTCGGCGGCCGCGGTGATGGTGCCTTCATTGATCAGCGAGTCGCTGGCCGATTCCACATTGAGATAGGCCGCGGAATAGCTTCCGGACTGGGAGATCTGATCATTGGCGGCGAAAATGAGCGTGGTGCCGGTGCTTTCAATAAAATAGCCGGCGTCGATATCGGTATTGGTGCTGCTGCTGTCGATGACGATTGAGGTGTTGCTCAGCGTCGTGCTCGTCAGAAAATCCAGATTTCCGCCGTTCATGGCGATCGTGCCGATGCCGGTACCGCCGGTACCGGACATGGCAAGACTGCCGAGGATGGAGACAGTGGCGCCCCCGGAATTGGCGGACGGGGTTTGCACAAGAAATGTGCCTTGGACGCTCGCACCTGAAAGAGTACCGGACGTAGCCACGAAACTGCTTTTGCTCACGATCGCGCCGCCCGCGATTTCGCCGCCATCGAGCCAGAGATTGGCGATTTTCGTGCCGCTGCCTGTCGTGAGCGTGCCGGATGTGTTGGTGAGTGTCCCCTGTATGGCGAGTGTTCCGGTCGTCACCGGGAAGGCTGCCAGTTCCGCGGTGGTCAGCGCGAAATCCAGGCCGAGCGTGCCGGCGACCGAGACCGAGCCGGTGGATGTGAAGGCGTCGGCCACTGAGGACGTCAAGTCGAGATAGCCGCCGGTGCCGACACTGAGCAGCCCGGTATTTGTATCCGTGGTGGCGCCGCTGGTGGAAATGTCGATGGTGCCGCCGCTGCTTGCGCTTATGGTTCCGGAGTTTTCAAAGCTTGTGGCGCTGATAACGAGATATGCCCCCGATGCATCTTTGATCAGGCCATTATTTTCCAGCAATCCGCCAGTGGTCAGGTCAAGATTCGTTTGCGGCAGGTATCCGTTGACCAGCGATCCGGTGGTGGTGATTGTGGTATTCGATCCAATGACGAAAGATGTCGCCGTGCTTGTTCCCGCATAGATACTGGCGCCGCTGGCGAGGTTGACGTTGACCTTGGAGAGTGAGGCTTCCTCGATAGTGGTGGTCAGCCCAGTGCCGAGAACCAGGCTTCCGGAGCCGCTGTCGCCGACACCCGCAAATGATATGGCCTCCAGAGTGACGTTGCTGGTACCATTCTCGGCCGCCAGATCGAGTGTGCCCTCACTGGTCAGCGAGGCCAGTGTGCCGTAGCTGGACAGAACGGTTCCGCTGGTGCTCGCATAGGTGCCGCCTTGCAGGGTGCTTTGGTTCAGGTAAAGCGTGCCCGCGGTGAGAGAGAAGGCGGTGCTGACCGTAAGCGTGGAATAGTCGATCTCCAGGGTCGCCAAGGACTGATCGAGTGTGACGGAGGCGACGCTGACGGAGCTTTCGAGGGAGACGGTGTAGGGCGTGGCACTCACCGCCGGGGCCGCGGAGATCACGACAGCGCTCGTCGCAGTCGGCGTCGCGCCGGTTGACCAATCGGCCGCATCGGACCAAAGGCCGCTTGACCCGGTTTTCCAAGTAATGGTCGCCATTCGACTGCCCCGCCCACTGGTGCATGGAAATTATGTGGGCGGAGTTAAATTGCAAGCGGAATTACCCGCCAGTGAAAAAGCGATGACATGACATGACGAGTTCCGATTTTGCCTCAAGAGAGCGGCGTTCCCGGTTAGCTGGCAGAGTCATGAAACACTACATGTGGCGGTTGCAAGCATCTCTCAGAAAGCACGGAGATGGAGGGTGCAATGTCAAAGATGGCGAATGGCTTGTCCCGTCTCGGCATGGATCATCCCGGCGAGGATCGAGCGGTGGCAGGCATGCGCCTCGCGCTCGAAGCAGAGCAGACACACTCGGCGGGTTCGCGCGAGGCTCACTGCGTCGGCCAAGCCTTCGCGCGGCGCATCGCCCTGCATATGGGCCTCAAATATGCGCGCCATCTCCGACGTTTTTCCGCGCCGGGCCGCGTCGCGCCCCGGCTTGGGTGTGCCTAGCCGGCGATCGTGCAAGTAGCGAATGCCGCGCCCCTCCAGCGAGGCGCCCAGAACGCCTTTGGAGAAGCCGGCCTTGCGGGAGAGCGGCACCGCCCGCACATCCAGCAGCGTTTCGATGCCGCTGGCCAAAAGCAGATCGAGGAGCTGGTCCTGAACCAGCCCCTCATATCCGATCGTGAAAATAGTCGAAATCAGCCGGAAGCTCCAGTTTTCAGAACGAGCGACTGAAAACTGAAAACTGCAAACTGACAACTACCTGGATGTCAGCCGGCCGATCAGGTAGCCGATGCCGAGTGCACCCAGCACCGCCAGCAACGGCGTCTCGTGGATGCGGTCGGTCAGTTCCTCGGTCAGCCCGCGCAGTTGATCAGCCGCGGCACCATAGGCCTCCTGCGCCTGGCCGGCGGCTTGATGCACGCGGCCCTCCGCGGAACTCTTGCTGTCGCCGAGTGCGTCGCCGGCGGCGGCCTGCGCCTTGCCCGCGAATTCGCGGACCGTGCCTTCTACGCGATCTTCATTCATGCCCAATCTCCTCACGTGACTGGGCTCAAAACAAATCTTTTGGCTCAGGGTTCCGGCTCCTCCGTCAGTTTCGGGGTGCCGCGGCCCGCCGCAGCCGGTCGTTGATCGCGACCCCCAGGCCCTTCTCGGGAACTGGCATCGCGGCAATGCCGGCTAAGCCGTGCGCAGCCACCTCCGTGTCTAGCCAGCGCAGACCGGCAAACAGGCGCGAGGCCGCCTCCACCACATCGCGCCTCTCGCTCAGATTCCACACCACGCGTGCACCCGGCAGCGGCGGGCCGAAAGCCAGAAGAGCCTCCAGCGGTCCGACGGTCTGCGCATCGGACCGGAGCGCCGCTCCTGGTGCATAATGCGATGCCAGCAAACCAGGTGATCGCATTTTTGACTCTTGGGTAGGCCGGCCAATGGCGCCAATCACGGCCTCGATCGCCGCCGCCGCAACGCCCCCCGGCCGCAGGAGAACCGGTGCCGCCCCGCTCAAATCCAGCACGGTGCTCTCCACCCCCACCGCGGACGGCCCGAAATCCAGCACGCCCGCAATCCGCCCCGAAAGATCCTCGATCACGTGGCGCGCCGTGGTCGGGCTGACCGACCCCGAGCGGTTGGCCGAAGGGGCGGCCACGGGCACCGCCGCCGCCGCCAGCAGCGCCAGAGCCCCTTCATGCCCAGGCACGCGCACGGCCACAGTGGCCAGCCCCGCACTTGCCAGCGGATCGATCGGGGAACCTCGGAGCCGCTTCAGAACCAACGTCAATGGTCCTGGCCAGAAGTGCTGCGCGAG
>Ga0116231_10013280_pt1 | contig 11650 bp, 9 predicted proteins | sample S1TSphgellanicum_2_FD_89695 | JGI IMG/M metagenome (GOLD analysis project Ga0116231, IMG submission 89695) | Host-associated microbial communities from peat moss isolated from Minnesota, USA - S1T2_Fd - Sphagnum magellanicum MG | ecosystem: Host-associated > Plants > Peat moss > Unclassified...
AGGGAGTTACAATTGTTGAAAGTAGAGGGTGTTGAAGTGGGTTTCATGGAATGATTTCCATGGGGAAGCCTCTGGACTTTTGGTTTAATTAATTGTTTCTCTCAAATCCACCGTTGGATTTGTTTCAAAATTAGATCAGTGTTAGTTCAGAAGGTGTAGAAGCTCCTCCCAAAAATTCAGTGCCATCGGTTTTGCTGTGAAGGAGTTACATTTGTGAAAGTAGAGGAGGTTGAGTTGTTGTTTTTTCCCTCAATCTAAACAAGTGGTTTTTAGTTTTGGGTTTAACTTTTGGTCAAAGACATAAATAAAATTAAAAATAAAATAAAATAAAATCATGAGATTTGGACACAACGCATTAGATTTTTAGTAAAGTTCATTACTCACCTCGAACCACCTAACTCATTAGACTTCAACTACATAATAGTTCCATTTTTAACCGGGTTTTTTGTGAGTGCATATCTTAGTGGTGGAAGTGTGCAAGAAATCCTCACAGGTAGGTGGGTTGGTTTTTTATTAAGCCAATAATTATTTTGACTATGCTTGTTTATTTGTCCTTTTTGTAATTGGCTCTATTAATTCAAGCATAGTCCTTTTGATTGAAATGGTTTTTTGGGGTTGAATTTGACTAGGTGGCTATTTGCCATATAGTCAAATTAGTCATCATAATCAAATCGATTGGTCAAAACATACCCGTGCCATTTATTATTTTGACCTCCAATCAAAACATACATGTTATTCAATCAAAAACAACCTTTTAATCAATGTGCATAGTTTTAAAAACTTTGAATTTCTAGTAGTGGGTAGTGTTAAATTATAGGCCTTTGATGCATATTTTTTCTTGCCAATTGAGTTATAAACAATTGTTGTAAAAATCCATTGTAGATTTTAAAATTTTAAATTGGCAATCTCATTTCTATGCCCATCATTGCATGTTGTTATTCATATTGTTTACTTAAGATCAACAATGTCATTAGGCCATATAGGTTTTCACCCCATTCCAACCAGAGCCTTTACCCATTCTTTGTGGTAACATCTTTTAATCATATTCCTTGATGCAAGGGTTAAAATGGTATTTAACTTATTTATAAAAGGATGTGCCAATGGCCATTTCATACACGTTTGCAACTTGAATTGTTTTTATGGACCTGATTTGAAAGGTCATGTGGAGTAACTACATGATTGGACATGTTCAAACGCATTGAAATGATAATTAAATTATTTCTACTATGGTATTTTTCAAGCATGTAAACAACCCATTGCCATTGAATACAATTATTTGTGGTCTACATCACTATAAATTGATTCTAGCAAAATGTCATGTTAATGGATTAGGACACAAAACAAAACACCAAAATTATCATGCCATGTTAATTAGAGCAATTAGTTATCCACTGTTCAATATTAACCTTAACCTTTCACTAGCATTATAAACCCCTCAATACCAGACCAAAAGTTGACAGACTTGTATATTTATGGTGATTTTTGGTAATGAAATCAAATCCACACAATTGTCTTTAATATTTAACAATTCATGCACCATGGCCTACATCCTTTGAGCCATGTTAATTAGAACTCAATAAACACAAGAATTGTAAACCAATTAAACATAAACAATCAGCTTGACAACCAGTAGTTTCTGCATAAAAAAAACTTGCATTCAAGTTTTTCCATACAAACATGGGTATTTATGTTGCCACCAAGTCAATAATGTATACCTTTACCTCATATGCTAGAAGAAGAAAAACATCTAGGTATAAACATAATTCCCATGAACATATGGCTAAGAATTGCACATGTTATTTGTCCACTACTTAGGTGAATAATTGGGTATTACTGACCCCAATACTAAGGAATTTGGTTTCAAATTGAAATTAGTATTTTCTACACAACTAACTATCACCCACTCCAAAAGTCAATCTTTTGGGTGTCAATGGGTGGAGTGAAAATAATGGAATTGTTGTGCACCAACTCTAGTTGTAACAATTTTGTGTTAATAAATGTTTGACTATGAACTTGAAAACCAAATTCACAAATTGGTGTATCAATGAACTTTTCATTATGCACTTTAGTTCCAAATAGAATGTCTAGCATAACTTTGGATTGAACTTGAACATGCATGTCCAAGATTGAACCATTCAACATTTGAATGTTATTCAAGTGACTATGATCATTTTTGCATGCACCTTTAGAACCAAGTCCACAAGTAGGTCTAAATCTCACCAATTTTTTATCATCCCGATCTAAAGTTGTTGGTGATTTTGGGTTAAATTTTTGATCTGCGTCTTTGAAAACCAGTGTGTTTATAGTTATTTCTTGTGATCATGGTTTAGGCTTTGGGCAAGTAGATGACTTTTGTTCAGTTGTTCGGCCATGATGAACAAGTCACATTGGCAATTCAAGTGTACTAAAAGATAATATTGTTGGTGTTAGATGATTGGGGTTTGTAATATTTGTAACCACATATGAAATCCCAACATCTTTATTGTTCTCTTGTTTAAGTTCATAAAGAATTTGGCACACCTCATTGAATTCAACGTGTATTGCAATCAACTTGCATTCAAAATCACTTATTCGAATTTTTAACCTAATGTAGTCTCGTGTGTGCATTTGGTTGTTTACATTAGGGATTGTAATAGCTTATTGGAGTGGTTGGTGATATGGCTGTCAAATCCACCCAAGAACAACCCAAATTAGAATTAGATCACCTATTGCTAAAACCATGACCCAAATAGAGTTCACACAGCTGGATGGCATAACCTAACAAAGGGCATGCTTGAATAGACAAACCCACCTCAAGCTTGACTTTTGATTTGGCTTTGTTGACCTTAGGTTGGATCCAAGGCATTAACCTTGGTCTTTACCTTCACAAGCTTGATATCCACTTTAGTTTCCAACAACATATATTGACACTTCATTGGAATGACTTCCAAACATACATTCCAAGTCAACAAACAGAATGGCCATAAAATGTCCAAAACACATATCCTACCAATGTGATGTAAAAGGCATTGTTAACCCAAGGCTAATTATTCACCTTCCCAAAGAAACATAACATCAACATGCATGGTCATTATTTCTTTGAAGTTGACAACAACACCCAGTTACCAACATTTGTTTTCAATATCCCAATTAACACATATGATGATGAGCACCCATAGAAACCCACACAAAAACTACATGCAACTTGTATTTGGACGATTTTATTGCAGTTGACACTATATGTGGTCTGTTGTAACATACTAGCATTAACACATTTTAGCAATTGCAAAATCACCCAATAACAACAAGGGGAAAAAATGTAAACAAGGAATACATTTTATTCAGCAAAGTGCACTTTCAAATCGATTTCATCTAATGCCTTTGCAAAAACATGAACCACCACTATAACTCTTGTTTAATACCAATCATATTACAGTGGTGTAGGACCCATAGTTCTAACCATGTTTGGCACTTACAAAATCAAGAAACTAAATTCATTGTGGTGAGATAAACATTACAATCTAACACCACTTACAACAGACCTACAATGTTTTTGGCCCATTTTGTAATTTTCCTAGGGAATCAATTAAAGTCATGGCAAGTTGGATTGTTGACCATTGAACAATTGCTATAAATTTCCTTATAGGTGAGTTGGGCTACCAATGATGTTCCCTTGTTTTCAACTTTTGCTTGCACTTCAAAATTTTGCAAACCTTTTTCCACTTTCATTTCTTTTGAGTGGGATTGGGAATTCACATGTTCCCCCACTCCTACTTTCAAACCTGTTTCGGTATTATCCATCTTAGATCTCAAACTTCTTAATCCAAGAAATAAAAGCTCTTGGAAATCTTTCAAGCTCCCACAATTCATGTAATTTGGTAGTTTGTTCATACTTGGAACACTTCTTAAACATATTCAAAATTGATTATTTAGACATTCATAAATTGTGCCATGTCACTTTAGATGTGCTTCATAGTGTGATTTGCATGCCCATTAATTGCAACTGTCATAAATGCATTTTATTTTGAGATCCATTAGTTGGAGAAATGTAAATTTAATTAGGAGGACCCTTTTTTGAGGAAATATGGTTTAGGCCTTTGAATAGTAAGCATCCTACTACTATAGTAATCAACAATCATATACTAAACCCAATGGGTGCCTTCGGGTGTTGGGTGGCTATTTGAAAAATTCAAATACCATGGATCGATAATTGTAATTTTCATATAGTTGGATATCACCTTTGCTAATATCCAACTAATATAATGTTCCTTGGATGTCATGTTCATAAGATCCATGTCTGGATCCAAATAAACAAAGCCCATTTTTACTATCTAATTTTTTACTTATTCTCAATTATTATTCTCTTACTTTCCTTTTTTTAAATATCCAACTTATAAAACATGTTTATTCAGTCCACCAAATAACACATGGGTGGTATCTAACCTTGGGATTCAGATCTAACAAAATGAAAATAAATTATCCAAGCACAATATTAGGAAAATGTTACTCTGAGACATAAGGATTTGACATATTTTGGAAAAGGTGATATTTGCCTTGGACTAGTGCTTTCATGTGTACCTTTCCCCCCTATCCAAACAAAATGTAATCTATCCCCCATGGGCCTAATAGAAGCCCAAAACACATAGTTTTGTCCCATTACGGCACATTTCCTTATTCCAAGTGGGGCCTAATGGGTGATCAAGAGGGTGATTTAATTCTCCCATTGCCAAGATGGATAAAATGCACCATCCCAACATAGCCAATGGGAATAATGCTAATGCTCCGCTAGCCTTATCAAGAGTTTGAACAACATTCCCTTTCATTGTGCAATGGATTTCCCATGAGACAACAAAAAGCAAAAAACACAATAAATCTGGACATAATACACACCTATTTAGTCATAGGGTATGTTGGGTAAATTGTTCATCCTTAATGGTGTTCGAGATTCACATTACTTTGATGCTAACAATTATTAAATGTTGTTTGTTGATGGGCATGCTTGCAATTGTATATCCCCCACCCTTTCCCCCTTCTTGATCCCATCCAAAGGCTAAAGGTCATTGGGAACTTTTTTTCGGGAACATTAAGCCTATAATTGAAACTTGCACTTTTATATAAGGGTATACTACATCCAAAACAACCATCCATGAAGGCATGGTAACAATCTGAAATCTAGCTTGGGCTATGCACGAAAACATTCCTTTGGTTTAGACTCACATGCCACTTCAAATACCATGTCAATATCTAATGCAAGACCCAAATCACCATATCCGGACCTTAGGTTATTATCCCTCACAACTATTAGTCAACACACAAAACTGTCAAAAAAGGAGTGTGCAAAGATAATGACAATGAACATTCAATACAAGAAACGACCAAAATATAGCACTTAAAAAATGCAACAAGGGAAAATAATTTGCATGTACCTTTTACTGGTCAAAGGCCTAGTTAGGTTTAATCATGTGTGTCTTGCAACAAGGTTAGCTTTGGGTGATGATGGAGGTTTGAACTGCCACCTCACCCCCCACAAATAAATTGGGCTCTCGAAAAGCATGGTAAAGCTATTATTTGAATAATAAACAATGAAACATTTGTAAAACCTTGGTCGGTCACATTGTTGTTCTTTATTAGTAGAAACATGAAAATGTTGTTTAAGTTTGTTGATTTTATAATTTGGTTTCTTATATCTATTGCTTATTGTTTGGGGGGAGGGGGAGCGCCAAGGGAACATTCAAAATGTTGTTGTAATAACAAAAGGTCATCAAATTTGTAAATATGTCCACATTCTAGGACCTTAAACAAATGAAATGAGATTTTATTTCATACACTAACCTTTTAAAAAATGCCCCTTCAAACCCCAACAACTTTTGATCCATCACACCTTGTGTATTAGCATGTGTGTGTATATATATACACAAATATGTTACATAACCAATTTAGGTTCAGATTCAAACAAATGATGAAATTCCCAAAAAATCAATACATGTATAATTTAAGTTTTGTACATTAAACTGTTGGTATGTAAACATCTAGACTCATCATGAAGTCAATTACACATGTACTTTATTTCATTGTTTGATCAAGTCACTTTTTAATCCCACGATCACATTAAGATTTGAAATTCCTATGCTAACATAATTTTAAAGGTTAGCCCAATTGAGTATTGATAAAAACCTTTGTAGACTTTGCCAACCCATGTATTATCTTGGATTTGTAGCTTCCCAACTACAACTTTGATTTTTGGCTTCCAAACTTTCATGGCATTTAGGTCTTTGTGTCATTGTTTGGATGAATGGGCCAAATAAATTTGTGGAGATAGGAACAAAACATGAATAGAGGCTTTAAAATTTCCTTTGTCCTAGACCAATGCGCATGCCTATACCCAAAGGCTTGGGGTCTTAAGACAAGATGGGTTTACAAGCCTAAGACTTTAAGGTTTGAGAACCAAGAACAAGAGGATTTTAAGGTCTAGGATTTGTTTCTTGTACAATACAAAGACACTAAGGCCTAGGATATGAAGGATTGAAGGGCTTAAAAGACTTGTGGGCTAGGGGACATCTTTCCAAAACTTTGTAAAATTGTCTTTGTCTTAAGGGTCTAGGACTGAAGGCCTCATGACATGAAGACATGTTGTAAGACAGAGGGTCCAAGGATTCCATGTCTTAAACCATGAGGGCTTAGGGACACAAGGGCCTAAAACCATGAAGGCTTGGAGAAATCTAAATACATGTAACAAGACCAAGGGATATAAGACATCAAGACATGAATGTGAAAGACATGAAACATGAAATCTAGGGAACAATGATAATGCCATGGTTGAAATGGGAAAAAAAACAGAAGAAAAAAATTACTTTGGCATCTCAAGTCAAATGTCCTAAGCCTTGAGGCAAAATTCCTAAGCGCTATTAGTCCAAGTGGTATTACCCCAAAAAATGGCATTGTTCTATGGGTTATAATAGAATTATCCGTGAATTGATCTCGCTTTTGGCCTTTCTTTCATCCCCTAACCCCTATTTCAACCCCTAAGCAATGTTATCCATAAAGTAACGAAAACTCCTTAAATGTGGGTAATTATAACCATAAATGTCATGGTTAAATGAGAGTAATTATGGAAATAATACATGTAATAATAATGAAAATGTAGTAATAGTGGAGGCACTTAGAAAAAATGCAAAGATTAGGGACGAAACTGGGTTTTGCACCAAAATGAGTGCAAAATCCAATTTCACTCCCAATTATTTTGGTTTGTAAAACTTTCAACCCCTTGTTTTTTATTTCATCTCCCATAGGGCCCAAACTAACTGAACTTGCCTTCTAACCACGAGACTTTATGGATAACTTTAATATGTATGCAAAATTTGACCTTGAATTAGGAATTTTTTTAGACTTTTTGGTTTAGGTTCAAAATTATTTTTGGCATCTTTGCTTAAAGTTATATATATTTTTGGATCTTAGCCTACGGGTTGGCCACATATGCCTAGTCCTACATTAAATTCTCATATTTTTTTTTTATATTCCATACACCGGAGGTAGAAAGAGGAAACTAAAAGCCTAGATCCAATACAACACTCCCAATTATCCAATCCTTGGCCAATGTGAAAGGTTTCTAAAGTGATGTCAAGAGGGGGCATGCAAACTGACATCAATCTTTGATGTAGCCTTCAAACCCCACCTGAAAAATTCATACCCAATCCAAACCCCAACATCCCTTGACAAGTAATATGATGATGATGATTAACACTTCAATGCAATCTCCACTATTGAGTACTATCCTACTAATAGGCGAGACACTAAATACACCCCAATTGAACATTGTCTGGTGCCTTTTCTAGGCCTGATAATCTAGCATTGTGGAAAACCATATGGTTTTGTTGTAGGGTTTCACTTTTTGACTATACGAGTTATTCAAATAAAAAAAAAACCTTAGTTTTTTTAACATCTGAAATCTATGCCAACGGTCTATAACACATTCTATACTTAGAAGGTGTAGATTTCAAATCATCTAAGTTGTGTTCCTTAAACATTAAAAAAAAAATTAACTAAAAAAAACATTGTTGAAGTCTTTTGCAAAATTCAAAAATATGTAGAACCATGTTGCATGGTTTTTATTTCCAGAAATGTTTTCTTGCCCATCAAAGATCCATCCAAATCACCTTAACATAATGTGTTAAAATGAGCTTTGGGAAAGTCATTACTAGAGCTTTTTTATAAAAATCTTCATTTTAGGTAAGTTGGCCGGTCATAGTACACTCAACCTCTCAAAAGAAGTCAAATATCAATGGAAGACTCTTTTGTTTTTTGTGTCTAAAGAGAAGTCACAACTCTCTTCTTGTTGCATCTAATGCACTAAAAATCATCAAAATGGGTTTTTAAATGAGAAAGTTATGGTCCTACAAAGACTTGGGGTTCAAAAAGGCAAAAAGAAAAATTTCAAAAATATTTCCAAACCTATAACCAAACAGTCAAACATTTCATGTAAGTTGCTTCTTGCCTTCGGAGTTCAAAGATGATTTTTAAAGTTTAAGATTGTGCTCCCATATCACTTTAGATCACTCAACTTGAACAAGAAATGAGGAAGTTATGAGCTTTTGAAAGAAGAGGGGTCTAAAAGAAGAACGTTCATTTTATAACTTGAAAAAGTTTCAAACTTCTTCTAATTTTTCTTGCTATTTTTTAATTACTCCTTTGCTTTTAAGACACAAAGAAATTTTGTAGAGCTTATGGTGGTGCTCATATACCACTTTCAATCGCTCAAATGGATAAGAGATAAAAAACATATCTCTAGATGTTTAGTTATCGGCCAGTGTTTGTTGATGGGCATGTTTACCCCATAAGAGATCTCATCTAAAAACTATTCTGTCTATATTGAACTTCATTACTTATTATGGAAATTTCCATAATTAAAAAGTTAAATAAAAAAATTAAATTGATTATTGAGCACACAAGTGCTGAATCAACCAATTTCCTTTCTTGGTATGGGCATTGGTGTCTTCTTAAATGTTTTTCACAATAGTACATTGGCCATTTTGACACTCATTATATTTCTTAGAAATTTTCAAATTTTATACATTTAAATCATTCAAAGAAAAAATTTCATGAAGGAAAGTCTAAAATCTTCAAAAACATTTTACTTTTCAAATGAGAATCCCAAAAATAATAAGTTATAATAACAATGTGTGTCAAATTGGCTATGGTAGGTATTACAATATTTTCAATTCCAAATGGAAAAAAGCAACAAACATACCCTAAACTCTATTATCTATAATTCATAAATGTGTAACCAATAGGCACGAATCCAATGACACCTTTCTAAAAAAAATTAATTTTTTAAATGCAATTTGGTAAATTCTCAAAAATAATAATAACAATAATATTCTCCATTTATCAAAATTGATAAACCCTCTTGATATTGGTCAATTCTTTTTTGGGTGAAATTTCCTTTTTTCAACCTAAACTTTTGGAAAAACTTAAAATTTTTGGTTTTTAAAATGTAATTTCGACCTATTTTTCCTGATTTTTGGGAGGGGGGGATGGGTCACAAAAATTTCAACATGAAAAAATTGCAAAAAAAATATTACTTGACACTTATATCAAAAATCTAAAAAAAATCCCTTGAAAACCCTTTGAGAAGGTGGTAGTTCATTTACAAATGTTACATTCATGCAAAAACTTTGCACAAAAAAAATTTACAAAATTAAGAAACAATGTTTTTTTTTCTTTCAATACTCTGTTGTAAGGATGTTGCAACAAACATCCCAAGGGTGATTTAGGAGTAAATGGCAACCTCTTAATAGAATGTGTCAAGAAAAATTAAAATTTATTAAAATGTAGTTATTAATAGTAGCAAGTTGCATAAAAATTTAGATACTATGAAGATGGCAGCAAGTTTCTTGTGATAGAATATTTTATTTTAAAACATTATTGGCAATGACAAAAAAATTGGCACCCAACAAAAAAAATATGAATCTTGAAAACTCCCATCACTAGCGAGTAAGTAGCTATTACCCATGGCTAAATTAGATAGAAACTTGCTAATGAAGGAGCTTGGTGATGAGATTATATGTACAGAAAGAAAAAAATTATACTAACATTAAGTTAAAGTTAGCAATTTAATAAATGGTACTTAATGCGTGAGTGACTTGTGACCCAAGAATAGTAAACAAAACAAGAATTGAATGAGCAAGAACAAGTTGAAAATGAATTAAAAACCCTAGAATTCACTTTCATAGGCTTTGGCTAGCTAATGCAACACCTTCAAATTGTTTTTGGATCAACATTGTGACAAGGAGTTGACGGAAACTATGAAAAAAAATCACCAATTGACAAGTTCAACAATTTCAGTTGCCACAACATTTGCTTACACACCTCTAGATGAATCACATCAAAAGCCCTTATATATTATTAAAATAATATTAAAATCATGAGGTCTATACATTCAAAACATTTTTTTAAAAAAAGAAAAGGGGCAACTCTTCCTCCCTATAAGAAAAAAACATTCAGGAAGAAATAAAAATTTCTCCCAAAAAAAATGGAGGGAAAAAATACTGATAAATTTTTTTAAAGTAAAATAATAAAGGACAACTTTTGTTCCTTTTATGCAAGAAAAAAAATCATAAGATCTATGACCTATTGAAGAACTTAATCTACTCAATTTTAAAATTCCTTTGTCTTTTGCACCTACATTTGCAATTTTTAGTCTTGTGGTCAAAGCTACACCAACTTGTGTGTACCCAATATTTCTACAAGTTCCATGATAGATTTTATTAGAATGTCTGCCAAGTATAATATCATGTTGTGAGTGAAAAAAACACCTTGTATTTTGGAAGCAAAAACTTCCCCTCAACTTGTATGCCTCATCCTTTAAATGAAGTCCTCACACATGATATATAATTAATACAATTAATTATATTTTTATTTTAGATGAAATGAAATGTATATCAAAAAAATTAAATACTTATTAGAAAGGAACCACATGATGTAACTGAATTTGGAATCATTTGCATCAATGTGTGGAAGATATAAATAATTTTCAATGATCACCATAGTTGTGAAAGGGGTTTTCCCAGTTTTTCTTAAGCCTTGATTAGATTTGTGAAGGTTTTCCACTTCATCAACACATTTTGGAAAAGTTGAACAATAAATTTTTTAAATGTATTTGCCAAGGTGGAAGCAAAAATCTCAAGTTCAACTACCATTGGTTTAACATCACCATCAGTTTGATTTCCTCAATTGTTGGAATACTTTTGTTACAACTTTTCCAACAATAAAAAAAACATGTACAACAATTGTTTCATTTATTCATGGAAAAGCTACAACAAAAGTATAATTATTTTTTATCACAAGTGATTATAATTTCAAATGAATATACATGTTCAATTATTTTACTTGCGTAAATCTTGTGCCCATCTCCATCCAAGCATTGCAATCAAAGAAGATTTTTTCAATCTAAATCTTTCAACATAACCACCATTTTGAAAAAGCCATAAAGCTTTATAACCATATTTTGTTGCTTCCTTTTCAAGAATAAACTTATAACAAATGATTGCCACAATGCCATCATCATTTATTAGAAGCATAAAACCAAAAAGTTCTACATTTTCACTAAGTCTTCATTTCACTCAAACCCTTTTCTGACCTATTTAAAATCCAACATTTGTAAAACCTTTATAAT
>Ga0116231_10013281_pt1 | contig 11650 bp, 5 predicted proteins | sample S1TSphgellanicum_2_FD_89695 | JGI IMG/M metagenome (GOLD analysis project Ga0116231, IMG submission 89695) | Host-associated microbial communities from peat moss isolated from Minnesota, USA - S1T2_Fd - Sphagnum magellanicum MG | ecosystem: Host-associated > Plants > Peat moss > Unclassified...
ATATAAAAAAAATATTTGAAAAAAAAATTGAAACAAACAAAAAAAAAAAAATTATTATACTTTTTTTGGGGCACAAAAAAAAAAAAAAAAAAAAAGAACCTACCCCACTAAATATGAAAAGAAAAGAAAAAATTACACAACATTGGTGCAAAGTGTCTTGAGATGAAATCTTGAAGCTTATCCACCTTCAAATAATCAATTTGTTGTTCAAATGGTGAAACATATGCACATGTTTGGGGTGGCAAAAGGTCACAAGTCACTTTTAATTTTTGTTGAAAAGGAAGGATGTCCTCACAAAAATTATAGTTTTTCAATAGTAAAAGACAATGATAAAGCAAAAATCTAAGGCCTATGGTTGAAATTACAAGGCCCCACTTCCCTTGATGGGTGAAAGCATGGTAAAGTATACACAAAAAATAGTTTAAACAACAAAATACTAAGGTCCTTAAATAAAAGGACTAGCAAGTAGATGATTTTATGGGGATACTAATTTTTTTTTTGGGTACATTAGTTTTTAACTCTTGTTTGCATAGAATTCAAAAGTTAAATTGTTATAATCATGTTTTGTTAAGCTACTTGCAAGTATTTGAATTGTACTTAAAATTTGTGGCAATTTGAAAAATAAAATTCAAGTACTTGAAAATAGGTGAAATATTTTTGCAATTATTTGATTTTTTTTTCAAGCACCTCAATATTGATGTGATGAACATTTTAATATAAGTTTTTTTGTTAATGGAATTTTTTTTCAAAACTAAAATCATCTCCGACCCCTGAAAAATGACATAATTTTTGGGATACGTTTGGGGTATTTTTTCAAGTCTAAATGATATGACACAAATTGCTTTCAAAAACTAGAGGGATGCTAGATATGCGCATGAAAAAAACTAAAAGTTTCGTTTGTTTTGAAATGCTAGAAAAAAGTTATAAGTTTGAAAATTGTTTTTTGGGTGTTTTCAAGCAAAAAACAAGGTAATAAAGTATGTACATTTTGCTTGCACCTTGATAAGGTGTTCGGGTGACGGTGGATGTTGAATCTAAAGCCAGTTGCAATTTTGGTCATGATTCTTAACCTCTTGGGTCATTGGTTGGATGTTGATTAAGTCCATAATTATACAAAATGTGGAGCTAGGAAAAGGAGGAAATAAAGAATAAGAACTACACATCATTTGTTTGTTTCATTGTTTTAGCTATTTTAAAAATAGAAAATTAGATGAAAACTAATGTGATATAATAAATATTTCATAAATAAATAGACAATGAATTGCATAATTACAATCCATTTGTTCTTTCATATCCATCATTGACAAACAAAAGTGATTGTTAATGTCATACTAAATTATTGATGAATGACAACTTGACACCTTGTTTGATCACATCATCAATTGCTATGAACATAAAAATGACAATCTTGATTTCACTTCACACATAATGTTTGAAGGGGGTTCAAAGTACATTTGGAAATAAAAAACAGGTAAAACAATGAACAATAATTCAACTAATTGGTTGAAATCCATTGCCTTTCTATAGACACCTTTTGGGTTCGCTAAAACTATCATTTTATTTTGTTCATTTAGTTAAAAATGAAATGAAAGTTGAAAACAATCTTTGTTTTTGTAACAAACATCATTTGATTTATAATCAACAATGAAGCTGCATAGATGATGTTGAAGCTTGATCAATAGTCTTCCCTTACATGGCAACAAAACATTGTTAATTTTTGATGCATCCAAAATTCCATCCAATTTGTTCCAAAGATCTTTTGGATTGTGAGTGTTCAAAATTCAAATATTGGGCACAAGAGTGTGTTATCCACTTCCAATGCAATTTACAATGAGTATGCGCTAGACATTACCTCCTTATTCACATAAGCTTGTAGTGTTAACAAGTATAATCTATTGAATAATAGAACCATGTAAAGCATTTTAGGAAAATGCTAACTATGTAACTCCCTTCCCTAACTACAAGTATCCTTCAAGTTTTCCAAATGTAAGTTTTTTGTTTCAAAGTCTTGGCAAATGGTTAGCCCCATTTTGTTTAGTAAGGTCGGTAGACAAAACCAAAGTAACATGGAGAACAAAAGAAATCAAACCATTTCTTTCCATGTGTATGTTACAATGTCACTAGTAGCATAATACACTTATAACATTTGCATCAACATCAATCATATAGCCAATACACTATATTTTGGATGAAATGTACCCTTCAAAAACCTTGAAAATGGAATTGTTGGGTTCTTGATTTCTAAAGAATTGTTGTGTCTAGGTCTAGAGTTTAAAAAATTAAATGGAAGACCTTCCAGTTATGAGTTCAAAGAATATTTTCAAAAATTAAAACTTGTTGATCTTGAGGTTAGGTTAGATTTTATAAACCAACCATTTTGGGTTTGACAAGTCCAACCTTTATAAGAACATGTGATTCTGAGTTCAACACAAGGCATGTTCCAGCTTAAATGTGGGAATGGTTCTGAAGCTGGGGTTCAAGGCAGAGGACTTACCCTATCCTTTCTTCCTTTGTCTAATCTTGCCCATCTTTAAATTTCTCATTTTATCCCTCAATGACCACCTATCCCATCCTTTTCCCTACCTAGGGTTTCCCCTTAGCCACGCCCTCCCCCAAAATTGTGATGTTGGCCTAGTTCTTGGTTTAAAATTAAGAGCAATTGGGTCCGTGTTTAGAGTTTTAAAAAAATGGAAGACCTTTTGCAAAAGAGGAGGCATTTTGAAAAACTCTCCACAAAGAAATTCAGGTTTCATGAGAGAATTGGTGGTTCGTGGTTGGTTCTTTGACCAATTCTTAGATTTTCTTACAACCCTAGCAAGTAGCTTCAAGCCAAAACCTGACTAAGTTTTATTTCAAAGGTCCCAATTGTTAACCCTTGCCTCCTTCAAATTTTTGGCTACATGCGAGAACCCAATAGCAAAATCCGGTGGTTTTGCAAGAATTTTAAAACTTTTTTTTTCCCCCCCATAATTTGATGACTAGAAAACTGAAAAGACACATAATTTTAGCCACTTTGAAAATAAAATAAAAATCCAATTAGCTAAATTTAGCCACCCAAAAGAAAAAACAAACCAAGATAGGTGTGTATGGGGACACAAATATTACTCTTTGTTGAACTGATAAACATTTGAAGAGACTCAAATGGCAGTTGTGGATGGGTGGATATAGATGCTCTTTACTCAACATATATGTTGCTTAATAGGCACTTGTTTCTCCATATATCTTTTGGTTAGTGCTTCTTGCAATGGGAAAGAGCATAATGGAAAACACCCATTTCAGTTCAAGCAAGAATCAACCCTGGTTTGGAAATTCATAAAGAAGCATCTTATGAATTAAAATAACTTAATAGTGGTTTTGTGTAGGGTTGAGGTTCCCCAGAAAAATTTAAGATTGGGGGGAGGGGAGGGAGGGGGGGTGGGACTTTGAAGAGGATTTGAAACAATTGTTGCCAGTGAGTTTTGAACTCTGTAGAAACTTTCATTTGTCAGAAGGGATGCTCCCCATAGTTGCCACAATTGGACAAACAGCAAATTGACATTGAACATGGTGCAAAGAATAATGTCAGAAGTTGGGGTGGGGGGGTGGCATGCAGTAGTAGTGCTCTTGGAAATCTTCTAGTTTAAGGATATATACAAAGCACCCAATGATGGATGGGAGGAGGAGCTAAGGGGAGGAGTGAAATTAGCTCTACCTTTTCAGTTGACAAATGTGGATTTCCCCTATGGAGAAGGTGAATTAATTGTTTGTTTGTTGGCCTTGCCTCTTGGTAAAGATAATTGTGTTTAGATTCATTATAGAGTATAGTAGCTTAAGGGATTTTGGCCCCTACTAGGTAATATTATTAGGTCTAGTTTTATATGACGATTTTTGAAAGATGATATATTTTGGCTTGTGTTGAATCTTGAGATGAGTTATAGAGAGTTATGATATCTTGAAGGATTTTGGTTTCTTGTAGAGGATTTTCTTGAAGGTTGGTATATTTTTGCATAGTGAAATATTTGAGTTTTTTCATCATAATTGTTCTTTTGCCTTAAGATACTTTTAAGGTAAATGGCAAGGCCTACAGTGTGACACACCCCTTGTTTTACACAGGCCCTAATGAAAGAAGCACTTGATAATCCCTTGGCACTTGTCCCCAGGTTCTTTACCTGGGCTGAAAAATGGCCAGAGTGAAAAGAAGCAGCACCCACCAGCACATCATGAAGGATGGGGCCAGAGTGAACCAGCACCCACCAGTGCACCATGAAGGATGATGGCAAGTAGTTAGGGAAACAGTTATCTGTTGAGTTCCAGTTCTCTACTTAACCATGGTGATTACCTCAGTTGTTCTTTTTTTTTTCACTACTTACCTAGGTCTATAAACTCTCTACTTACTTCCTAGTCACCTTTTTTTTAATACCTATCTACCTATACATACAACCTACTTCTTACATGAGAACGGGTTACGAAGGTGAAACCAGATATTAACTCATTTGAGGTTTAGGGTTTAGGGTTTAGGGTTGAACCATAATTGAATCATAATGGACATGCAATGGATGATGCATTGGTGAGTATTGTGTCATGCACTATCACATCGACACTTACAACTATCGTTATCATCACACATACCAAATACACAATAAATAAAATCTTGAACGATACATCATATCCAATTTTATGTTTAATTCATAAATCAGTTTGAATCTGTTTACACTGAAACTGATTCACAACTAAATTACACACTAAACTAAATTAACCTAACTAAGTTATATTATGCACATTTAATCTAAACTTAATTATACAACTAATCATGACCACCTAATAACAGCTGGTTTCATTGTGTCCAAAAGATGAATGATAAATGATCATCAACAAACAGTTTTCTTCGTTGGGTTCCAGTTCTATCCCTAAGCCATAATCGTTAGCTCACTTCCTTCCTTTTTTCACTACTTGTCTACTAACAACCCGTGCAAACCAGTTGTTAGTAGATTGTAGTGAAAACAGCCATGACCTATTTACAAACCATCTACCTACTCAGTAATAACCTATTTCCTACCTATCTACCTATATATATACTTATATATAGGTATATGACCTACTTCTTACAGAATGGGTTATTGAGGTGAAACCAGATATTAACTTGGTGGAGGTTCATTCACAATTGAGTCATAACAAGCATGTAGTGCACGGTGTGTTGATGTTTGCTGGTTCACTTCTGGCTGCGAGAGATTGTGTCTTCTGCCAGTGTTGGGCGGTTCTCTCTTTTTCAAAGAAAGAACCAGTAGACAAAGGTAACGGTGGTGGATTCTTAAGAATCATTCGAATTGGGGTTTGACTTGTAACCACCACCACCATCACCACCACCACTACGATGGGTTGTGAAAAGAATCGAAGAACCAGTCAAAGAACCTACCCTTAGCAGTCGGTTCCTTTTTGCCAGTTCCTTCATGAAACCTGCTGGCTAGTTCTTTGGATTTATTTTTGTTCACAACCCAAAACTTGAAGGTTACTTGATTTAAAAAGAATTCAAGGTCGTGAAAGAACCCTAGCCAAATACATAATAGAATGGTTGTGTGTTCTGTTGTTGTCGTTGAGTGTTGAAAAAAAGATCCACATTAGGATATATATATATATAATATTCAGTTTAGGGTTTGGGGTTAGGGTAATATTCGGTTGTAAACTGTTCAGGTTACCCTAACCCTAAACCCTAACCTTGGTACTGGTCTCATCATCTTTCATGATTTTGCTTGGCTGGGTGGAGGGGTTTACACAAGAAGCTCCTTGTTGGCTGGCTCATAAAACCACCAGTTCTTTCATGAAAATCACAGGTTCTTTAAGAATTTTGAAATACCCAAGACCTAATGATACTTTAATTTTGATGTTTTTTTTTCAAAGAACCATTCCTGACAATTATCATTTTGAAATATTAAAAAAGCCAAAATTGCTGATTCTTTAAAAATTCAAATAACTGCACAACACTGGTTGATACCCACCCAAACAATGATTTGAACTTGCCTTCAAGGACGGCACCATTACACAAATGGAGCTGCTGCTTGCTTGTCGGCTCTGCTTGTAAGGGAAAAAACCTATATGAATGGATGTCAGTTAGTTTTCATTTTGTCCCCTACATTTTGAGAAATGTTCATGAGGTGTTGTCACTAACTTTGAGAACTGTGAGTTCTTTTGTTTTTGGGGGAACAATATGGAACATTTCCTATGGTAGCTGTTGCTGGTTTTGGAGTTTGAATTTTACACTTGCCATAATAAGTTTTCTTCTTCTTTGCAGTGAATTGTAGCTGTTGCTGCTTTTGGAGTTTGAATTTTACACTTGCCATAATAAGTTTTCTTCTTCTTCGCAGTGGATTGTAGCTGGTGCTGGTTTTGGAGTTTGAATTTTACACTTGCCATAATAAGTTTTCTTCTTCACAGTGGATTGTAGCCGGTGCTGGTTTTGGAGTTTGAATTTTACACTTGCCATAATAAGTTTTCTTCTTCTTCGCAGTGAATTGATGTTCATTATCGAAAAAAATAAAAAATTTGCCATAACAAAGGACAGAACCATTAGGGTGATGTGATGAGCTGCTTGTTTGATCATAGTATTTTAATAGTAGTTAATACAATTCTTCCGTTGAAGGCAATAATTGCTGATTTTGTTCCTTTTGCCTCCTAGTGACCCTCTTTTGGGTTCTCTCTATCTGTTCCTTCTTTTTCCCCGCCTTAGCTGGGTGCTTTGTTTAATGGAGTTTGCCAGGGTTTCAGCATCATCGTCGTCAAACAAAAGCAACTGGCAGCTCATTCTTTTGAGCACACATGTGTGGTTTGGTGTATGTTGATTTTTGGCATTGTTGCAGGTGAGGAATTTGTATGAATTGAGATCTGGGTAACGATCATAAGAAGCGATGATTCTAAATACTGGATTTAATTAATAAAATAGTTAAGAAATTATATTATGATCCTCCATCCATCCAAAGTATGAGTAATATTATATATATATATATAAGCATCGATTCAGAACGAAAAAAGGGAGGAACACAAAGAGAGGACCAGCATCGAGTCTAAAGCTGAGACACAGACAACAACGCCAAAAAAACAAAAGGGAGGAAAAAGCACCCGTGTGGACACTGTGTGAACTTAAGACAAAAAAAGTATCAACTCCCCAAACAAAGCAATCATGAAGTAATCATCCTTCACAAAACTGATATATATATATATATATATATATAAATAATTTTACTATATCATTTTTATACTTTTAAAGCATAGTTAGTTAGGAACAGAAATCCTATAGCTAGCAATTTAATGCCAGGATTTGTTGGCCTTGCCTACCAAGGCAAAGATATTGTGTTTAGATTCATTATAGAGTATAGTAGCTTAAGGGATTTTGGCCCATACTAGGTAATAATAATAATAGGTCTATTTTTATATGAGGATTTTTGAAAGATGTGGTGAAATATTTGAGTTCCATAATTCTTTCTTTTGCCTTAAGATACTTTTTAATGTAAATGGCAAGGCCGCAGTGTGACACACACACCCCTTGTTTCTGTAGAGAGGTCTGTACAGCTATTTCCCTTATCCTAGGGTCAATTTGGTCATTAAATTAATCCTTAAATATTTGAAATGAATCTTTGTGAAAATGTGAAGTTCAGGTGTGGAGAATAATTCACCACAATTAATATTATAAGCTGATGATCTGAATAATTTCACTATTTTTTATCAGGGTTTTAAAAATTAAAAAAATTGTTTAAAAAGAAAATTTCCAATTTTGTGATCTAGCTGAAGTGGCAATCAATCATCTGTAAGATGATGATTTAGCTGGATTAGGCTATAATTGTTTCGGGGCAAATTTTCACCACCTGGTGATAATTTTTTAAAAATTTAAAGTGTAAATTCAACTAATTTTGCTACATTTTGTTAAAACATTGCTAACATTTCAAGACCACAAAACTGAAAAGAAAAAGAAAAAAACACAATTCCTTACTAGTGTTTTTCTTCTCGCAAATTTTCACACTCTAGTAACAAAATAAAAATCCCAAGTCCTAATTGTACAAGGGCACTTCCTGAACAAAAATTACAAAAGTCGCCATATTTTGAGGAAAAAAAAGTCACATGTTGCCATATTTAAACAATGAGTTCCTATTGGTCGCAAGAAATCTTTAGCCAGAATTTTTTTGTAAATCCACTTTATTATCTGACCTCTAGCCAAATTCGGCTAATACCTCTTATAGATGACTGCCAATCCACCTACTTAACAGATTATTATTATTTTTTTGAAAAAGAAAAGAAAAAAAACCCTATTCCTGACTGCTCATTTTCACACTGCTACATGCTCCAATATCCATGTTTTTGCAACACAAATTTCCCCAGCTCCCACCCCCCCCCCAAGTACACCTTACAAACGGAACACCGTCACCATGGTAGTCATCTTTACTCTATACTACTTCACCTACCTGTGCACGCGGTCAAATATATGTGGATGAACCTCAACTGAGTTAACATTTGGTTTCATCTTGGTAACCAATTCTGTAGGAAATAGGTCTCATATATAGATAGGCAGATAGGTAAGAAAAATATAGACAACTTGTAGGTAAGTAGATGGTTTATACCATAGAGAGCTAAGGGTTGTTTGTTTTTCCTACCTACCTACCTACCTACCTACCTACTAACAACCTGCTGGGCTGTTTGTTTTTATTACCTACCTGCTAACAACCTGCTTGCTTGTGGGTTGTTAGTAGGTAGGTAGGTAGGTAGGTAGGTAGGAAAGAAACAGCAACTGAGTTAATAACCACCATGGTTAATTTAACTGGGATCCAACAGAAAACTGTTTTGCTGATCACTTACCATTCATCCTTCATGGCGTGCTGGTGGGTGCTGCTGGTTCGTTCATTGTGGCTGAGCATTGACCCACTATTCATTCCGGTGTGGTTGCCCACTCCCATTCTGGTTGGTTGGTTGGTTGGTTGGTTGGTGCTGCCCACTATTTCGTTGGGTGGCAGGCGGCGCGGCCGCCAGAATGGCAGTAGTTGTGCTGTCGTGCTGTCCACTATTTTGGTGGCAGTCAGCGAAAACTGCGTACTGGGCAACCCGCCAATGGCTTGCCTTCTGTTTCGCTGGCCAAAAGTGTCGGGTAAAGCCCAAGACCGTGGGCTTTACCGAGCCGCCCAAAGACTTGGGCAATTTTTAAAAAATTTAAAAATCCTTTTCCTTCTGATATATTATTATATATTGTAAAGGACGTCGGGATGAGAAATGAAGCCTCCCTTGAATATATGCACCCATCAGGGGCTTGAGTGACCCAGCACCCACTAGTGCACCCAGCATCCAAAAAATCCCGTTCTAGGATTTCATGGATGGGATGAAACTGTCCCTCAGGGGTCACTTTACTTGGTCAGTATATATATTTTTTCTTCTGCTCCTTTTTTTTCCCAGCTAGATTTTTTCCCCTAGCTCAGTTTTTTTTTCTTCTGGGAACAGTTTTTTAATTTTTTTTTTGGGCCCACCCCTGACCCCAAGTTTTTTTTTTGTAAGCTCTTACCTACCCCCAACCCACCTACCGCCTTTCTTCTTACCAACCCACCTACCTCCCTCATCCTGCTGACCCCCTCCCCACCCACCTCCTTTTGTGCTCACTTCCATTGCCAGAGATTTTGACCTAGAGAGAGCTTGAGTAGTTCAGAGCTTCAAGAGTGTGAAAATCCATAGGAGCTTCAAGGGTTCGGAGCTTTAAGAATGCCCCAGCAAGAGGAGCTTCAATGTGGTGGCAACAGGACCATGAAAGCAAGAGGAGCTTCAAGGTGGTGGCAAAAGTGGGAGCTTGAACCCAAGCTCCTTTCTCCTCCTCTTTTATTTTTTCCTGTGAAGAAGATGACAACGATGTCATTGTCGTCCTTTCTTCTTTCTGCGAAGAAGAAGAGGAGGACTATGCCGTCATTTATTTATTTTTTGGTTTTTTTGTTGCAAAAAAAATGACAACAACAGTATTGTCGTGCCATTGTCGTCTTTTTTGTTGCTTTATAGGTGCAAGAAAATGATGACAAGCAATTGCGTTGCTTGTTGTCATTATGTTGTGGTTTTGCAGGAGCAAAAGAATGACAATGAACGTTGCTTGTTGTCGTTCTACTATACTTAAAATTGTATGCATGAGCTATGAAAGTCCTTGATAGTTATCATGACTCAATTGGCATAACGACACTCTACTCGGGTTGGGGAAATGATGGTACTAGCTCCATCAACTTTCCTTCTTGCAATTCCATTTCAACATGCAACAACAAAACTTACCGTTGTAAAATTGAAGCATGAGAACTATAAGCAAAAATTTAATGAACAACATGGATTGAGATTTCATCATCTGCTTGTTTTTTTTTTTCTGGTACATGGGTTGTATACTTTGCCTTGGAGATGAAGGCATTGAAGGACAATTATGAACATTTTGAGATTTTCCCACCAAGCCACATCTATTCCAACAAGTTAGGTCAAAAATAAAAGCAAACAAGAACTTTATGTTATGAAACCTAAATGAAAATTGTTGTAAATTGTTCTAATTTATTTTTTTCAAGAGTAATTTCCCAATTCCCTTAGGCCATGTCTGATCATGCCAAATGTTGAGGTTTCTTGGAATTTTTGTTTGACCATCTTTAGTGCATGTAGAAATTTTTTGTAGATATTTCAACCCATCTTGGTACTCAAAGTCCATTGTCCCTTACACTCCATATGATCTAGTTATGCTTCATGTTGCCTTCGAAAAGGTGATTGATTTCCATCCATGTTTTTTCCATCTTACAAACTTTTTACAATTTGTCTTTGTTTCTGTCTTTTTCCATCCATGTTCTCAAGGATTTATCACAAGCTTCAAGAATACAAATCTGTTTGTGAAATTCATGGAGAGAGTTTGACTAAAAAATTTGGAAAAAAACTTCTTGAGGATTGATTAGGGAATCATTATTGTAAGAAATTTTTACTTGAGCTTGCAAATCTAGTATTAATGAAGATCTATTATATGGGTGTGGCTAGACATGACTTAGTAGGTAGTTATCAAGAGGCTCATGACCGATGTGCCATTTGGAGTGCTTTTGTTTGGAGGTTTGGATTCCTTTTTAATGGTTGCAGTGGCATCATGACATCTCAATGACACTAAAGCTACCAATGTTTAGGGTGCCTAACTTCACACTTTTTTTGTTGGCCTCAAGGTGATGATAGGTCTTGATTAGTACCTAAAAGTTTTCAATATGATTCCTTCTTAGGTGTAGTAGTATCTAACGTGATGCATGTGTGGATTGAAGGAATGATTTTGTTAATTGGTTTTTTCAAAGAACTAGAATTCATTGTCCTCATGGAGTAAACTGAAAGTTGGAATGATTTAACTTGGTGATTTAGATTACTTGAACAATTATTTTGAATTGAGATGTGGGTGGGTTTTTTTGCTTTGGTTATAAAGATCACCTAATCTACAAGTTGCAAAAGAAGTTGGCAATTACCTTAAAAAAACCACCATAAATGCAATACTCCTCTTAACAATTGTTTAAGATGAATAAGACCAAACTCCATGCAATATCTTCATTTTATTCTTTCCTCATCATTGTCGACCATTGGGGGTCTATTGGATTGGCAACCATGTAGGTAGGTGTAGCCATGTAGGTACCTACTTAAAGTGTTGGTAGGTAGGAAGGTGGAAGGG
>Ga0116231_10013282_pt1 | contig 11650 bp, 11 predicted proteins | sample S1TSphgellanicum_2_FD_89695 | JGI IMG/M metagenome (GOLD analysis project Ga0116231, IMG submission 89695) | Host-associated microbial communities from peat moss isolated from Minnesota, USA - S1T2_Fd - Sphagnum magellanicum MG | ecosystem: Host-associated > Plants > Peat moss > Unclassified...
CCCATTCGAGCCGTCCTGGTCGCTCGCACTCGCAAAAAGCTCCATCCTTCGCACACTGCAAGTCCGCCTCACACAATCGCTCCGACCTCGTTTCCTCTCGCTACCGCAACTCCGTAGCGGCCTCATCCGCACCACGAACGGCACACTGGGCGTCTCTGCGACCGGCAACCTCAACCAAGTAACCCTCGCCGCTATTCTGGCCGCTATGCCTGAGGGTATATGGGAGCTTGTCACCCACCCCGGCTACAACGATGCCGACCTCGACCGCGTCACCACCCGCCTCCGCGCCCACCGCGAGACCGAACTCCGTGCCCTCCTCGCCGCCTTCTCTCACTCTCACGATTCCCCGAACCCTTCCGCTCTGCATCTCATCCACTATGCAGACCTGAACCAGTAACTTTACTTACTATTCCCTGCAAGCAAAGCGAGCACCATGAAGATCGGCATCACTTGCTACCCCACCTATGGAGGCTCCGGCGTCGTCGCCACCGAGCTCGGCATTGAGCTCGCCGCCCGCGGCCACGAGATCCACTTCATCACCTACTCGCAGCCCTTCCGCCTCACTGGCCGCGAGGCAAACATCCGGTACCACGAGGTCCCAGTCACCAACTATCCGCTCTTCGAGTACCCGCCCTACGACCTCGCACTCGCCACGCGCATGGCCGAGGTCGCTGAGTTCCACTCGCTCGACCTGCTCCATGTCCACTACGCTATCCCGCACAGCATCTCCGCGCTACTGGCACGCCAGATACTCGCCTCACGCGGCAAGCATCTGCCCTTCATCACCACGCTCCACGGCACGGACATCACGCTCGTCGGCCTCGACCGCGCCTATCTACCCATCACCAAGCTCGGCATCGACCAGTCCGACGGCGTCACCGCAATCTCGGAGCACCTGCGCGAGCGCACCGTCGCAGCTTTCGGCGTCACTAGGTCTATCGAGGTCATCCGTAACTTCGTCAACTGCGACTTCTACTGCCGCAGACCGGAGCTCGTCACCCTCAACCGCCCGCGCTTCGCCGCGCAGGACGAAAAGCTCCTCGTCCATCTCTCCAACTTTCGGCCCGTCAAGCGCGTTCTCGACGTCATCGAGGTCTTCGCCCGCGTCGCCGCCGCCATGCCCGCGCGCCTGCTCATGATCGGCGACGGCCCCGACCGCTCCGCAGCTGAGTTCCTTGCCACCCGCCTCGGTATCGCCGACCGCGTCGACTTCGTTGGCAAACAGGACAACGTCAACGAGCTTCTCCCGCTCGCCGACCTCATGCTCATGCCCTCTGAGTTGGAATCCTTTGGCCTCGCCGCACTCGAAGCCATGGCCTGCCACGTCCCTGCCATCGCCACAAACGTCGGCGGCGTACCGGAACTCATCGACCACAACCGCAATGGCCTGCTGTTTGACGTTGGCGACGTCGCTGCAATGTCATCGGCAGCCATCGAACTTCTCAACAACCCCGCACGCCTCGAAGCCATGTCCTCAGCCGCCCGCCGTACCGCGCAGGATTTCTTCTGTGCCTCCCGCATCATCCCGCTCTATGAGAGTTTCTACGAACGCATCCTTGAAAAAGACCGGGTGAACCATCCGACGTATTAACCCTACAGATGCCAGACTCTCAAATCTTCACGTCCCATCTTTCGCCCGCCCTATCCTTGCTCTAGGTGCCTCTGCGCCCATGGGAGACGACCCTCAATGACACGACACACTTCTCTTTCTCTCGCCGCTCTGCTGCTCACAGCTCCGCTGTTTGCCCAGACCACCGGAACCGCACACCCGGAAGACACTACCGCGCCTGTTGACGATTCCCACTACGTCAAGCCATCCGCCGCGACCCCCACATTGCAGAAACATGCAGACTCCACCATCGTCTACGGCCCATACAAGCCATACTCGCCCACTGCACCAGTCGAGACTGCCGAAGTCCATCACAGCAACTCTCCAGCTATCGTCACCGACGACCCCAACAGCGGCATTGTCATTGACGTTCCTACTGGGCCCAACGAACTCCCCATAGGCACCACCATCAAGGCCAACCTACAGGACGATATCTCCACCAAAGAGACCGCCGCAGGCACAAAGTTCACCGCTCTGCTCTCTGAAGATGTCCTGCGCCACGGCAAAGTTCTTATACCCACAGGCAGCATCGTCCAAGGCCGCATCACGCAGATTCACGGCGGCAGCCACCTCGGAAAATCGGCCGCCATTCGCCTTCAGCCCGACAGCATAACCATGCCCGATGGGACAACCTACCGCCTGAACGCTGAAGTAACAGACCTTGACCACTTCCGCGACGCCCATGTCGGCTCTGAAGGCAACATAGTCGCAAACTCCAATGCCAAGGCAACCGCAGCTGCTCTCTCCCTCACCACCGGCAGCGCGGTAGTGGCCGGAGCCATGATCGGCGGGGGAGTCGGTGCGGTCGTCGGCCTCGGAGTCGGCGCTGGCGCTGGTGCAATCTGGTGGCTCAAGAAAGACCGCCAGGAGACCCTCCCCAAGGGTACAGAAATCGTCTTCATGCTCGACAGTAGCCTGCAACTGAATAGTAATTAGCAGGTAGTAATTAGAAGAACAAAGGCCCACGATCTCCGTGGGCCTTACCTTTTTTACTAATTGCTGTTTACAGCTCCTACATTACTTGTGCAAGTAACCGCTTCCAGTTCTTCTGGTTGCGCTTGAAGCTCTTCTTCAGGTCTTCCAGCGTCCGCTGAAAGTCAGGGTTATCAGCCATCCCGCGCCATGCCGGGTTCTTGCTGAACCAAGGATAGTTTTCATTACCCAGATAGATCGCCCGGCGCAGCCAGTGCAGTGCCTCAGACGCGTCACCCTCGACCGCAAAGTACGTTGCCAGCCGATACGCCATCTCACTGTCTGCTTCGGCAGCGGCGAGCGTCTCTTCCAACACGAACTCCGCTGCGCGCTTGCGGTCGCCGAGCTGCACGTAGCACATTGCAATCGTTGGAAACACAATCCGCAGGCTCGCATCATCCTGCGTCACCTGCTCCAGCGTTGAAATTGCCTCGGTCAGCCTTCCCTCGCGCATCTGCTGGTAGCCCTTGGATATCCGCAGCAGCGGCTGCCGCGGCTCCAGCGTCAGTCCCTTCTCGATCTCGTCGCTGGCCAGCTCCAACTGGTTCTGGTACTGGTACACCCGCGCCCGGTTGTTATAAATCACAGCCGCATTGCTCGGGTTAAGCCGCAGCGATGTATTGAACTGGTCTAGCGCCTCCTCATACAGCCCGTCGATGCGTAGCGTCATGCCTGCGACCAGATGCACGTTCCAGTCATTCGCCGCCGACTGCAGCAGATGTTCAATACCGTGCCGCGCGCCCTCCTTTTCACCGCGGCTCAGTAGCATATACACGCGATACAGGTTCGCCTCCACTGAACTCTGGTCGCGCTCCAAGGCCTTATCAAACGCCCTGCGTGCCTCCAGAACATGCATCTGGCCGCCCAGCCCATGCCGGGCATACTGTAGGTGCGTAATGCCGAGCCCCGACCATCCTGGCGCATACTCCGGGTCGCGCTTCACCACACCCTCGAACAGTTCCCGTGCGCGCTCCAACTCATCTCTGCTTCCGGTGCGAGACATAAACGAGCTCAGCAACGCCCGTGCCTGAAGATACTCCTCAGAAACGTCGTCTCCCAACGAAACCTCTGTCGCCATGGGCGGCCCGCCTTGTAAGCCGCCAAAGCCGTGCAGTTCTCCAAACACCTCATCGCATATCTCGGTCTGTACTGCAATCAGATCGAACGATGCCACGCTGATCGACCCGCCCGTCCGCACGCTCTGTCCGCCAATGTCCAAAAGCTGCCAGTTCAGGTCAAAGCCCTTCTCCGACCGCATATAGTTTCCAGCAAGCACGAAGTCTACCGTCAGCTTGCGCCCCACACTCAGCGGATCCAGCGCCGCCGTAGACACGTTCATCAATGCGCTGCTTGGCCGCACTACCAGTGACGGGACCTTTGCTAGCCGCGCCGCAAGTGCATCCGCCAGCGCATAGCCGTAAAACTGTGTTGAGTCGATCACACCCAGATTCACAAACGGCAACACCACAATGCTCGGACCCTTCGACAGCGTCGTTGTAGTCGAATCGCGAAACCGCTCCGCCAGCATAGAGAGAATGCCCGTCGTGCGCTTCTCTTCTTCTGGCGTCTCCATATCCAGCCGCTGCTGCGCCGGCATGTTGATCGCGCCCTCGCCCGGCATCACCACTGAATCCAGCTGCAACGACTTCACAATCGTCTTCAGCCCCTCGCGTAGCTCCGCAGCGGAAGCATAGCGCTCGCTCGGCTGCTTAGCCAGACATCTCAGAATCACACTCTCCAGCTCCACCGCCAGCCCTGGCACAATCTCACGCAGGCTAGGTGGCTCTGCAAACTGGATTGCACGGATGCTCTGCATCTCCTGTGCGTCCGGTCGGTGGAACGGGTGCCGACCAGCGACCATCTCGTACAGAATTAGCCCCAGCGCAAAGATGTCCGACTGCACACTGCTCTGCCCGGTCACAAACTGCTCGGGCGCCATATATGCAATCGTCCCGCCCCGTGCGGTATACGTGGCCCCGGCCAGTGCTGGCGTTACCGGCTGCGTCGTAAGCGATGGGTCAAAATCCATGTTCTCGCGTTTCAACTGTCGCGCCAGACCGAAGTCCAGGATCTTAATGAGACCGCCATCTGTCAGCATGACATTCGCAGGCTTCAGGTCGCGATGGAAGATTCCCAGGTTGTGCGCCGCCGACAGACCGTCCGCGATCTGCATTCCGCTCGAGAGCACCAACTGCGCGTTCGCAGGCCCCTCCGCAATCACCTTGTCCAGACTCTTGCCCGGAATGTACTGCATCACAATGTAGGCTTCGCTCTCACCCTCGTCGGGCTCTGTCTCGCCTACCTCGTAGATCGCGCAAACGTTTGGGTGGTCGATCGCCGAAGCCAGCCGCGCCTCCCGCAGCTGCGTTGCGCGCATCTGCTCCAGCGTCTGCGAGCCACGTTTCAGCAGCTTTAGCACAACTGGCCTCTGTAGCAGCGTGTCATTGGCCAGAAACACCACACCGCTTCCGCCAGACCCAATCTTGCGGAGAAACTCGTACTGCTTGATTACGCGCCGTGCCATAAGTCATTATCTCAGCTAGACCCTGAAACCTTTGTGAAACGTCCCATCAGCCTGTGAAGAAACGGGAGGCATCCTGAATCGTTTAAGCTTGCATCTTACCCTCAACATGCACGCAGACACAGCCCGCTCTAACCAGACGCAGCAACCTCTTACAACGCAGGAATCCATGCCCGCAACACTGTTGCTCATCGACGACAACGCCGTCCAGGCTGCTACGCGCCAGACGATCCTTAAGCGCGCTGGCTACTTCGTCATCGCCGTCCTCAGCCCGCAGCGGGCACTCGAGCAGCTTCGCAACCATGAGTATCACACCCCCGTCGACCTCATACTCACCGATCACCTGATGCCCGGCATGACCGGCTCTGAGTTCGTCACCCAGCTCCGCAGCTTTGCTCCAGATCTCCCTGTACTGGTCATCAGCGGCCTCGCCGAAGCCGAAGACGAGTACCAAGGTCTAAAAGTCGACTTCCGCCTTAAACCACTGCTACCCGATAACCTCCTCGCCATCGTCCATAAACTCGTCGAAAAGCCTTAAGTCAGTTTTTGTCATACCGAGACGTCCAGATTTAGGCTAGAAGGTATAAATTCCTTGTAGGAGACGGACATGGATATTGGGGCAATCGCCATTTTTGCAGCAATGTTTACAGGCCTTATCACAGCCATTTTGCTCCCTCTTGTTCTCTCGGGTGAACGATCAAGAGCAGCCCAGGAAAAGGCGCGTGAGCGTCGTATTGCTGATGCCAAGATGAATGCAAGACTCCTGAGACTCAACTGATACGTTTCCCCTTGAGAAATCTTTGCTTCCTCTGCGGGAAACGTTTTGACCCTGCCACTGCTCGCAACCGAAGATCGCCCACACATCCCCACCCACCCTTCGCTTTTTGAGAGAATGAAAGCGAAGGACGTGCTCGAATGTCTCACCCCATGCCGTTTTTCGGCAGTTTCTCCCTACTCTTAGCCCTCGCGCTCTGCGTCTATACGCTCTTCTCGGGATCACTCGCGCTCTGGGCAATCGCCAACGGTCGCACCCTCGCTGTCGCCAGTGACCGCCTGCGCGAGACCTCACGCCGCGCAGGCCTCATGAGCTTCGTCGCTGTCGCCTGCGCCGCCTTCGCACTCGTCTGGGCCGCCTTCACCAACGACTTTTCCGTCGACTACATCCTGCACCACACCTCCCGCGCCCTCATCAAGCCCTACAAGTTCTCCTCCATCTGGTCCGGTCAGGAAGGCTCGCTCCTGCTCTGGGCGTTCCTGCTCTCCGGCTACGGCTTTGTCCTCCGCATGCGCCACAAAGCCGACATCACCCTCCACGCCTACGCGTCTACGATCCTCTCGGGGATCCAGATCTTCTTCCTGATCTTGCTGGTCTTCGTTGCACCGCCTTTCGCTATCGTCCCCGGCGGCATCGCACCGCAGGACGGCTTCGGCCTCAACCCGCTCCTCCAATACCCCGAGATGGCCATCCATCCGCCGATGCTCTACCTCGGCTACGTCGGCTTCTCCGTACCGTTCGCCTTCGCGCTCGGTGCCCTCATGATGCGTTACCCCGGCGAGAAGTGGATCCACATCACCCGCCGCTGGACAATGGTCACCTGGCTCTTCCTCACCTGTGGCATCATCCTCGGCATGCACTGGGCATACGCAGTGCTAGGCTGGGGCGGCTACTGGGGATGGGACCCCGTCGAAAACGCAAGCCTTATGCCTTGGCTCGCAGGAACCGCCTTTCTGCACTCCGTGATGATGCAAGAGAAGCGCGGCATGATGAAACGTTGGAACGTCTGGCTCATCTTCGTCACCTTCATGCTCACAATCCTCGGCACGCTGCTCACCCGCTCCGGACTCGTACAATCCGTCCATGCCTTCGCGCAGAGCGACATCGGATACTGGTTCATCGGCTTCTTGCTGATCGTCTTCGCCATCTGCCTCTTCACCTTCTTCCGCCAGTTTGACCACCTCAAGACCGAGAACCACTTCGAGTCCCTCGGCTCCCGTGAGTCTAGCTTTCTCTTCAACAATCTTGTCCTTCTGCTCGCCTGCTTCACCATCCTCTGGGGCACGCTCTTCCCCGTGCTCTCCGAGTACGTGCAAGGCTCCAAGACCACGCTCAACGCGCCCTTCTACAATCGCGTCGCCGTACCCATCGGACTCTTCCTCATCGTCCTCACAGGAGTTGGCCCGCTGCTCGCGTGGCGCTCCACGTCCATCCGCGCCATCCGCCGCAACTTTATTCTGCCGTGCATTGCTATCCTCGTCGCCGCTGCTGTCCTGATGCTCTCCGGCCTGCAGCCCTGGAAGGACGACGACCCTACCAGCAGCATCTACGCGCTGGTCTGCTTCTCGCTCTCTGCCGGAGTCATCACCGCAATCACCTCTGAGTTCCTCCGCGGCGCCGCCGTCGTCCGTACACAGACGCAGAAGAACATCCTCGCCTCGGCCATTCTCCTCACCCGCCGCAACACTCGCCGGTATGGCGGCTACCTCATCCACTTCGGCATCGTGGTCATGTTCATCGGCCTTGCCGGTTCCGCATTCAACAAGTCCAAAGAACTAGAGATGGGCTTCGGCGACAGCATCCAGCTCAACGGCTACCGCATCGTCTGCCAGAGTTTCTCGCAGGACTCCAACCCCGAGTACGACACCGACTTCGCACTCCTCGACGTCTTCCACAACGGCAAGTACCTCAAACGCCTCACACCCGAGCACCGCACCTACTTTCCGGACACCGACCATGCGCAGTCTTCCACCATCGTCGCCATCCACTCCACGCTTGCCGCTGACCTCTACGTCGTCTTCCAGGGCACCAACCCCGATACCGGTCGACCCATCATCAAGGTCATCGTGAACCCGCTCGTCAATTGGATCTGGATCGGCGTCGGCATCGTCGTCTTCGGCACACTCATCGCCCTTGTCCCCAACCTAAAAGTCACCAAAACAAATTCAGTCATCTCGACCGAAGCATCGCGGCTTCATGCGATGCGAAGCGGAGAGACCCCTGTATTCGTGCAGGCAACAACCCCCACCCCGCCCCATGCCTAAGCGCCTCCTCCAACTCGTCTTCCTCTTCGCCGTCAGCCTCTCGCTGATCGGTGCAGACGCACCCAACAAGCGCTTCGATAAGCTCAGCCACAAGCTCATGTGTACCTGCGGCTGCGCGGAGATCCTCGGCGAGTGCAACCACGTCGGCTGCCCCGACTCCACCGGCCTGCTCACCGAACTCCACCATCAAGTCGACACCAACATCTCTGATGACGCCATCTTCAATGCCTTCGCCACCAAGTATGGCCCTATCGTCCTGGCCGCTCCCTTCCGTGCTGGCTTCGATCAGGTTGCGTGGATCGTCCCCTTCGCCATTCTCATCCTCGGCTTTCTTGGCATCTTTATTCTGCTCCGTCTCTGGAGACGCCGCTATGCCACCCTCAATCCCGCCACTCCAGCACCGTCCACCGACGATGCCCTCCGCGACCGAATCCGCAACGAAACCAACTACGGCGAATAGCAAGGAGTAGTGAGCAAGGAGTAAGGAGTAGAATTTCGCTACAAGTTGTTTCGTCTTACACTGCTGACGGCTCACTACTATCTGCTCACTGCTTCTATGACTCGTCTCGAACTCCTCACTCTCGTCGTCCGCCGAGCCCGCGCCAACGGCTTTGAGTTCCGCCGCTGGTACACGGGCCGTCTAGGCCTGCCGTGGATCAGCGAGGAAGCCGCCCTCACTCTCCTCGACGCCCAACGCCGCTACTATGCCCTCATGTTCTCGCACGAGTTCGCAGAGGCCTTCTGGAAGGCCGGCGAGGAGATCACGTTCCTCGTCCCCGAGGCCAGCTTCCGCCGCCGCATGGCCGACGGCACCATCCAGACCGTCACCCGTAAGCCCTTCACCCGCCGCAGTGGAAAAAAAAACGCCTGGCGCTTCCACCTCAAAGAGATGGCCGTCGCCGAAGACCCGCTCCGCCACATCCGCAAGTATCTTAATATCGAAGACGAACTGGTCGATGACACCCTCGCCGACGGCGGCCCTATTCTCCCCGCCGCCCCCGTCAAATCCGCCCGTCAGCTCCGTATGGAAAAGCCTGACCGCCGCCCAGGCCGACCAGAAAAACCCATCGTACGCCCACTGCCGACTGGCACTCCGGCCTTCCTCAAACGCCCTTACTCCCCCTCCGACATTAAACTGCGCTAACCCCCGGACATCTCCTTCAGCGCCGTCTGCGCTGCCTTCTTCACCTTCGGTACGGGGTCCAGAGACAGGCACAGCTTATAGTGCTTCTCGGCCTCGTCCAGCTTGCCCAACTTCCGCGCAGCGTCCGCCAGTGCCAGGTGCGCGTCCGGGTCATCCGCAGCAATCGACACGGCATCCAACGCCCGCATATAGGCTCCCTTGTAGTCCTTATCGTTCATGTAGAAGCTCGCTACGCTCAGGTCTTCATCCTCGCGCTGAGACGGCGTCTGCTTCCGCTCCAAAGCCTTGCCACGCGCTGCATGTCGTGCTGCAGCAGCCTTCGCCGCCGGATCATTGTCCGTGTCCGGTCCGGCATCACCGCCGTCGCTCGAACTGCTGCTGGAACTCGACGACTCCCCCGAACTTCCCGCATCTTGCAACGGCGAGCCACCCGTCGTATCCGGAGCCGTGCTTTCACCCGGAAACGGAAACTTCTTCGCTGGCGCATCACTCGCGCCAGTCGTAGCACTTGGAGGTTGTGCAGGTGCCGCAGCCGCCGGCGTCTCGCCCGGGAACGGAAACGCCTTCGCCGGCGACACATCGTTCCCCGGAACACCTGCAGGCGGAGCAGCTTTGGTGTCGTTGTCTGTCGGCGTTCCCGGAGCGTTCGGTGCCTGCGCTGGTGGAGTGTCTTCCGCCGGAGGCTTGCAGTCCTTCCACGTAACGGTCTTGCCGTTCTCATCGGTAAACGTACAACTCCCCTGCGCCCACGCAACCGCCGTTCCTGCCAGCAACCACGCCAACACCACGAACTGTATCGTCTTCCTCATCTTCTCCATTAGACGACAACTCCACCACCCACGATAGCCATAGCTCCATACTCACTGTTTCTCTTGCTACACTACCCATCAATGCCCCGCAAAGCTCACACCTCTCCGCGTCTGCTCATTCGCTCCTCATCCATCCATGCCGCTGGCTGTTACACATTGGATGCCATCCCCAACGGCCGCCGCATCATGGAGTACACCGGCCCGCTCATCTCCAAGGCCCTCGCCGACGAGCGCTACTCCGGTCGCCCTGTCACCTATCTCTTCGGCTTTGAGGACGGTAGCACCGACGTCATCGACGGATTCGGCACCGCCATGTTCCTCAATCACTGCTGCGCCCCCAACTGCGACACCGACGAGAAGAACGGCCGCATCTTCGTCCGCGCCATCCGCGACATCGCCGCAGGCGAAGAGCTCGTCTACGAGTACAATCTCTACGACTCCGACGACGAACCAGCCGACTGCTACTGCGGCCAACCCAACTGCCGCGGCACCATGTACTCCGACGACGAACTCAAACGCCGCGCCCGCCGCTTCGCCCGCCAAAAGGCCGCGAAGAGAGCAGCCAGAAAAAAGAAGAAATAGTTACTCCGGCAGCGTGTACTCCACATCCAGCTGATGCACCCCACCCTCAATCTTGATGCTGAACGTCCCTGCAATCCCTTTCAGTTCGCCCGTACCCGACCCCGGAACGATCAGTCCCGTCATCTTCGGACCGTTCTTGTCCATAGTGGCCATCTGCTGAATCGCGAAGCTTCCATGCTTGCCCGCGAGCGTACCGGTCACCACCTCGATCGCGACATACCCTGCCTCACCCAGCTTCGGATCACCGCCAGAGAACATCTCGCCCTTCGTCGTGGCCTCCAGATCGCCAGTAATTACCTTGTCAATGGAGTAGCGTGCCAGCCCCTCGGCAGGTGCGGGCGTCAGCGGCTTAATACTGACCATGAAAGTGCTGTGTGCATGATGCATCGTATTCTCCTTCTGCTGCGCAGCGGAGACCATTGGAAGCATCAACAACAAAAGAAATGTAGACCGCAGTGTCAGCATGGCCGGATTTTACATCACCAACAAAAACAAAGACCCAACCCGAGGTTCTCCTCAGGTTGGGCGGTCGTCCGCACCACATCGCTGCCTAGCGGCAATGACGATGGTGGTGGCTATACCAGCAATGCCGGTGGTGAGGATGGTGGTTATCACCAACACGTATATTCACTTGTGCACTCGCCGTTGCTGCCAGCGGTGCAAGGAACATCAGCATAACGAGGCCCAGCATTATCTTCTTCATACCCTCTCTGATGCTCTCCAAGCCAGCCGAGTTGTGTCGCCCTAATCCTGCTTTACACACACCACAGCGATACAATCAATTTGACATGTCCGCCTACCAAGTCCTGGCCCGCAAGTACCGTCCGCAGCTCTTCTCTGACGTTATCGGGCAGGAGCACGTCACGCGTACACTGCTCAACGCCCTCTCGCAAAACCGCATAGCCCACGGCTACATCTTCAGCGGACACCGAGGCATCGGCAAGACCACCATTGCCCGTATCCTGGCCTCTGCA
>Ga0116231_10013283_pt1 | contig 11649 bp, 11 predicted proteins | sample S1TSphgellanicum_2_FD_89695 | JGI IMG/M metagenome (GOLD analysis project Ga0116231, IMG submission 89695) | Host-associated microbial communities from peat moss isolated from Minnesota, USA - S1T2_Fd - Sphagnum magellanicum MG | ecosystem: Host-associated > Plants > Peat moss > Unclassified...
CTCGCCACCAACGCCTACACCGACGACATCTGGCCGAAGCTCCGCCACAGCGTGGTGCCGGTGTTCAGCGGGATCGTCGCGACCGAACCCCTGCCGCCCGAAATCGTGGCAAGGATCCTTCCGAACGGCGCCGTGCTGTATGAGAACGGGCAGATCACCGTCTACTACCGCGTCGATGTCGAGGGGCGGCTGCTGATGGGCGGCCGCAGCCCGATGCGCGACGGCGTGGGCTTCGACACGCTGGGCTGGCTCATTCGCTATACGGATCGGCTGTGGCCGGAACTGCGGGGGGTGCGCTGGACGCACGCCTGGAACGGCCAGTTGGCGGTGACCACCGACCATTATCCGCATTTTCATGAACCCGCCGAGGGCGTGCTGATCTCGCTGGGCTACAACGGACGGGGCGTGGCGATGGCGACGGCGATGGGCGGCGAGATCGCGCGGCGTGTGCTGGGGACGCCGGTGGCGGAACTGAATATGCCGGTGACGACGCTGAAGGAAATTCCGTTCCACGGGTTGTGGAAGACGGCGGCGGCGGCGCGCATCGTGTATGGGCGCATCCGCGATACGTTGCAGTTGTAGAGTGTTTCTTGTTGGTTTCGATATCGAGTCTTGGACCACCCCTCCCCCAACCCCTCCCGCAAGGGGAGGGGAGTCATTTCCTTCTCCCCTCCCCTTGCGGGAGGGGTTGGGGGAGGGGGGCCAGCGGAACATAGATTAGTACGTGAAACGGATTACCAAAACCGAGTGAACAAACTGGAGCCCTCGATTGGACCCCACCACCCAATACATGACGGGCCAGATGCGCCCGCACTACGCGGATCTTTTCGCCGCGTTTCAGCGAGAGAGCGATGCGGTTGCCGCCGTGCCAAATGCGACGCTGGACATCGCCTATGGCGCGCATCCGCGCGAGGTGTTCGATTTCTTCGCCGCACCCGACGGAGCGCGCGGCGTTCTTGCGTATTTTCATGCCGGATATTGGCAGTCGCGCGACAAATCCCTTTTCCGGTTCCTCGCACCTGCCTTCGTCGCGTCCGGGATCGACGTGGCGATGGTCAATTATCCGCTCTGCCCCGATGTCTCCCTGCCGGCGCTGGTGGAGGCGACGCGCCGTTCGGTGCCGGCGGTGCTGACGCATGCGGCCACTCTCGGGCGGTACGGAACACGGCTTGTGGCGTCCGGGCATTCGGCCGGCGCCCATATCGCCGCCGAACTGGCGTTGACGGATTGGCGGCAACGCGGACTGACCGCTTCACCGATCGCCGCCGTCGCCGCGTTGAGCGGCGTGTACGATCTGGAACCGTTGATCGAAACGCCACTGAATGACCGGTTGCGTCTCGATGCGACGACGGCACGCGCGATGTCGCCGATCCGTCGGGTGCGCGGCGGAATGCCCGAGGCGCTGTTCGTTGTGGGGGGCACCGAGACACCTGCCTTCATCGACCAGAACGCGGAGATGCACGAGGCCTGGATCGCCAGCGGGAATGCCGCGACGAGGATGGCGATCGACGACGAGGACCATTTCAGCCTGCTGCGCGAATTGCAGCGGCCGGGCGAATTGCTGAACCGGATGATCGGACTGTTCGGCTAGATCAGGCCGCGACGTAGGTCTTCGCGTACATCGAGGCGAGATGCGCCGACACGGTTGTAGCCGGATAGCGCGGCGCGTCGCCCTCGCCCACACAGCCGGGCAGCGCGGAGACAGTCGCGCCAGGGCTGCCCTCGAAGAAGAACGGCATCGAATACCGGTCCCGCCCCGAGACGTTCACCACGCGATGCAGCGTGGAGCGATAGCGGTCATTGGTCCAGCGCGCGAACATGTCGCCGATATTGACGACGAACGTGCCCGGAATCGGCGGGGCGTCGATCCATTCGCCGCCGGCATGGACCTGCAAACCGCCATTGCCGTCCTGCCAGAGCAGGGTCAGGCATCCCCAATCCGTGTGCGCGCCGCAGCCCTTCTCTCCAGGCTGCGGGTTGGGCGGCTGGGGCGGATAATGCAGCAGGCGCAGGATCGACATCGGCTCATGGCAAAAGCTCGCGAAATAATCGGCTTCCAACCCGAGGGACAACGCCATTGCCCGCATCAGGCGCGCGGCGAGACCCTCCAGCGCGGCGAAATACCCCTCCATCGCCGAGCGGAACGACGGCAGCGTGGACGGCCACTGATTCGGGCCCTGGTTGAAGTATCCCGCGCGGACATAGGGGTGATCCTCGCCGCGCTCGTTGCCGATATAGAAACCCTCCTTGAGGTCCGGTGGCATGCCTGCCTCCAGAATCTGCGCCTGCATCCGCTCGTAGCCACGGTTGCAGCTTGAGCGGGCAAGTTCCACGTCGAAGCGCTGTTCGAGGGGCAGCGCAAAAAACGCCCGCATCTGGTCCGCCGCGCCATCGATCATTGCTGCATCGATGCCGTGATTGGCGACGTAGAAAAAGCCAATCCCCGCGCAGGCGACGTGCAACGCGGCGATCGACTCGCCGCGATCCAGCGCACCGACGTCGAAGACCGCGAGGCTGGTCATCCGGTTCCCCCCTGGACGTGCATTCCCTCGAACAGATGGTCCAGTTCGCGGTAGTGCGGCGGCATCGTGTCGATCGGCCGGCCGTTGCGCAGCACGACGCGGTCGCGCTGCGGCCGGGAGAGTAGTTCGCTGTAGTCCCGCGCGGAAAACAGCACGAGGTCGGCAGGCGCCCCTTCGCGCAGCACACCGGCTTGCAGTTTCATCACCTCCGCCGGCAGCGATGTGATCGCGCGCGGCCAGTCGCCCACGGGAAGATCGAGATGGCCGATCCGCACCGCCTCGCGGAACACCTCGGTGAGGTCGAGATCCCCGAAGCCGTAGAACGGGTCGCGCGTGTTGTCGCTGGCGATTACCACGCGCACCCCGGCGGCGCGGAGTTCATGCACCAGGGTGATGCCGCGCCACACCGGCGTGCCCGGCGTGCGCCGGCCCTGGAGATAGAGATTGACGATCGGCAGAGTGACTACGGTGAGGCCCGCCTCCGCCACCAGCGCGATGGTCTCGCGGGCAAAGGCCTCGTCCTGCACGGCCAGGCTGCAGCAATGCCCGCAGGTGACGCGGCCCTGATAGCCGTGCCGGATCGTCTCCCTGGCGATCATGCCCAGAGTCCGCGCGGCCGGATCGCCCGTCTCGTCCACATGCAGATCGATGTCGAGGTCACGTTCCGATGCAAGCTCGAAGATGCGGGCGATCAGCGCAGGGGCATCCGGCTGCAGCGCGCCCGAACCGCCGAGAATGCCGCCGGCATCGGCGACGACGTCGGCCATCCGCTCGACGAAATCCGTGCCGTAGGCATCCAGCGGTATCAGGGCCACGCCTTGCAGGGCAATGCGGCCCGCCCAGTCGTCGCGGAGCTTCCGAAACACGGGCCAGGTGATATCCAACTGGGCGCCGAGGCTGTCGAGATGCGTGCGGATGGCCACCGTGCCGTGCGCGTAGGCACAACGCAGCGCGAAATCGGCGCGCGTCGCGACATCCTTGGCGGTCCAGTTGGCCTCCCGGTCCGCCTTGACCGCAAGCTGGGCGGCGAGATGGGTGCCATTGGCGTTGAAGGCGCGCGGCCAGATATGGCCCTTGTCGAGATGCGTGTGCAGATCGACGAGGCCGGGGAACACCATGCCCCGGCCGAGATCGACGGCGGGCGCATCGGCTTCCAACCCGGCGCCGATGCGCGCGATGATGCCGCCCGAGACGAGAATGTCGCACGCAACGATGTCCGCCGCAGCGCTTTCCAGCAGGCAGCCCGGCACGCTCGCGTTGCGGATCAGCGCATCGCCCAAGGCTTGGAATTCCACGAAACCGGCCATCACGCGCGCTCAGGCATAGTCACGCGTGACTTCTGCTTCGCCCTGGCTGTGCAGCAGTTCCAGGAGTCGGCGGCGCATGATCATGCCGGGCCGGTCCGAGGGCATGTGCTGTTCCACATGTCGGCCGACATCGAGGATCGCATCGGGGCTGGTGGATTCCAGCACCTCGCGATCCTCGGTGATGATGGCGCGATCCCATTCGATGAGCTTCTGTTCGGGGCAGTCGGCTTCCGTGTCGTTGCGATAGAGCAGCTGCACGAGTTGCATGCTGCCGTCGTCGATCGGCGTGGCGCAGTTGATGATGATGTGGCGGATGCCGCTGGGATATTCCATGTCGAGCCGGCGGCAGAACGGCAGGTACCAGTGATTGCGCATCCGCCGCTCGGTATAGGGCTCGGTACTGCCGGTGACCTGATGGGCGGAGGGAGGGTTCAGCACGTCGATGATCGTGGTCGCGCGGAAACCATAATCGGTCTCCTCGATTTCGTATTTCTTCGGTCGCGGGGCCTTGATGTCGCCGAACGTGGCCTTGTGGACGAAGGAGAAATGCGCGTTGTCGAACGAATTCTCCATCAGGCGCAGCGGCGCGGTGCGCCACTCGTCATAGAACTGAAAGATGCGGCGATAGCCGGGATCGCTGTCCTCGGGGATGTCGGGGATCGGCTGCAACGGTTCGTCGAGCGCGACCCAGACATAGCCATAGCGGGCCGCGCAGTTGAAGTTCCGGACGCGATGTTTGGGCAGCACCGTGTCCGGGTCGAACTGGGGAATGCGGGTCAGCGCGCCGGTCCGGTCATAGGTCCAGCCATGATAGCCGCACACGATGTGGCCGTTCTCGATCCAGCCCTTGGAGAGTTTCGCGGTGCGATGGCAGCAGCGGTCGGCCAAAGCGGCCGGCTCGCCCTCCGCATCGAGGAACAGCACGATATCCTCGCCCATGAAGCGAAACGGAACCGGCCCGTCCGCCAGCGCATCGACACGCACGGTGGCGTACCAGAATTTGCGCAGCGTCTTCTGTCGCGTGGTCAGAATGGTTCGTGACTCCTGTTGAAGCTCAGCGCTCGGGCGCCATCGAGCTTTCGTGCCAGCCACCGAGCAGCGCGCGCTCCAGCAGCACCATCAGGCCGAACAGCGCGACGCCGGTGGTGGTGATCATCAGCAGGGCGGCGAACATGCGGGGAATGTCGAGCTGGAAGCTGGACTGCATGATCTCGTAGGCAAGGCCGGCGCTGGTGCCGCCGGTTCCGGCGACGAACTCGGCCACCACGGCGCCGACCAGCGCGAGGCCGGACGAAATCCGCAGGCCGGCAAGGAAGAACGGCAGCGCGCCCGGGATGCGCAGACGCCAAAGCGTCGCCGTGCGTCCCGCCTTGTTCATGCGGAAATACGAGGCGAGGCCTGGATCGACCGTGCGCAGGCCGATCGTGGTGTTCGAGATGATCGGGAAGATGGCGATGACGGTGGCGCAGAGGGTCAGCGCGGTGGTGGTGTTCTTGACGAGGATGATGATCAGCGGGGCGACGGCCGCGATCGGCGTGACCTGAAGCAGCACCGCGTAGGGCAGCAAGCTGATCTCGATCAGCTTGCTCTGGACGAACAGGAACGCGATCAGGGTTCCGATCACCACCGCCGCCACGAACGCCATCATCGTCACATACAGGGTGCTCCACAGCGCATGCAGCAGATCGGGCCAGTTCTCCGCGAAGGATTCGGCGATGTCGGAGGGCGCGGGGAAAAGATAGCGCGGCACCTCCCAGTAGCGGCACGCGCCCTGCCAGACGAGGACGATCAGGACGCCAACCGCTAGCGGCGCCATCACCCTGGCGAACCATGGCTGATTGATGAGCGGGAACTTCATGCGGGGCGGCTCGCCAAGGAGGCGTCGGAAAGGATCGTCGAGAGTTCCCGGCAAAGCGCCGCGAAACGGTCCGAGGCGCGGAAGGCCTCATCGCGCGGGAACGGCTCGTCCACCACGAACTCCTTGAAGATGCGGCCGGGATTGGCGGCCATGATGACGATGCGGGTGGAGAGGAACACCGCCTCATAGATCGAGTGGGTGACGAACACGTTGGTCAGGCTGCGTTCGTGCGAGAGGCGGACGAGGTCTTCGTCGAGCTTGTTACGGGTGAACTCGTCAAGCGCGCCGAACGGCTCGTCCATCAGGAGAAGATCCGGCTCGGTGACCAGCGCGCGGGCGATGGAGACACGCATGCGCATCCCACCCGAAAGCTGGCGCGGATAGCGGCGCGCGGCCGGCGTGAGACCGACATTCTCCAGCGCCGCCGCCACGCGCCGCGTGGCCTCGGCGCGGTTCACGCCGGCGAGATCGAGCGGCAGGCGTACATTTGTCTCGACGCGGGACCACGGCATGAGCGTCGGGTCCTGGAACACGAAGGCGAGGCGGCGGCCGGGCGTGCCGACCTTGTCGAAACCGCCGCGCCACCAGAGGATCCGTCCGTCGGTGGGTTCGATCAGATTGGCGATCAGCTTCAGCAGCGTGGATTTGCCGCAGCCAGAGGGCCCGATGAGGCTGACGAAAGAACCCGGCTGGATCACCAGCTGGATCGGTTCGAGCCCCCGCATCCCGTTGGCGAAGACCTTGTCGACGGACAGGATCTCCACCACCGGCACCGCCTGCGACTGCGGTGCCAGGGAGGAGATCGGCGCAGGCCCGGTTTGGGTCCGATCGAGCATCTGGGTGCTAGAGCGTGATGTTCAGGCCATCAACATATTTCGTGGTGAACGCCTTCTTCCAGGGCACGCTGGCCTTGAGCAGATCCGCCTTCACCAGGAAATCCCGCGTCTGCTGCCAGCGCGCCTCGGTCATCGTGCCGAGCGGCACGCCGCCGCGGTCGAGAACCTTCATCTCCTTCATCTTCTCGATGGCGAAGGCGATCTGGTCATCCGGCATCTTGGGATTGTCGATCTTGATCAGCTTGTTGGCCGGCGCGGGATTGACGAAATAATCCTTCCAGCCCTGCAGCGACGCCTTGACGAAGGCCCTCGCCGCATCCGGGTTCTTGGCGAGGAACTGATCCGTCGTCACGAGCGTGGTGCCATAGGGCGGATATCCGGAGTCAGCGAACAGGAAGAAGTTCACCTTCTCATGCGCTTTCTCCGCCTCGAACGGCTCGGAGGATGGGTAGCCCTGCATGGCCAGCGTCTTGTCGAGCAGGAAGGGCTGGAGGTTGAACGTGTCCACGCCCGCCATGGCGTCGGTGAAGCCGAATTTCTGCTTCAGCCAGGGCCAGAAGGTCTGATGCGAGGCCGCGGCGATCAGCACCTTGTGGCCCTTGAGCGCGGCGAGCGAGGGCACGTCGGCATGGGTCATCACACCTTGCAGGTCGAACTGCATGCAGGCGGCGATGGTGGTTATCGGCAGACCGTTCTCGATGCCTTTCAGCACCTGGATGTCATACCCGATGACGATGTCGGCCGCGCCGCCGGTGAGCAACTGCATGCCGTTGACCTGCGGGCCGCCCATCTTGATGTCGACGTCGAGCCCGGCCTTCTCGTACAGGCCGGTCGCCTTGGCCTGATAGAAGCCGCCATGCTCCGCCTCGGCGAACCAACTGGTGAGGAAGGTGATCTTCGTGGCCGCCCGGGCGGGCCGCGCGAAGCCGGCCATGGCGGTGGCGCCGGCGAGGCCGGTGAGAGCCGTGCGGCGTGTCAAACCTTTGGTATTCATTTATTCGACGATCCCCATTCGAGAGCGAGAAGCAGATGGAGCCGCGTGCGGTGTGGCGTTCGCGGGCCGGCCGGATTGTCCCGATCCTTCGCCCTCGACACCACGACGATAGGCGGCGCGGTGCGTGCGCGGAAGCATCAATATGCGCGTCGTCCGGTGCGCGAAAGGCATCAGGCCCCCTTGAACCGGCCCAGCACGTCGAGATCCTCCTCGTCCAGTTCGGCGCGGACACCGGAACGGATCAGCGCGGCGAAATTGTCGTCCGGCACCATGAGCGTGAGACAATAGAGGCGTCCCGATCCGGTGTTCTCCAGCGCGTGTTCGACGCCCGGCTTGAGCAGCAGGCTGTCGCCCGCGCCGACATCGATGGTTTTGCCGTCGCAGGTGGCGCGGCCCTCGCCCTTGAGGACGAAGAACATCTCCTGCCCGACATCGTGTTTGTTGGGCGGCGTACGCCCGCCGGCGTCGAAAATCTCCACCGCCGCGATGAAGGCGGCGCCGTCGGCCACGGGATCGAAGATTAGCGCGAGGCGATTGCTGTCGTCAGGGCTGATGCGCCAAGCCTCGTAGGCGCGGGCATGTTTGGCGATTGCCGGAGATGGGGCGATGGCGGTTGTCATGTCGTCTCTCCCGTGAGGGGCGTGGCGAGCGCGGCGGCGAGGTCCGCGCCCAGCAGCGTGAAGCCGAAACATTGGCGGACGTTGTACAGCGTGGCGTCCCAGCAATAGCCGGGCGATGTGGTCGCGCTGCCATCCTCCAACAGAATGGTGTCATAGCCCAGGAAATTGGCGTCCTGCAGCGTCGCCAGAACGCATTGATCGGCGTTCACCCCGCCGAACAACACGGTATCGACGCGCAGATTGCGCAGGATGCTGTCGAGCGGCGTGTCCCAGAACCCGCTCATGCGGAATTTGTCGACATGGATGTCGCTGTCATCGGGGTCGAGGCCATCCACGATGGCCGCGCCCCAACTGGCTTTCTCCAGCACTCTCGCGCCGTTCGGCAGCGCATCACCCAGCCCCGCGCCGTCGCCCGAGGGGTTGTAGACGTGGAGCAGCGCGGGGCTGAGGTTGAGGCGGTCCGGCCGGTTGCCCCAGTTCACCCACAACACCGGCACCCCCGCCGCGCGCAGCACCGGCAGCAGCTTCGCGAGCCCATCAACGGCGCGACGCGTCGGGCCGATATCGACGCCGATGTGATGCAGCCAGCCGCCTTGCGCGCAGAAATCGTTCTGCATGTCGATGACCACGAGCGCCGTCCGCGCGAGATCGAGCGTCAATGCCTGCGGGGACGCCGGCACACGCACGGGGCGCGGAGCCCGCGCGGGGCGCACCAGATCGACATGGTCCCGCGACACACCCCAAGCATTCCGCCGCGTGGCGCCGAGCGCGATCATCCCCACCCTTCCCTGTCGTGGCATGGGTCATGCAATCCACGTTCCCATCCGGCAGGAGACAGAAATGACCGACTGGCGGCGCTTCGCGGAAGAGCTTGGCGACATTCCCGTCATCACCGAGACCGCGCTGGTGCGCCAGAAGAGCCGGGATTTCTACTGGTACAGCCCGATCCTCAAACCTCAGTTGGACCGCAAATACGCCGATATCGTGGTCTGCCCGCGCTCGGAGGCGGATGTGGTCACAGTCGCCGCGCAATGCGCGCGATGGCGTGTGCCTCTCACCGTGCGCGGCGGCGGCATCGGCAATTATGGCCAGGCGGTGCCGCTGGAAGGCGGGGTGGTGATGGAGATGACCGCGCTCGACCGCATCCTGTCGCTGGAGGAAGGGCTGCTGACCGTCGAACCGGGCCGCAAGCTGATCGACATTGATGCCGATACCCGCCCCCTGGGCTGGGAATTGCGGATGCATCCCTCGACCAAGCGCACCGCCACCATCGGCGGCTTCATCGGCGGCGGCAGCGGGGGCGCGGGCTCGATCACCTGGGGCGGGTTGCGCGACGCCGGCAATGTGGTGAGCGCGCGCGTGGTCTCCTGCGAGACGGAGCCGCGCGTCGTGACCCTCACCGGCGACGCGGTCTCCGGCGTCAACCACGCCTATGGCACCACCGGCATCATCACGGCGCTGACGGTTGCGATGGCGCCGGTGCAGCCCTGGATGGATCTCGTCGCCGCGTTCGACGATTTCGACGCGGCGGCGCGATTCTGCCTGGCACTCGGCGAGGCGGATGGGATCGCCAAGAAGCTGGTGACAGCCGTCGCCGCCCCGCTGCCTGAGTATTTCCGCGGGCTCGACTCCCCGCCCGGCGCGCATCTCGCTTTGGCGATCGTGGCGCGGCATGGGCTGACGGCGTGGGACGATCTGCTGCGCCGCCATGGCGGGCGGGAGACGCTGCGCGTCGCCTCGGACGACACGACGGACGGGCGGGCGCCGATCTACGAATACACGTGGAATCACACCACGCTGCACGCGCTGCGGCGGGACAAGAGTGTCACCTACCTGCAAAGCCTGTTTCCGGCGGACCGGCAGTTGGAACTCGTTGCCGCGATGCGGGCCGCTTTCCCCGACGAACTCATGATGCATCTCGAATTCATCCGCGTGGGCGGGCGCGTCACCTGCAGCGGCCTGCCGGTGGTCCGCTTCACCACGGCCGAGCGCATGGACGAGATCGTGGCGTTTCACGAGCGGAACGGCGTGCTGATCGCCAACCCGCATTATTTCACGCTGGAGGACGGCGCCGGCCACAAGCGCGTGGGGGAGGACCAGCCGGCGCTGAAGGCGGAGATGGATCCGTTCGCGCTGCTCAACCCGGGGAAGATGCGGAGCTATCGGGCGGTCAAGGCCGAGAGGGCCGGCTTATGATTTCAGTCGGAGTGTCATGACCGGGTTGTGTTCCGCTGGTACCCCTCCCCTAACCCCTCCCGCAAGGGGAGGGGAAAACCTTGGCTTACTTCTTCCCTCCCCTTGTGGGAGGGGATGGGGGAGGGGGCGGTTCAAAAAACCATCTCACGCCGGATGGGCCTGACATGGCGCGCTGGTGGCGGGAGCTGAGCTGGCCCGAATTCGAGGGGTTGGACCCGGAGCGCGGCGTCGCCGTACTGCCGGTGGCGGCGGTCGAGCAGCATGGGCCGCATTTGCCCGTGGGCGTCGATGACTTCATCAACGCCGGCGTGGTCGAGGCCGCGATGAAGCTGATGCCCGACAGCGTGCTGGTGCTGCCCGCCTGCCATGTCGGCAAATCCAACGAGCATCTTCGGTTTCCGGGCACGCTGAGCCTGTCGGCGGAGACGCTGATCCGGCTGTGGACCGAGATCGGGGAGTCGGTCGCGCGCGCCGGCATCCGCAAATTCGTCATGCTGAACAGCCATGGCGGCCAGCCGCAGGTGATGGACATCGTGGCGCGTGACCTGCGCGCGCGGCTGGGGATGTTCGCCGTTGCCGCCAATCTGTCGGGGCTGTCGCGCGAGCGGGATCTGTTCAGCGAGAGCGAGAGCCGGCACGGCATTCACGGCGGGGCGTCGGAAACCTCGCAGATGCTGCATCTGCGCGGCGACCTCGTGCGGACCGCCAAGGCCGCCGACTTCGCCCCGCGCTCCATCGCCATCGCGCGAGACAACCGCTTCCTGCGCGCCGAGGGCTCGGCTGTCGGCTTTGGCTGGCAGACGCAGGACTTGCATCCCTCCGGCGCCTGCGGCGACGCGACCGATGCGGATGCGGAGCGCGGCGCCCGCATCGTGGAATCGAAGGCGGCCGGAGTGGCCGCCCTCATCGCCGAGGTGATCGCATTCCGGCTGGACTGGCTTACCGATCGGATTTCCGCATCGCCCTCATGAAGCGGGGACAAGCTCCGGCACCGGGCGCTTGCCCCGCAGCCCGGCCGCCTGCTCGAACGCATGCGCCGCCTGGAACAGAACCGCCTCCTGGAACGGCTTGGCGATCACCTGCACCGATACCGGCAAACCGCCCGCGCCGAAGCCGGAACACACCGACATCGCCGGCCAGCCGGTGATGTTGAACGGGTTGGTGAAGCCGGGCTGTTGCAGATTGCCCCATTTCGGCACGGAATCGATGCGCGGCGCCTCCGTGGCGGCGCCGGCGGTGACGAGGATATCGACATCAGCCGCCGCCTTGGCTGTCGCGACGCATAGTTCCCGCCGGCGGCGCAGCGCCTGCACGTA
>Ga0116231_10013285_pt1 | contig 11648 bp, 3 predicted proteins | sample S1TSphgellanicum_2_FD_89695 | JGI IMG/M metagenome (GOLD analysis project Ga0116231, IMG submission 89695) | Host-associated microbial communities from peat moss isolated from Minnesota, USA - S1T2_Fd - Sphagnum magellanicum MG | ecosystem: Host-associated > Plants > Peat moss > Unclassified...
ACATTTTTTTTATTTCAATAAAATTAAAAAAAAAATTATCTCCCCCAATTTATAACCCCCAAAAAAAAAAAAAAAAAAAAAAAAAGCAAAGTAAAAAAAATGTTGTAAATAAAAGGTTTCAGAGTTTCAGAGAATTTGCCAAAGAAGCTGTCTATATTTATTTTGCCAAATTTTCAACCATTTTTTAAATTTTTTTTGGCTTACTTACTCCCAAAGTGAGATTTTGAAGCATAAAAAATAATTATTCAACACCCAAATGCCATACATACATAAGAAGGGACTATAGTAATAGTAGTAATAGTAGTCTTATGTTTTTGGTGCAAAAGAAATCTTCAAATTCAAAGTTAAAGTTTGTTGAGAGATCACTTGTTGTTGGTGATTGAATGAAGTTGAAGCTAGAAATTTAACTTGCAACCCAAAATTGGAACTTGCAAAGTTAAACCCAATTTCAGTTGCACTAAGTATATAGTCTTCTGCAACTAATTAGTATCATAAACCCTAAACCCTAAACCCTAAATCCTATAAACAAATTGTTTTGTTGGTCAAAGTCATGAAATGAACAACACTAGTGTGCAGATTGCCAAAAATCTGCAAAAGAAAAAAAAAAAAAACAAAGTCTTGGTCCTCAAAAAGTGGTGAAACTTTTCCATCTGCCAAAGTATGTTGTCCTCAAAGTATGTGGAATTTTTTCGGTGCTAGTTAGTAGTAGTAATAAAGATGATGTTGCAAGAGATGGAGTGCAAGAGTTGATGTTGAAGTTGCGGCAATTATTTCCCTGTTGGCACTGGAAAAATGTGCTTGAATGTTGAGTCTATTAAAGAACTTTTGTTGTCCAAAGTTTGAGTAAAATTCTAGTTTAGTCTAGTACTAAGTAGTAGCTAGCAGAGACTTCTGAGGAGGTGAGAGAAGTCAGATCTGCAATTTCTTCTTGAGAAAGTCTTTGGTCATGTTGTGGAGTTTGAATGTGAAATTTGGTTGTAGAAGCACACTTTCTTGTGCACAATTTTGTATAGCAAAAATTATACATCTGCTTGCTGTGCCACAGTGCGCACTAGAAAGAAGTTGTCCCCAAGTTGTTGTCAAAGTTGTGAATTCACAACATGATCATCATGGCTGCAAACTCAAAATAGCAGCAGCATGTGTAAAAGTTGCAAGGAGAACTGTTGTCTTTTAGACTTTGTGACCCAAAAGTGCAAAGCAGTAGAGTGTTTGATGTGGATCATGACCATCCATGGCAGAATTTCACAGGTTACAACTGCTTTTTCTTCTTCTTCTTCTTCTTCTTCCCTGCCACCACAATTGATCATCAAAGCTGGCTGCTGCACCACAATCCAAAACTTTGGCCAACAGCTCAAGCTTTTGCTGCAAGCAAAGTTCAAACCCCATCATGCATTGATCAATACAAGCTTTTATCCAATCCAGCTGCTGCACGACAAACTAGCAGTTCTAAGCTGCTGCTGACTTGAGCTTGTTGCTGTTACAAAATTATGTGAAATTCTGTGACTGACTGAGAAAATCTCCAGCTAGGTGCAGCAGCAGCACACAATTTCATCGCAAAAAACTGGACCTGGACTCCATGCATCCATGCATCACTCCACTGCCCCGGCAGCTGCAGCAAAAAAATTCCCAAGCAAAATTCCTGCAATTACTTGGCTATTGTCAGCTTCTTCATCCGTGACAGGAGCAGCTGCAGATCGAGAGGATTTCAGACATGTAATTGCAAGCATGTAACTGCAGTTCAACATGCAAGTTTCTTCTGTGTGCATCATTTGCAGTTCCAGGCTTCAAGTTCTGCAGCTGCTTTTTCAGGTAATCAGTATCATGGCACTTTCAGCTTCAATCATGGCATGTCATGAGATTCCAGGACATGGCAGCAGCCGGTCGGATGATCAGCAGAAGCAGCAGCTCCTCATGGACTTCAAGATGAGAATCTGGACTGATGATCATCATCAGAATCCTCTTGAGGAGCGTGCCATTCCTCATGTTGCCTTGCAGATTCAGCTCCCCAACAACAATTTACGAGGTGGGTAGTAGTAGTAGTAGTACATCCATCATCAATCCTGCAACTACTGTCTCCAAGAAGAAGAAGAAGAAGAAGAAGTTCTCAAATGCATTCAATGATGATGAGAGCTCCTGTAGCTGGACATTGCATCTCTTGCTCCTCTTTTGTTTTGCTGATTCAATCTAGAGTTTCACTGTTTTGAGAATTCTTCTCTAGGTTTGAAACATGAGGAGTTGTTGTCTTCGTCGAACTTGAGGATGGAATTCTCAACGACAGCAACAGCAGCAGCAGCAGCAGCTTTGATCAGGCAGGATGAAGCAGTTTTGCTTGCTTGGAAGATGGAGCTCTGGGCAGAAAACAAAGACATCTCCACGCCTTTGCAAGAGTGGGTGACATCCGACGACAACAACAGCAACAACTCAGCAGCAGCTGATTCTCCCTGTGGATGGTCGGGAGTGCAGTGCGGAATCTGGCTGGAGGAGCTCCGTGTGACGGAGCTCAATCTCACCTCCTACAACTTGAGCGGGGTAGTGTCTCCGGGAATCGCAAACCTGACGGCTCTTTCTTCCCTTGTGTTTGCTCACAACAGATTCAACGGCAGTATCCCTGCGGAGATCGGAAACCTGACCAACTTGCAAGTGCTTGATCTTTCTTCCAACTCCTTCGAGAAAGCAATCCCGGAAGAGCTTTTCTCCAACTGCGGCAATCTGAGGTTGCTCAACCTCTCAAATAACCTTCTCGTCGATGGAGTTCCCGAGCAGCTTTGGAGATCCTGCAAGAGCTTGAAAACTCTTGATCTCAGCAGCAACAACCTGACTGCCGCTGGTCTGCCCATCACTGCTGCTGCAGGAGGATCTGAAGCTGCTCCTGGAGCTCCTGGAGGGGATGAGGATTTTCCGAACCAGATTATGCATTTCGCAGTGAGCGACAACAACATCACTTCCTCGGTGAGTGAGATATTGGGTTCCTTCTTCACGGCTCCGGGCCACTGCCAGAATCTAGAGTTTCTGGACCTCTCTTACAACAATCTGTGGGGATCTCTTCCTCCGGAGATCGGCAACTGCACGCAGTTGCGGCTCTTGAATGTGCAAGGGAATCAGATAACTGGGTTGGTGCCGGATGAGATAGGTGGACTACGGAATCTCGAGTGCTTGGGACTCGGGAAGAATCAGTTGTACGGGAATCTTCCCCAGAGCTTGACCATGTGTACGGAGCTCTACCTACTGGACGCGAGCAGGAATCAGTTTTCCGGGCTCATTCCTTCTTGGTTGAGCAAGCTGCAGAGATTGCAGTTCCTGGTGATGCATACCAACAGCTTCACAGGCGACATTCCCATCGAGCTTTTCTCAAGCTCCTCGAATCTGTTGCATCTGGACTTGGGTCACAACAATCTGAGTGGCTTCATCCCTCCAGAGATCGGCAACTTGGGTCTTTTACGATTCCTCAGATTGTCCAGAAACCAGCTCACGGGAAGTGTGCCGTCGACGATCGGTAACCTCTCACAAGTCACAGCGATCGATCTTTCCGGAAACCAGCTCACGGGAAGCATCCCTGAGACAATCGGCGAATTACAAAATCTCTTGTGGCTCCAGATGTCGGAGAATCTGCTGTCGGGATCGATTCCTGGGGAGCTCTCCAACTGCGGGAGTTTGCTGTGGTTGAACTTGTATCACAATCAGTTGACTGGTGAGATTCCAGCGACTTTTTCTTTGTTGGGTCAGAAGGCGAATATCACGTTTGCTAACAACAAGAAGAGTCTGCAATGGCCACCGGTGGATCTAAGCGAGTGTTCCATTCTCTCGAGCTGGATTCCTGGCTACTATGCTCCTCCGTTCACGAATCTCATCTGGATCTTGAACCGGCAATGGTGTCAGAAAGGGTGGGAGAAGATTCTACGAGGGGAGAAACAAGCAGTGGCACTGAGCTACTGGCAACTGTCTAGCAACAATCTCACAGGTCAGATTCCGGAATTCAGTGCATCTTCTCCCTTAGCATGTTTGCTTCTGGGAGAGAATTCTTTGTCTGGGCCGATCCCGAGCAGCATTGGGAATCTACATGCGTACATCATCAATGTGAGTCGCAATGAGATCAGCGGCTCCATTCCCGACAGCTTGTGCAACAACAATTCCTTGAGCCAGAAACTGCAGACTCTAGATCTCTCCCACAACAATCTTTCTGGTGGGATTCCTTCTTCCATCGTCAACTTGACGGCTCTCTCCCTCTTCAACATCTCCTACAATCCGGATCTCACTGGTCCCTTGCCGGAAGCCAACCAGTTTGTGACTTTCGGGCCTGATATCTACGTGGGTGATACCAAGCTCTGCTTCTACCTCAACCCCACATGGGAGAATGTCTCCGCTTGGACTGGCGACAATCTGCCGGAGAGATGTCCGACTGATCCCAGTAGTAGTAATGGTAATTCTGGTTTTGCTGCTGCGCCGGCGTCTGCAGTCATGCCGAAGCATCTGAAGCTTATCGTCACTCTCACTGTCAGCGTTTTGGGTTGTCTCACAGCGTTGCTTTTGGTCTTGTCCGGGTTGTTGTGTGCTTCCTGCAAGTCTTGGAGGAAGAAGCAGCTGCTGCTACTGCGGCGGCAAGATGTTGAGCTCAACAGCAAGAAACTTGGGTCGGATCAGTTGGTGTCCGGCAGCGGCAAATCGTCTACTCGCGGATCATCAAGCTCTGGTTCATCATCATGGGGGAGGAGATTCAGTCTCCAGCGGCGGCGTGTGAAGACGATCCCTGTGGCGTCTTTTGATGGGGTGAATCTGCCGCCGTGTCTGCAATCGCTCACGTACTCGGACTTGCTGTTAGCGACAGATGGGTTTAGCGACGCGAATGTGATAGGAGACGGAGGATTTGGGATTGTGTACAAAGCGAGACTGGGACCTGACAACACCCAAGTCGCCATCAAGAAGCTGTTCAAGAACGGCGTACAGGGAGAACGCGAGTTTCAAGCGGAGATGGAGACTCTGGGCAACATCCGACACCAGAATCTGGTACCCTTGTTGGGCTATTGCTGCAGACACAAGGAGCGACTTCTGGTCTACAAGTTCATGGAAAACGGAAGCCTCGACCACTGGTTGTATTCTGCAACAGCAGCAGCAGCAGATCATCAGAATCGAGTCCTCAGCAACTTGGATTCAAACACAAAAAAACCACCACCATCTGCTGCTGCCGCTGCTGCCGCTGCTGCCGCTGCTGTTGCTACTGCAGCTTCTTCTTCTTCTTCTTCTTCCCAGCTGCAGCTTGATTGGTCGACTCGACTGCGGATTGCTCATGGTACTGCTCGTGGGCTTTGCTTTCTTCACCATGAATGTGTACCCATGATCATTCACCGCGACATGAAAGTGAGCAACATCTTGCTGGACGAAGAGCTGGAAGCGAGATTGACGGATTTCGGACTTGCCAGACTTCTGGACTTACCCAACACGCATGTGAGCACCATCATCGCCGGCACTCCGGGTTATGTCGCTCCCGAGTACAGCCAGACGTGGAAAGCCACCACCAAAGGCGATGTGTACAGCTTCGGCGTCGTGTTGCTGGAGCTCGTTGCCGGCAAACGACCCACTGCTCCCGAGTTCAGTGCTGTGGAGCCTGGTGCTAATCTCGTGGATTGGGTGCGCTTCCTGGTCGCTGCAAACCGACAACACGAGGTCTGCGACAAAGTGGTGCTGGAAACCGCCGGAGATCCGCGACAAGTAGGCGAATTTCTGGCGCTTGCTCTCAGCTGCACTCTCGATTCCGCTTCCAAGCGCCCCACCATGATCCAAGTCACGGCACAACTGCAACAAATCATGGACAAGCTCCATCTTCACGATTCACAGCAAAATTCAGCCATGCAGTTCAGGGAACAACTTAGGGTTTAGGGTTTAGGACACCAGTTTAGGGCACAACTTAGGGTTTAAGGTTTAGGACCCCAGTTTAGGGAACAACTTAGGTTTTAGGGTTTAAGGTTTGGTACAACAGTTTAGCGTTTACAGCAGTTTAGGGGTTTAGTGTCTAGGGTTTAAGGTTTATAGCAGTTTAGAGTTTAGGGTCTAGAGTTGAGAGTTTAGGTGCCAGGTTTAGAATAGTTTAGGGTTTAAGGTCTAAGATTTAGGGTTTAAAGTGCTAGGCTTCTTGGAACTACAATTGATTAGGAATCTTGGTTTAGGGTTTAGGTATCAAACTCCAAATACGAAACATTAGAAAATTTCATGTCCAAATGTTTCACCAACCCAAGTCCTTAGGAAGAGAAATTAAGTTTTAGGGTTTAAGGTTTGGGGTTTAGGTGCCAAAGCAAATCATTAAAGAATTTGGTTTAGGGTTTAAGTGTTTGGCTCTAAATACAAAGTATTAGCAAACTTATCCAAGTGCTTATTTATAAATTCATTCATTCTTCATTGTTGTGAAAGAAGGAAGCACCCAGCAACATGAATGGACCTTGAACTCAACAAGCTTTATGATTCACAAAATTTGTCCATATAATTTAGGGTTTAAGGTTTAGGTGACAATCTAGAGACAATTTATTAAGATTTGGTTTAGAGTGCAGCTATCATATTCCAAATATTAAAAAATGAAGTCTTTAAGGTTTACAATTGAAGGTATAGGTGTTTGGCTCCTTAAAAATATTAGGAAATTTGGATTAGGGTTGAAGTGTTAAGTTCCAAATGAAAAATATTAGGGAATTTTTTTTGGTGTTTTACGAACTTACAAGTTATAGGATAATCCATTGTTGTGTCCAAACATCTAACAAGGTTGAAACACCCAACATTGTGAAGGACCCTAAACCAAGCTTTACTATATATGTATAAATGTTGTTTATACATATAAACCCTAATATAAATGTTCAATTTGTTTAGGAATGAAGGTTACATTAACTATCAATTTAAGGTTTATTTTTAAAGTGGCACAACATGGCTTTAGGTTGTTGTTGTTTAATATTACAATTCATTTGTTTCGGATATTAAATTATACTTTAAAATTACAATCCATTTGTGTGAGATGCCTTGGTAAATGATATTTCAGTCTAAACAAACTTTTAGAGATCTTGTTCTTTTTACAACCCATTTAAATTCCCCGATTGGACATAATGTGTGGCCTTGGTATTAGGATCCTTGTTTGACCATATTTAAAGCCCTATTTTGAAAATTTTAGGTGTTATGCTCAACAATTCACGAAGAATCCTTCTAATAATATAATAAGCTCCTAACACAATTATTCACAAATTCAAGTAATTAATCAAAAAATTGTTAGAATAATCAACTTTGACTTGGGTCAAATTTCAAATCGTCAAGATTATTTTCAAGGAAAAAATGTGTAGAAGAAAATTGACGTTTAATTTACGTGCTATGTTTATTTGGACAATTTTGAATGTTTTTACCTCGCAATAAATAATGAACAACTAATGATGTAATGATTTTGGCCTTTATGGCAAGTTCCATCTAAGATTTTCTTGTGCCACATTTAGAACTTCTCATTTATATGCATGCATTTCTATGCCCACACATCATATGCACACATAATAGCACTTTAGACTTTAAACTTTAGACTAATGTTGGACTAATATCAACTTTTGAATAGACCATACTAAGTCCTAGTACTGGTTTTTTTTTTCCTTCATACATGGCAACAATTGGTATTGGGTATTTTTTTAGAGATTTCACATCAATTTGGTACTAGTATTTGATTCAAGGTTGAGTTTTTCCTAGTATATGGAAAGTTAAGCGTATATTGGTATTAATATAAAATAGGTATATATATATTATTTCAAGGCCCATACCAAACGAGTATTAATATAAGGCTAGTATTTCCTCAAGTCACACCTGACTAATAGGTTTTTCAATAGTAGAATTAATACTACTACAATATAACCAAGTTGCACCATATATATTAGTAAATCATTGTTGCAAATCAAAGGAAAACAAACTTTTGGAATTGGAAATCTACATGAGTAAAAATATAAAGTTCGATATATGGGTTGTTGGGTAAAAATTATAATTTAATTACTTATACAATCCGATTCTTTTTATTTTCAAAACTAAAGGGTATAAAAGGTGAATGCAAGCTATAATGGCTCACTTTTTGGGTTTCATTGTATTTTTTTGTAGGGTGTAATGAATTAACATGTTATAAAAGCATTTATATGCATAATTGGGACATGGTTTAAAATCCTCAACTTCAATAAGAAACTATTTATATAATTTGTGCATAATAAATGTTCACCCATTATGTAGTAATGGACTTTTGAAGTGAAAACATATGGACTGTTTCAACCATCTACATTTTCCATACACATGAAATTTTCAATATCAATTTTTTAAAATATGTTTTATTGGGACTTAACATTGGATAGATGAAAAAAACCACAAACATAGATTTGAAAACTTCATTACAAAAGTTTTAACCAAAATATAGTTATGGACTTTTAAATGATGAAAATTTGGACCTTATTTTCAAAAGTCTTTACATGGGTCATTTTTTGTTGGATTGATAATGGTTTTTCTTTGTAAAATGTATGTCAAAAAGATGTCCAAATGGGTATAATTTCATATGAATTTAATTAGGTCATTAACCAACCCATAGTCCCCCATTTATGTTAATTTGACACCAAGTAATGGATTTTTAGGGACTTTTTATCTACCAAAAATGAACCATTTAACCTTGCATCTATGCTAAAACATTAATCCCAAATATTAGGGAATTAAAAAAAAAACATATGTACAATGGATATGATGTATGGCCAAATAATATAAATGAGATACATTATATATAATAAGAACATTGTATTTGTATGTGTATTTACTGCAAGATGACTAGTGCCATTTAATTGGAACATTATCACCTAGAAGGTAGAAGATTAAAGATTCTATGAACATGGTAAATCTTCTTTTGGCCCAAGGTTGAAAACTTAGTAGTTATTATTGTGGGAGTACAAGTGATTGGGTGGGGGCAAATGATACTTTTGATTTACACCTTGTTAAGAGACATCAAGGAAATAATATAGGAAGATATGTTGTGTGGGAGTAGATGTATCAATAAACATGTTATTCTAAACATTTTATCCTTGTGGTGAACAATATCTAGATGTGTCACAACTTCAATTAAAACTAGAAATTCAAAAAATATATACGATACCAAAATTTAATGCAAACATAAAATTTAAATTAAGTTTAGGATGATTTTAATATTTGGATATTAAAACATATGATAAAACTAAGGTTAGTAAATTTAATGTTCCTTCATAATACCCACCTAATTTAAACAATATCCTCTTTGATGCACGTATTGTCCTTAAATCTTTAAATGTCATTCACCCACTAGCTCATGTTTGAGCAAAATATTTATGCCCAAATCCTATACCAATGTGTAGTCTCTTCCCTATGGGTGCAAAGCCAACAAATAACTAACTCATCACGTAACAACTATGCCCTTTATCGCAAGTTCAAACTTCAAATTAAAAACCTTCCTTCAATGGATCTAAAAGTTCGATGCATTCAGATCTATGGAACATTTATATCCATTATATGCACACATAGTACCCCTCCATATGAGTCCATAGTCACAAAAACATCAGGTGTCAAATTCAAATAAAATTTTATGCCTAAATCCTACACCAAAGTGTAATCTCTTTCCCTATGGGTGCAAAGCCAATAAATGAATAAAACATGTCACATGACATAACAACCATAATATTGTCCATCTTAGATAATAATAGATTGATCTTTTTCATTTTACTAGAGTCATTTTCTCAATTTCCTTGTAAGTAAATAGCTAGGGTGTGCATTATGTTCATGAGAAGATCACTTTGGGATGTTTGGTAATGTGTTTTCCTTTCATACCTAGCATTAGAATATACAGTGGTTGATTAACAATTACATTATTTTTTTGCATCACTTGGGTATAATTGTACATTGTATTCAATTATTGGTGTGAAGAGAGGATGAAATTCAAGATTCATTCATTTCATTATAATTATTATGTTTTGAATAATTTACTACACGGATAGTCTAAGGTCATGAGCCTAAGACTTCCTATTTTGTTGGCACAAGGTTTCATCTCTCCTTAAATGGTCATTGATTTTTTTGGCCAAATGCTTGAAACAAATGGCTCGATTATCATGTTTTGTAAATGTATGTCCATGTAACATTCACTCAAGTTTTTCACAAATATTATTCATGAACACTATTAATTACAAGGCAAATTTACTTATTTATTCAATGTTTGAACCTGACTTGTTTGTACTACATTTAGCTTGAAACAATGTTCAAACTAAAAATTAAATACACAACAATAATGGTTTTGAAACCAAGAATTTGATTTGCAACCAAATGTATGGGGGAAGGCATGCACGCGAGGACGTTCCTTAATTATAAACTTGAAAATTTCAAGACACCTTTGAAATGTGCGTTCTAATGTAAAACACAAAAGGTGATTTATTTGAATGTGAAAAGGTAATTTGCATGCAAATGGTGGGAAGGTCCTTTTAGTTGACAAAGCCGTCTTATGTTCAAGGATGTGTTCTTGAAAACAAAGAAAAAAACCTTGGTGTGTTTTACATAACCTTGAAAACATTAGTGGAGAACAAGGAACCCAAAACCCTTGTTTGGTTAATCTTTCTTAAAGTTTTGTTACATTAGTAAACATAAAACAACAGATATATGTGTACAATCAAGTTTAGTATTTTTATTATTCATATTCGTGTAAGGTGTGAAAAACAAAATAAAACTTGAAACTTTATAAAATAAGTGAAAACATTTGATTTTACATTAAAAATTATTATTTGATATTATCAACACTACACCCCAATTTTATTTATTTTCAAATCATGGATTCTTATGATGACCTAATACACAAAATCATTTATTTCAAATTAGAATAATCATTTCCTAAGTTACTTATGTCATAACCAATACCATCGGGAACATTTCTTGACCAAAATCACAAGATCGTACAATAAGTCTTTACTTTACTAAAAAACTTTATTTATAAGACTTTAATATAAGGTCTTAATTGCACTTCTTGAACATTGAATATTACAAACATACCAACGTTTCAAATTACATTGCAACAATAGTCTCGAAAGTAATATACATTAATTATTTTGAAACTTCAAACTACTCATTGTATTTAAATTATTATAATGCATAATTAGTGTTTGAAAACAACAATTGTAACCCCATCTCTTTTGAAATACATAAATGTATTTACATTGTTGGTGATGGACTCATTATAACACCTCCAAAGTTATATGACATCTTGAAAGTTTGATTTAATTCCATGGTCATAAAGTCCATTGGCCATTTCCTTGCACAATTGTAGGAGTCATTTGTGAAGTTTGTACACATTGTTGATCCATTGCAACATGTTAACATATTTCAAAGTGAAGCACTTGTTCATGTATGGCTTTAAGGAATTAATCACTAATTGATGGGGGTGAAGGAGGTGGTGAGGGAGGGGGAGGTGGTGGTGGAGAAGGGGGCGGAGGTGATGGAGGGGGAGATGGTGGAGGAGAAGGAGGTGGAGGTGAAGGAAGGGGAGGTGGTGGTGAAAGATGAGGAGGCAGTGGTGATGGAGGGGGTGGGGGGGGGGGGGGGGGAAAAGAGGGGCGGGGGGAGGGGAGGTGGGGCTTTGGATAAACCCAGGGTGTAAATGTCTCCCTTAG
>Ga0116231_10013286_pt1 | contig 11647 bp, 13 predicted proteins | sample S1TSphgellanicum_2_FD_89695 | JGI IMG/M metagenome (GOLD analysis project Ga0116231, IMG submission 89695) | Host-associated microbial communities from peat moss isolated from Minnesota, USA - S1T2_Fd - Sphagnum magellanicum MG | ecosystem: Host-associated > Plants > Peat moss > Unclassified...
CATCCGGTCAAACACGACCCGGTGCTTCTCGTCTGGCAGCAGGGTTCGCGCAAAAGCGATAAAAGGCGCATGGATGTCATTGTCAGGTACCGCCGTGCCAATGCGGTTCAGCCACGCGGTCGTCACGCGCGGCCCACGGCCAACACCGCGTTGAGCCCCCCAAAGGCAAATGAGTTTGAGAGCGCTGCCGTTACTTGCTGCCTCCTTGCCTGATGGGGAATGCAGTCCAGCGCGCATTCAGGGTCCGGCGCGTGAAAGCCGATGGTGGGTGGCAGAACCCCGTCGCGGAGCGCCAGCACGGTTGCCAAGATTTCGAGCGCACCGCCGGCACAAAGGCAGTGGCCGATCATCGACTTGGTTGATGACACAGGCGGGGGGTGCGCGCCAAAAACCGACAAGATTGTCGCCGTCTCCGTGCGGTCATTCAACCGTGTGCCGGTGCCATGCGCATTGATGTAACCAATATCATTCGCGTTGAGACCGCCATCTTGCAATGCCATACGCATCGCAGCTTCCGCCCCGGCCGCGTCTGGCGCTGTGAGATCAGACGCGTCGGCACTCATACCGAATCCAAGGACCTCGCCGTAAATCTCGGCGCCGCGGGAGGTGGCCCGGTCATAGCTTTCCAGCACCAGGCAGCCGGCGCCTTCACCAATGACCAAGCCGTTCCGGTCGCGCGAAAACGGCCGGCAGCCATCGGGGCTTAACACCCGCAGCGCTTCCCATGCTTTCATAAACCCCACTGAAATGGAAGCATCGCTGCCCCCGGTCACCATCAGGTCGAGTTGCCCGCTGCGGATCATCTGAAATGCCAAGCCGATGGCGTGCGTGGCAGAGGCGCAGGCGGAAGCCACCGCAAAACACGGCCCGCGCAGCCCGAACTCCATCGCGATCTGGCTGGCTGGGGCATTGGGCATGATGCGGGGAACGGTGAGCGGGTGGAGGCGGTTTGCCGCCTCTCCATAAAGTTCACGATAAGAATTGTCGAACGTCTCTTGGCCAATCCCGGCGGCAAACACCACGCCGGCGCGCCCGGGCGGCAGATCGTCATACGCGACATCGCACATGGCTTCTCGCGCGACGACCAAAGCGAGTTGCGCGACGCGGTCGAGTGACGCGGCCCGGCGCTGGGGAAAATGTACCGCTGCGCTGAAATCGGGGATTTCCGCCGCGAGGCGCTGCCCTAACCTTTCGGTCGGAATATTGCGGATCTCAGCAATGCCGCATTGCCCGGCTTGCCAAGCTGCCCATAACGTCGGGACATTATGCCCGGTCGCTGCGATTCCGCCGAGGCCGGTTATAGCCACTCGACGCATGTCAGGGTTTGCGGGAGGTCAGGCTGCCCCCCGCCGATCAATCGCCACAATCACATGACGAACCAAATCGCCCACGGTGTTAAACTCGGCCCCGGTGGCGGCGGGGCTGGCTGCAGACGGAGCGAGAAGGGGAACTTCAATATCGAAATACTTTTCGATCTCAAACACAGCAAGTGTGAGGTCGATGGATGCAATGCCGAGTTGCTCAACGGTGGCTTCGAGTACGAGTCGCTCCCGATCGATGCCGGTTTCTTTTGCGATGATGCGGAGAATGTCCTCCGTACGCGTATCGCCAGCCGTCATGGCTGCATCCATCGACATATGCCTCACTCTCCAGGCTGAGATGGTCCCTCACGCCTCATGGACAACGCCCGATCAGCCGAAAACGTTCTGCCTTCTTTATATAATTGTCAGCTTTGTCGCCCGTGTGTGGGCTACGAATTCCCCGTTCTACAATTAGCGGTGCAACACAAAGCGCAACGTTAGGTTGGTTGAATTGGCGATCGGAACGCCATCACGCATGGCCGGGCGAAACTTCCAAAGGCGCACCGCCTGTTCGGCCGCGACATCAAGCTCTGCGGATCCGCTACCGCGGGAGACGGCAATGCCCGCGACATGGCCGTCTTTTTCGACATAGACCAGAAGCTGCACCACCCCTTCCAAGCCGCGCCGCGCCGCGTCCGGCGGGTATTCCGGGCCGGGGGCGGTATCATCCGGGTCGCGCATCGGGGGGGAGAAACCGGGCTCGACCAATTGTTCCGTGCTGCCGGAAGTTGGTGGAAGGTGTGCGGGCGCGACCCGAGGTTGTGCGCCCCTTGGCTGCGCCATTTGTTCACCTGGCGGGAGAAATCGTGCTTGGGGCACCATTGCTGCGGGCGCCGGGAGCTCGTATGCCGCCAACGCCGTGAGAATCGCGCCCATCACCAGACCGCCTATGGCGGTTTTCACACCCAAGCGCCGGGCCGCCCACATCATTGTATGATGTTCCTGCCGACGCGATGCCTCGTTTTGGCTCAGCCTCGCCTGAAGCAGGGCGAGACGTTGCTCTAACAAACTGATGGACGCGGCTTGTGATGCAATCGTGGACCGTAATTGCGTGGAATTGAATGTTCCGCCTGGCGCGCCGCTCTGTTCGCCGCGCCGGCTGTCGCCAGAACGGGGCAAGTCAGACGCGATGCGGGTGAAAATATTCTTAAGCGCGCCACCGGTGATGCCATCCTGCTTCGCCCGCTGCTGAATTTTTTGCAGCGCTGTCATCGACGCGCCGGGTTGCTCGTCGAGGGTCAAAGCCAGGATATCAGCCAGTATTTTCGCTTCCTTGGGGTCTAGCTTCTCGGTCATTGTACTCCGGCCCCTGCCGGCGGGTGCGGAAGGGTCAGTTCAAGACGGTGGTTGGGCGACCAAGACCGGGGCCTCTTGATAAAGGTCCGGAAACAGCCGTTTCAGGCTTTCTACCTTCGGTATATCGTTGACAACGATGTACATGCTGTCGGGATGACGAACCAGATAATCCTGGTGATAGGCTTCCGCCGGGTAAAAACCGTGCAAAGAATCTACCTTTGTGGCAATGGGACGCGAAAAAAAATGTCCCTGGTCAAGCTGGGTGATGTACCGCCGGGCAACGGCTTGCTGTTCTGGCGTTGCATAAAAAATTTCGGATCGGTATTGCCGGCCCATATCCGGCCCTTGGCGATTGCGCTGTGTCGGGTCGAGGGCCACAGAAAAGAAAATTTGCAGGATCTGTTCGTACGAAATCACTTTGGGGTCGAACTCGATGCGAACACTTTCGGCATGATCGGTGCCACCGCCGCTCACCAACTCATATTTTGCAGTTGCCTCTGTTCCCCCCGCGTAGCCTGCGAGTACACGTTTAACACCGTGAACGTGTTCGAAGACGCCCTGAACGCCCCAAAAACAGCCTCCGGCTAAGACGGCAATTTGTGGCCCTTCCGCGGCGTCACTTGCCCCTGACTTGTCATCTGTTGACACGTGAGCAATCGGCGCTGGCATCGCGCGTTCTGCGCCGTGCTCGGCCATCGCCGGCATCAGGCGCACGAAAGCCAAGCCGCCCCAAGCCACCGCGACCGCCAACAGACCGACCCGCCCGATCCGTCGCATGACCTGCCTCCTTCTCCACCCGCCGAGACCTTTTCCGGCGCACCAGACGTTCTATATGGAGTGGGCTTGACGGAGGGAAGTGGTATGGCTTTTGCGGTCACCTTAAGCGACGCCGAATGGCGCGAGCGCCTGACACCTGAACAATATAACGTGTTGCGCCGCCACGCCACGGAGCGGCCGGGCAGCTGTGCGCTGAATACAGAGCATCGCGCCGGCACGTTCAAATGTGTTGGATGCGGTCAGAATTTGTTTAAGGGGGGTGACAAATTCGAAAGCTATAGCGGCTGGCCGAGTTTTAACCTGCCGTTGGAAGGGGCCGTTGAAGAGACGGTTGACCGCAGCCATGGCATGGTCCGCACGGAAGTGCATTGCAGCCGTTGCGGTGGGCATCTTGGCCATGTGTTTCCCGACGGCCCGCCGCCGACCGGTCTGCGTTACTGCATTAACGGTGTGGCGATGGAGTTTCAGGCCGAGTCGTGAAGGATCGGTCAGGGACAATCGCACTGCACCGGCCGGCGTGGGTGGTAGAAGCGCGCGTGTGTCGACATTTCGATCTGAGTGGGAGCTATGCGATAGCGCGTTTTCCCTAAACGGGGTGTGGGGCGGCCGGGCTGAGTGCGTTACACTCCACGCATGACCGATAATATTTTCACCACACTCCGCTCTCATGTTCTGACTGCGTTGGCCGACCTGGTGCCCGATTTGCCGGCCGCGCTGCTCGACCGCGTGGAGGTGTCGCCCACGCGTGACCCGACGCATGGCGACATGGCCACCAACGCGGCGTTAATTGCGGCAAAGCCCGCCCGAACAGCCCCAGCCATGCTCGCGGCTCGCCTCGCTGAGCGCTTGTTGGCCATTCCGGAGGTCGCGGTCGCGGCGCCAGCCGGACCGGGTTTCGTCAATATCACGCTCGCGCCAGCTTCGTGGCGCGCCGTTCTGCCGGTGATTTTGCGCGCCGGCACGGCCTATGGCGACAACACTGTCGGGCAGGGCACCAAGGTCAACATTGAATATGTGTCTGCCAACCCGACTGGCCCGATGCATATCGGCCATTGCCGAGGCGCCGTACTTGGCGACGCGCTCGCCACTCTCCTCAGCAAAGCTGGGTATTCTGTCACGCGGGAGTACTATATCAATGATGCCGGGGCGCAGGTCACGGCGCTCGCTTGGGCCGCTTACTGGCGTTATTTGCAGGCGCTCGGCACGTCTCTTGATGAATCGAGCTTTGCCGCAGCAGTACCGGGTGGCCTTCAATATAAGGGTGAATATCTCATCCCGGTTGGCGAAGCGCTTGCAGCGCAGCATGGCGCGGGGCTGGCGGGGCCAGGTGCGACCATCGCCGACCCCGCTCTTTGGCTCGACACCGTGCGGGACTTTGCCATCGACCAAATGATGCAATCGGTCCGCGAAGACCTGGCGGCGCTCGGCGTGGTGCCAGATGTCTTTAGCTCCGAACGCGCTTTGGTGGCGGCCGGCGCTGTCGACGCCGCCATCGCGCGGTTAGCCGCGGACGGGCTTATTTATGAGGGGGTGCTCGAACCACCAAAGGGCAAGTTGCCAGACGATTGGGAACCGCGGGAGCAGACTTTATTCCGCGCCACCCAGTTTGGCGACGACGTCGACCGCCCGCTGCGCCGCAGCGATGGCGCCAACACCTATTTTGCGAACGACATCGCCTATCATGCCGACAAATTACAGCGCGGTTTTGACGTGCTGATTGACGTTTGGGGCGCTGACCATGGGGGCTATGTCCCGCGGATGCAGGCGGCCGTCAAAGCCCTGTCTGGGGACCGCCGGCCGCTTGAAGTGACGCTTTGTCAAATCGTGCATGTACTGAAAGACGGCAAACCGATGCGCATGTCAAAAAGGCATGGCAGCTATGTCACTCTGCGCGACCTCATTGACGAAGTCGGGCGAGATGCCGTGCGTTTCACCATGCTGACCCGCAAGGGCGACGCGCAAATGGAGTTCGACCTTGATCATGTGGTGGCACAGACCCGGGAAAACCCGGTGTTTTATGTGCAATACGCCCATGCGCGCTGCCGCTCGGTCCAGCGCATGGCTGCGGAGCAATACCCACAGCAATCCGTCACCGACCCGCACTGGCTCGCCTCGGTGACGCTCGACTCGCTGCAAGATGAGGCGGAATTAACTTTGATACGCCGTCTCGCCACATGGCCACGCACCGTTGAAGCTGCAGCATTGCATCGCGAACCGCACCGAATCGCGTTTTTCCTCTATGATTTAGCGGGCGACTTTCATATGCTATGGAACCGAGGCCGCGATGACGCTGCACTGCGATTTCTGCTGTCGGACCAACCAGACGCAACATTTGCTCGGCTCGCTCTGGTTGCCGCGACGGCACTGGTCATTCGGTCTGGATTAGCTGTCATGGGGGTGACCCCAGTCGAGGAGTTACGTTGATCGTGGAAGAAACGTACGATCCACATGCGGAGTTGGGTGTTCCCCCACCGCCCGGCTATCGTTCCATCCGCCAGCGGGAGGCCGCGCGCGCTGGCACGCGGCGGATTGTGATTGTGGCGGGTGTTTTGGGCGTCGGCCTTGTCTCAGCCGGAGCAGCACTGGAATATGCGAGCCACCGAAGCCACGCCATCCCCGTGATCGAGGCTGATAGCCGACCGCTTCGGGTGAAGCCGGAAGATCCCGGCGGGATGCAGATTGCCGGGGCAGGGGAGAGTATACTTTCTGGCACGGACGATGCCGCCACTCCCCAAACCTTGGCACCACCGCCAGAGGCGCCAGACCCCAACGGGCTCCGCCAACAGGAGCAAACGATTCGCGCTCGCGAAGCTGCTAAAGCGACGCCACCGACCAGTGGTGCCACCCAGGCGCTGAATAAAGCCGGTGTGGTGGCTTTGAACGTGCCGCAGCCCCCCAGTTCGGATGATAGTTTGCCGCAGCCGGCCTTGAACGCTGCGCCGGAGGCGGCGCCCGCTCAGGCCCCTGCGCCCGCCGCCGCACCCGTTGCATCTCCGCGCACGGCTCACCCGTCGGCACCCAAACCAACCAAATTGGCCGCCGCCGCGCCAGTTGCCACACCGCATCCGAGCGTGACCGCCAAGCCCACTCCTGCTATTGGTGGGCATGAAGTTCAACTTGCCGCCGTGAGTTCAGAGGCGGCCGCCACGGCAGAATGGCAGCGTCTGTCTCACATGGTTCCTGATTTGCTGGGAAATCGCAGCCCGGTGGTTTCTCAATACACTCATGAGGGCCACATTTATTGGCGCCTGCGGACCGGTGGCTTCGCCGATGCGGCGGAGGCCAATTTTTTCTGCACAGAGATCCGCGCCAAGGGTCTGAACTGCACGCCTGCCAGTTTCTGAGGCGCTGGCATAGCAAGGATGGGGGGAGTGCCCGAGGCTGGGCAAGAATTCGCAGTGCTCATGTCGCAGAAAAACGTCAGGCCCGCGATCATCGGTCTTTCCGGACCCACTCTGACGGCAGCGGAGGAAGATCTTCTCCGCATATTGCCCCCTGTTGGCGTGATTTTATTCGCCCGCAATATCGTAGCACCGGCGCAACTTCGTTCTCTCACTGCCCGCATCCGCGCCTTATTGGGCGAGGCAGCGGTGCTGATGGTGGATCAAGAGGGCGGGCGTGTCGCGCGGTTGCGGCCGCCTTACTGGCACGGGCACCCACCCGCGGCCGCGCTTGGCGCGCTCTATCAACGCAACCCGGTTGCAGGGCGCCGGGCCGCGTGGCTCACCGGCACGCTGATTGGTCATGATTGCGCGGCGGCCGGGTTTAATGTCACCTGCGCGCCCGTGCTCGACCTGAGTGTTCCCGGCGCGCATGACATCATTGGTGACCGCGCATTTGGCGCCGACCCGACGATGGTGGGTGAGCTTGGTCGGGCGGTGGCCGACGGTATTCTCGCCGCCGGGGTGCAACCGGTGGCCAAACACATCCCCGGCCATGGGCGGGCGCAGGCTGACAGCCATCTCGAACTGCCCGTCGTCAGCGACGATTCGCCGGATGAATGGCAACCGTTTCGTCATAACGCCCATCTGCCGTGGGCGATGACCGCACATATCTTATATACAAGCTGGGACTCGGAACGGGCGGCCACAGTGTCGCCCATCGTAATCGAAAAGATTATACGAGGCGCGATTGGGTTTCAGGGGGTATTGGTGTCAGATGATTTGTCCATGCGGGCGCTGCGCGGCAGCCCCGGGGAGCTTGCCGCCGCCGCATTGCAAGCGGGGTGCGATGTGGTTTTGCATTGCACAGGCGTTCTAGAAGAGAGCCGAGCTGTCTTAGAAGCCTGCCCGTTGGTAGGATCAGCGTCGGTCGCCAGGCTGGTCGCCGGGCGGGCGCAAGCGCAACGTGCCTATGCCTCGCTTGATCCGGCCCCCCTTTTAATAGAGCGTGATCGGCTGATAGCGTGATATCCGCCTATGGTGGGATGGCGCTGCAACTGCTTCTGGCGGTTATCCCGGTTGTGCTGGCAATCACGTTGCATGAAGCCGCCCATGGTTACGCAGCCTTGGCCATGGGCGATGACACGGCACGACTCGCCGGGCGGCTGTCACTCAACCCACTTCGCCATATCGATCGGGTCGGCACTATTTTGCTGCCGGGGTTTTTGCTGATTTCGCAGTTGCTGACCATTGGGCGGATCAGCTTCATGTTTGGCTGGGCCAAGCCCGTGCCCGTGGCCGCTTGGAAGTTTCGCAGCCCACGCCGGGGCATGATGGTTGTCGCGGCGGCTGGGCCCGCGATGAATTTCTTTTTGGCCTGGTGCGGGGCGCTCTTGCTGCATGTGGCGGATTACGCCACCCCAACCGCGCCTTTGGTATTTGATTTTCTCGAGTACTTTATTCTATCCAACCTCGTGCTCGGGCTGTTCAACCTGTTGCCGATTCCCCCGCTGGACGGCGGTCGCATTGTCGTTGGCCTGTTGCCGGAGCGTGCGGCCATGGCATGGGCAAAGCTTGAACGTGCCGGCATCTTGATCGTGATTTTGGTGGTGTTCTTATTGCCCCGTATGCTTCCGGAGTTTGGCATCCCGTTCAACCCCGTAGGCTGGCTGCTCAACAACGTGGTGATCCGCGCTTTCCATGTCGTTATGCTGCTGGCGGGCATAAAAGATGGGTGAGACAACCGCGGCCCCCCTCGATCTCAGCAAGCTATTGCTCTCGCTAGACGGGTTTGAGGGTCCTCTCGATTTATTGCTGGAACTGGCCAAGGGCGAAAAAGTCGACCTTTCGCGCATTTCGATCGTCAGCTTGGTGGACCAATATCTGGCCGTCATTGAGGGCGCGCGGGAGATCCGCCTGGAACTGGCCGCTGATTGGCTGGTGATGGCGGCATGGCTGGCGTGGCTGAAATCCCGGCTGCTCTTGCCGGCGGGCGAAGAGTTGGAAGAAGGGGAGCTTGCCGCCGACGCCTTGGCGAGCCGCCTGCGCGACTTACAGGCCATGCGTGAAGCCGCGCTTTGGCTGGGCGCCCGCCCGCTTCTGGGTCGCGATGTGTTCATCCGTGCCGAGCCTGAAGATTTGACAGAGATTGACCGTTCCCGCCTGGCGTTGGATGCGGCAGGCTTGTCACGCGCTTATTTGGCTGCGGTCCGGCGAACGATGGGCAAACGCCAATACCGCCCGGCCGAGGTCAATATCTGGACGGTCAAAGATGCTTTAGGTCGTCTCGAACGTCTGCTCGGCCGCTTGCCAGACTGGAGCACGCTGGAGCGTTTCTTGCCACATGATCTTGCCACCGGGCGCGAGCGCCGGGCAGCGACGGCGAGCACGCTGCTGGCTGGATTGGAGCTGGCACGCAATGGCGTGATACGCTTGCGGCAGGATGTGACGTTTGGCCCCATTCTGATCGGTGCGGTCACGGAAGGGCCAGTGGTATGAATCAGGAAATATCAGAAACCTCTTTGCGCTTGGCCGAAGCCTTCGTGTTCGCCAGCGCCACCCCTGTCACCTCTCGTGCCCTTGCCACACTTCTGGCCGAAGAAGCCGATATCGAAGCTGTGATCGCGGCGTTGCGTGCCCGTTTTAGCGGCCGCGGCGTGGAACTGGCCGAGGTCGCTGGCGGCTGGCAATTCCGCACCGCAGCGGACCTTGCACCGCGTTTGCGCCGCGTTATCGAGCAACCCCGACGCCTGCCGCGTGTCGCCATGGAGACTCTGGCGATCATTGCCTATCATCAGCCTATTACGCGCCCGGAGATTGAAGAAATTCGTGGCACCAGCCTCTCTCAGCAGACTCTGGATGCCCTGCTCGAAGCCGGCCTGGTGGCGCCGAAAGGCCGGCGGGAGGTGCCAGGTCGTCCTACCCTATGGGGTACAACCCCAGCCTTTCTCATCCAATTTGCCTTGCGTGATCTCCGCGACTTGCCGAGACGGGAAGACCTGCTGGTGGACCCGAACGCGATTGTCACGCCGGCTGTCCGACCCAAACCAGAAGCGGCAGCGCCAGAGACAGGCGGTGATGAACCCACAGCACAGCAACACGTCAGCTAATCTTCACACGCCACTGGCCACTGCCCACCTCTCCCTGCTAGCAAACGGCGCGGGAGTGTCGCGCAGTGTTCGATTTTGCTTGGTCTGAGATTGCTCTGATTGGAATAGTGGCGCTGATCGCCATTGGGCCAAAGGACATGCCGGTCGCCATCAAGGCGGTCGCTGGCATGATAAAGAAGGCGCGCCGTATGGCGGCTGAGTTCCAAACTCATGTCGATGAGTTGGTGCGGGAGGCTGACCTGCACGAGGTCCGCGACCAATTCCGTCAAATCCGGAATTTTGACTTCCGCGGCGAGATTGCGAAAGCCGTGGACCCCGACGGGTCGATCCGCAGCACAATGTCGGAGAACCCGTTAGCACCGACGACGCCCCCCCCGCCGGCCGCCGAGCCCCCCGTGTCGGATGAAACCCGCGTGATCGCCCGGCCGGACAACAGCATCGTGCCTGCTGCCGCCGCGCCTTCTTTTATACCGCCAGCGGAGGTGGCTGCGCATGAGCCTTCTGCCGCTGCCGCTATGGCGCCGGCATTTATTCCGCCCGAGTATGCCGCCTCCGACCATCCCCTAAATTAAGGCAGCGACAGGACAGACGTGACCACGAAAACCGAAGATACCATTGATGATAAACCCATGCCGCTGCTTGATCATCTTATCGAGCTACGGCGTCGGCTGATTTGGTCGGCTGCGGCGTTTTTTGTCTGTTTCGCGTTCTGTTACCATTTTTCGACCGCCATCTATTCTTTCCTGGCCGAACCCCTGGCGCATATTCTGGAAGAGCGAACGGGCACGCCTCGGCGGCTAATTTATACCGCGCTTTACGAGGCGTTTTTCACTTATATCAAAGTTGCATTTTTTGGCGCCGCGTTTTTGTCGTTTCCGGTGGTAGCCACGCAAGTCTGGCTGTTTGTCGCACCTGGGCTATACCGCAGCGAAAAGCGGGCGTTTACGCCGTTCTTGATCGCCACCCCGGTGCTGTTCGTGTTGGGCGCGGCGCTGGCTTATTATTTCATATTCCCGGTCGCATGGCGCTTTTTCCTGAGCTTCGAAACACCGACGGGCGCCGGCGGCTTACCCATCCAGCTTGAGGCGAAGGTCAGTGAGTATCTCAGCCTTGTGATGAAACTCATTTTCGCTTTCGGCATAGCCTTTGAACTGCCGGTCGCGCTGACGTTGCTTGCCAAAGTCGGCATCGTGTCATCAAAAAGCCTCAAGAAAATGCGGCGTTACGCTTATGTCGGTATGTTCGTTATCGCCGCCATTCTTACCCCACCGGATGTCATTACCCAAACCGGCCTCGCCTTACCGTTGATACTTCTATACGAGATTTCAATCATATGTGCACGCTATGTCGAACCGAAACCGGTGGAGATCTAATGCACGACATTCGCGCCCTACGCACCGATCCGGAGGGGTTTGATGCCGCAATGGCCCGACGCGGCCTGCCCCCGGTGGCAGAAGGGCTGATCGCGCAGGATGCCGAGCGCCGAGCGGCATTGACGTCACTGCAGGATTTGCAAGCACGCCGTAACATGCTGTCTCGGCAAGTGGCGGAGGGGCGCCGGAAAAACCTTGACACGTCAGAGCTGGAACAGGCCTCCACAGACCTGCGCGACGAGATGGACACGTTGCAAATGCAGGCCGAGTTGTTGGAGCTCGAAATCAAGAACGCGCTTGACCAACTCCCCAACGTTTTAGACGCTGACGTGCCGGACGGCCCCGACGAG
>Ga0116231_10013288_pt1 | contig 11645 bp, 9 predicted proteins | sample S1TSphgellanicum_2_FD_89695 | JGI IMG/M metagenome (GOLD analysis project Ga0116231, IMG submission 89695) | Host-associated microbial communities from peat moss isolated from Minnesota, USA - S1T2_Fd - Sphagnum magellanicum MG | ecosystem: Host-associated > Plants > Peat moss > Unclassified...
CGGACGCCATCCCCGACCTGGTCGATACCGGCGGACAAGTCCCCTCCGCCCAATTCCGCCTGGGCGTAAACTACTTCTTCCGCCCCCGCATCCGACAACAGTTGGCGGCCGAAATCCGCGCCCAGTTCGCGGCCTTTGCCGCCACCGGCCTGGCGCTCGATCATGCCAATGCGCACAAGCACATGCATCTGCACCCGACGGTCGGCCAGCTGATGATCGACATCGGCCGCGATTTCGGCCTGCGCGCCATCCGCGTGCCCTACGAACCCGCCATCGCCGGCGGCCCGGCGCGCACGCTTGGCGACCGCGCGCTCGCGCGCTGGTGCGCGGTGCTACGCTCTCAGGCCAGGCGCGCCGGGCTGCTGACCAATGATGCGCTCTTCGGCCTGGGCTGGACCGGCCAAATGACGACAAATCGCGTTCAGCATCTGCTCGATTCGATGCCCGAGCGCCTCAGCGAGATCTACTTTCACCCAGCCACCCGCCGCGACCCGTTGCTCCGTGCGCTCATGCCGGGCTACACGCACCAAACGGAATTTTCGGCGTTGCTCGAAGCGCGCGTTCCGGACGGCGTGCGCCTCACCAGCTACACAGACGAAAGCGTGAGGCGGAAAATTGCCTCGCCTTCCGCCGTTTCGGCCTCTGCGCACTAAAATTCTGCGCGCGCATCACCTGGGACCTTACCCGCCAGGAGGTGAGGGCCGATTCTCACACGCCGACTTGCGGAAGGGCGAACCACGGTCTGGTCGGAAAATCACCATTCCACGATGAAATCTCGTGCATGCGACCTATTGACAGGCGGTGCGTGGAAATTGCAATCAGCTTGCACACGATTTTGCGCTAGCGGGACGGTCTGCCTGCCCACTAGCATCGCGCAAAGAACGATCAGCCGGCCTGTGATCGCCCGCAGGACCCGGTCAAATGAGAGGTAAGACCATGTTCCCGCGTACTGCCGCGCCGAAAATTTTTACCCCCGGTTCGCGCCTGCGGTGGCTCGGCTCGGCCAGCCTGGCCGCCCTGATGCTGCCGATCGGCGGCGGCGCCATGGCGCAGACCGCGACCCAGCAGGCGGCGGCGGCACCGGCGCCGGTGCTGGAACAGATTACCGTGACGGCCGAAAAACGCTCGCAGAGCGTGCAGAATGTCGGCAGTTCGATCAGCGTGCTGTCGGGCAAGGAGCTGGCGACCCACAACGTCAATAACGTGTTCGATTTGCAATACCAGACGCCGTCGCTGACGGTGACGCCGCAATTCGGCAGCGGGCAGTTGGAGTTCTCCATACGCGGCGTGGGTTTCGAGGATTACGCCAGCAACAATGCGCCCACCGTCGGGCTGTATGTGGATGAGGTGGCGTTTCCCATCCCCTATGAGACGGACGGGCAAATTTTCGATGTGGCGCGCGTGGAAGTGCTGCGCGGGCCGCAGGGCACGCTGTATGGGCGCAACACCACGGGTGGTGCGATCAACTACGTGCTGAACAAGCCGACGCAGGATTTTACCGGGGGCTTGACCGTGCAGTACGGCCGCTTCGATTCGGCGTTGGTGGAGGGGTATTTGTCCGGCTCCATTGCGCCGAATTTGCAGGTACGCGTCTCCGGCGAGACGCAGCAGGGGGGAGCCTGGCAGCATGGGCCGGACGGGCAGATGCTGGGCAATCTGGATAAGAGCAGTTTAAGGGCGCTCATTGATTGGGAGCCGACGGATACGCTGACCATCGAGGCCGATCTGCACGGCAGCCGCGACCGGTCGGACGCGCTGGGGACGCATCTTTATGCGCCGAATACGGCGCTGCTGGACCTCGGCATTCCGGGCGCGCCGGTATTCCCCGTTGACTCGAACCGCGACGATACGGTGTGGGGCACCTCGCCGCTCTTCGCCAGGGAGATTGGCATTTCGCCGAACACCAAACCGTTCGAGCATGTTGACGCCGGCGGCCTTAGCCTGCGTATAGACCAGCGCACCGATTACGGCACGATCACTGACCTGATCAGCTACGATTACGCAGGACGGCGTGAATATAGCGATTTCGACGCCTCGCCCCTGGCGCTTGCGGACGTGTATTTCAACACGCGCGCCAACGTGTTCGCCAATGAGTTGCGCTTCACTTCGCCGTCAGGCGGCCGTCTGACCTACCTCGCCGGTATCTATTACGGCAACCAGTATCTGACCGACAATTACCGCGGCGGATTTGATCAGATTTACGGCGTCGATACATCCGTGCAGTACTCGCAAAAAGTCAATACCATCAGCGGCTTCGGCCAGGCGAGTTTCAAGATCACCCCGGCGCTGACGCTGACCGGCGGTTTGCGCATTGAGTACGAAGAACGCAAGCTGCTGGATTTCGGGTCGTATTTTCTGGCTGATGGCGCGATCATCAACCCTAACAACAATGTACCCTTGCAGAGCACGAGTTACACCAAGCCGTCCGGCAAGATCGAGCTGCAATATGTGCCGTTTACTAACGATATGGCGTATGCGGAAATCAGCCGCGGCGTGAAATCCGGCGGCTTTACCACCTACAATGACGGAACGCCGAAAATTGGCACCGCGCCGTTCCTGCCCGAGACGATTTGGGCTTATGAAATCGGCAATAAGCTGGATATTCCTGATGCGCGGCTGCGGTTCAATGCCTCCCTCTTCTATTATCAGTATCAGAACCAGCAAATTCAGGCGGCGGTGCTGAACCCCACGACCGGCCTGGTCGGCTCCATCATCAACGCGCCCCACTCCCATCTTTACGGCGGCGAGATCGAGGCGGACTGGACGCCTATCGACAATTTTGTCCTGTCGCAATCCGCCGGCGAATCGATCGGCGCGTTCGATGAATTCAGTTCCCTGGTCACCGCCATTCCGCGTAACGGGATTTTTTACGGCGTGTATCAGAACCGCGCCGGCGAGGCTCTGCCGTTCCCGAAACTCACGCTGAACGGCTCGGCGACATACAAAATTCCGTTTGAAAAATACTTTCTGACGACGAGCGTGGATTACAGCCTGCGCACCACCTACAACTCTCTGTTCGGGTCACTCTACAATGTGGCCGGCTACACGCTGGTGAACGCCCACGCCACCTTCGGGCCGAACAACGGCAAATGGACGCTCACAGCCTACGGCGCCAATATTCTCAACAAGCGCTACGACATCGACCGCAACTATTTTGATGCCGGCGACGACATCGCCACCGCCGGCCTGCCCGCCACTTACGGCGTCCGCGCCACGGTCAATTTTTAATGCGCATCGTAGGATGGGTGAGCGTAGCGAGACCCATCACCGCGCGTGTAATGCGTGTTGATTCTCACCGCGCGTGTGATGGGTCTCGCTGCGCTCACCCATCCTACGGCAGCGCCTTGGGCTAGCTGATGCATCTGCCATCCCTGAGCGTGCGCGCGTTGCTGGCCGGCTACGCCAGCGGCAGCTTCACCCCCACCGACATAGTGCAAGCGCTGATTGCTCATATCGCGGCATGGGAACGCTCCCTGCACGCGCTCTACGCCTACGACCCTGACGCCGCCCTCGCCGAAGCCGCCGCCTCCACGCAGCGTTGGCATAAGCAACAGCCGCAAGGGTCGCTCGATGGCGTGCCGGTGACACTCAAAGAGCTGATTGCGACCAAAGGCACGCCGACACCCGTCGGCACCGCGGCCACGGAGCTGATCCCGGCGGAGCAGGATGCGCCGCCGGCCGCGCGCCTGCGCGAGGCGGGGGCGATCATTTTCGCCAAAACCACGGTGCCGGATTTCGGCATGCTCTCCTCCGGCCTGTCGAGTTTTCACGCCCTCGCGCGCAACCCGTGGGACCTGGCCTGCAACCCCGGCGGATCCAGCGCCGGGGCGGCGGCGGCGGCCGCTGCGGGCTACGGGCCGCTGCATGTCGGCACGGACATCGGCGGCTCGGTGCGGCTGCCGGCCGCCTGGTGCGGCCTGGTCGGGTTCAAGCCCACGCTGGGGCGCATCCCCATCGACCCGTACTATATCGGCCGCTGCGCCGGCCCGATGACGCGTACCGTGGATGACGCCGCCTACGCCATGGCGGTGCTGGCACAGCCCGACGAGCGCGACGCCACCGGCCTGCCGCCCGCCGATATCGACTGGCACGCCGGCCCATCATCCCCCCAGGGATTGCGGATTGGCCTGATGCTGGACGCCGGCTGCGGCATGGCATGCGATACGCAAATCGCCGCCGCCGTCGAAGAGGCCGCGCGCGCCTTCGAACGCGCCGGCGCCACGCTCGTCACCGTCGCCCCCGTGCTCACCCGCGAGATCCTGGACGGCATCGACCTCTACTGGCGCGCCCGCAGTTTTGGCGACATCGCCGCGCTGCCGCTGGGGCGGGCAGAGAAAGTGCTGCCCTTCATACGCGACTGGTCGGCCCGTGGCGGCCTGTGTCTGGGCCCGGAGGCCATCGCCGGCTTCAACCGCGTGTTCGACCTCAAGCGCCTGTGCGCCGCCCTGTTCGCCGAGGTGGATGTGGTGCTATCGCCCACCACGCCCAACATCACCTTTCCCGCCGAATATGCTTCGCCGCTGAACGACCCGGAGCGGCCGTTCGAGCACATCGCCTACACGCTGCCGTGGAACATGTCCGAACAGCCGGCGGTTTCCCTCAACTGCGGTTTTGCGCGCAATTCCATGCCTATGGGCCTGCAAATCGTGACAAAGCGGTTTGCGGACTTGCAGGCTTTGGCCCTGGCGCGCTGGTATGAGGCGCAGCGCGGCCCGATCACCTGGCCGGGGCCGCCGGCTACAGCCTACGACAGGAGCGTCGATGCCTAAAATTCCCGCGCTGGCCCTGGCCCTCCTCCTCGGCGCCGCAGCGCCTGCGCCCCCGCCGCTGCAGGCGGAGACCAGCGACGTCGCCAAACTGGCGAAATTCGGCGCGCACTGGGTGTTTGTCGAAACGCTGCCGGCCGGCATGACGCTGCTGGATGCCGACAGCGGCAAAATCCTCGCCGGCGTGCCGATGAATTTCGACGCGAACCTCGTCATCGCGCCGGACCACGGGCATATTTACGTCACTGAAACTTTATGGTCCGAACATACCAGGGGTACGCGCGAGGATCTGTTCACCACCTATGATGCCAGCACCTTGGACATTGTGCATGAGGCGCCGCTGCCGCCGCGGGCACTGACCGTGTTCAAGGCGCAGGATCTGGCGCTGAGCGCCAGCGGCCGCACGGCGTACGTGTTTAATCTCACGCCGGCGACGTCGGTGAGCGTTGTTGATGTGGCCTCCGGCCATGTGCTGCAAAAAATCGATACGCCGGGCTGCGGCCTGATTTATCCGTGGCAGGATGGCGGATTTTCCTCGCTGTGCGGCAACGGCACGCTGCTGAATATTGCGCTGCCCGCGAGCGGTGCGCCCACGGTGACGCATAGCGCGGCGTTCTTCGACGCCAAGGCTGACCCGGTATATGAGTCGAGTCTGGTGGATGTGGTCAGTGGCCACGCGCTGTTCATCACCTTTACCGGGAAAGTGTTTCCAGTGACGCTTGGGCCGGCGCCGGTGATCGGCACGCCCTGGTCGTTGCAGGAGGCGGCGGGGCAGAAGGCGGCGACGACAGGCGTGCAGGAGCTGGCGTGGCGCCCGGGCGGCTACCAGGTGGCGAGCTGGCACAAGGCGAGCGGCCGGCTGTTCGTGCTCATGCACCCCGGCACCTACTGGACGCAGAAGACGCCCGGCACCGAAGTCTGGGTTTTTGATATGGCCAAGCACACATTGCTGCGGCGTATTCCGCTGAAAAACCCGGCTAAGGGGATTGCGGTGAGCCAGGATGCGGCACCGCTGCTTTATGCCACCACCGCTGAGGGCGAGTTGGCGGTGATCAACGCCGATACGGGCGAGGAAGTGCGCAGCGTGAAACTCAATGGCGGCGGCCCGCTGCTTGTGGTGGCGGGATTGTAGGGTGGTGATTTTGCTCGACCCTGGCTCGTCTTTGTCGGTGCGCGTGGCTGTTGCTATCGTCTTTGGCACCGCTGCATACGGCAAATTTCGTGCGCCGGCGGCGTTCCGCGAGACGCTGCGCAACTATCGGCTTTTACCTTCATTTGCGCTGCCGGTCGTCGCGAGATTTCTGCCCATCGTTGAGGCCGGCGTGGCGGTAACGCTGCCGTTCACTGTTCTGCGCGTTTCATGCCTTGTCGCCTCGGTGTTGCTCGTGATTTTCGCGGGCGCGATGGCGGCGAATTTGGCGCGCGGCAGGGGGCAAATCGATTGCGGCTGCTCGCTCGGCGCCGGCCGCACACATCGGCTGCGCTGGCAATATGTGGCGCGCAATGTTTTCGCGGCTGGGATTTTGCTGTGCCTGTCGCCGGATATGCCATCCGCCGCGCAAATGGTGACCGGCGTGCTTGGCGGTATCGCGCTGTTTCTGGTGCTGGAAGCGGCAAATACTCTGTGGGCGCTTGAGCCGCCTTCTGCATCGCCGAGAGCTGCATGAACCCCCTGTTCCTATCGCAAACTTTTCTCTGGATCGTGGTCGCCGGCCTGGCGCTGACCGTGCTTGCGCTCATCCGCCAGGTGGGCATTTTGCACGAACGCCTCACGCCGGTCGGCGCGCTCACCAACGCCGCCGGGCCTGCCGTGGGCCAGCCCGCGCCGCTGCTGCGCGCCGTGGCACTCGATGGCACCAGGCTGGAACTGGGCACACGCCGGGCGAGCGGACGCTCGCTGCTGCTATTGTTCGTCGCCCGCTCCTGCCCGATTTGCAAAACCCTCATCCCCGTGGCGCGCGACGTCGCCCGCGCCGAACGGCTGGACGTGCTGTTCCTCGGCGACGGCGAACTGGCTGAACAGCAAGCTTTGATCGGCGAATTCGGTATCGCGCCGGCGGATTTCGTCAACGGCCCGGAACTCGGCATGGCCTACCGGGTGGACAAGCTGCCGCACGCCGTGTTTCTCGACCCCGCCGGCATTCTCGTCGCCAAAGGTTTGGTGAATAGCCGCGAACATCTGGAAAGTCTGGTGGTGGCGCAGGAAACCGGGTTTGGGTCAATCCAGGATTATCTTCGTAGCAAGCAGGTAGCGGCATGATCGTTTTTGATACAGTCACGGAACGCTTTGCCCGCCGCTTCGCCCGTGGCTCGTCGCGCCGCAGTCTGCTGGCGCGTTTCGGCGCCGCCCTGCTCGCCGCCCCCGCCTTTCCGCTTCTGCCCGTGGCGCGCGCGAAAGCGGCCGAGCCGGACCTGAACGGGCTGACCGATTTCGAACGTAATGCGCAAACCAAGGATCCGGCGAAATGCAGCTATTGGCGCCATTGCGCCATCGACGGTATTTTGTGCGGCTGCTGCGGCGGCGGCCTGCACACCTGCCCGCCGGGCGCCGAACCCTCGCCGATCTGCTGGATCGGCACCTGCCGCAACCCGGACGACGGCCGCCACTACGTCATCGCCTACCGCGACTGCTGCGGCCGCACCAGCTGCACCACCAAAGACCCCGATTGCGACTGCAACACCAACGACCGCGATATGCCGATCTATACGCCGTTCAATAGCAACGACATTCTCTGGTGCTTTGGGAAGTCGGCGGCGACTTATCATTGCAGCACGGCGGTGTTGATGGGGGAGGCTAGTTGAAGGAAGCAGGAGTCTTCTTTTTTGAAAAAAAGAAGCAAAAAACTTTTATCCGTTTGGGCTTCGTCCTGCTGACTGCAGCTGCGCCACTTTCGCCGGAGCGCAGTTCCTATCTGGAAGGATGCGGAGGATGTCACGGCATCGATGGGCAATCCTATGCGCCAAAAGTTCCGGACCTGACCAGACAGGCCGGGTATTTTTTGTGCACGCCGGAAGGACGCCGCTATATTCTGCGTTTGCCGAATGTAGCATTCTCGCATCTCGATAACGCGCAACTGGCGGCAACCATGAACTACGTTGTGTTCACCTTGGGCGAGGGCACCGCACCGGCCGGCGCAAAACCGATTACCGAAGCGGAAATTGCTGCCGTGCGCGGCACGCCGATCGACGACCCGGACCTGCTGCGCGTGCGTGCCGGCATCGTTGCCGGCATCCTCCGCGCCTGCCCCGCCGCGCGCGGCCTGCTCGCCTACGGCGCCCCATGAACCGGCGCACGCTCATGGCAAGCCTGGCGGGCCTGGCCATCAGCCCGGCATTTGCAAAACCTCGTGGCGCCGGCGGGCCAGGTGCGCCTGGCCCGCGCAATCTGATTACCGATGTTGCTGGCTTGAAAATTGGCCAGGCGGATGATCCGCGGGCGCGCACAGGCGTCACCGTGATCCTGCCCAATGACCGCGCGGTGTGTGCCGTGGATGTGCGCGGCGGCGGACCAGGCACGCGCGAGACCGATGCGCTGAATGGCTGGAATCTGGTGCATGCGGTGGATGCGGTGGTACTCTCCGGCGGCTCGGTCTATGGGCTTGCCGCGGCCGACGGGGTGGCGACCTGGCTGGGCGCGCATGGGCGCGGATTTGCCATGGCGCAAATGGCGGGCGTGCCGCGCTCGCCGATTGTGCCGGCGGCGATCCTTTATGATCTTGCCAATCAGGGCAACAAGAATTGGGGCATGGACCCGCCCTATTGCGCGCTCGGTATTGCGGCGGTGGAGCGCGCCTCGGACCAGTTTATGCTCGGCACAGCGGGTGCGGGTTATGGTGCGGGTGCGGGGGCTTTGAAGGGTGGCGTCGGATCGGCGTCCCTGCGCACGGCGGATGGCATGACGATCGGCGCCATTGTCGCCGTCAATAGTTTTGGGTCGCCGGTGGTGCCAGGTGGGCGGCATTTCTGGGCCGCGCCTTTCGAAATCGGCCATGAGTTTGGCGGTTTGGGGCCGGCCAGCAATGTGGTGGAGGGCGAGGATTGGGGCATGGCGAAGGCCAATCCCGGTGCGCGCGAGAACACCACCATTGCCTGCGTGGCGACGGATGTTGCCTTGGATGCTGATGAGGTCAAGCGTGTTGCGATCATGGCGCAGGATGGGCTGGCGCGTGCGATAAGGCCGGTGCATTGTCCGTTTGATGGCGATGTGGTGTTTGCGCTGTCCACGGGGCGTGTGGTTTTGCCTGCCTCGCCTCTGCGGCCTTTTGTTGTGGCGCGCATTGGTGCCGCGGCTGCGGACGTGTTGGCGCGTGCTGTCGCGCGCGGTGTTTATTCGGCCGTGTTGCCCCCTGGCGCACGCGGCCCGGTTTGGGCGGACCTCAAATGATGAGTTGTTTTCATTCTTATCGCGAACCCCGTTGGAGGTGCGCCATTCCTGAGCATCCTGAAAACCACGAAGACACGAAGGACACGAAGGTACACGAAGGTGGCGCACGGAAAGTCCTTGGCCTGCGCGAACCGAAATGGGTTCTGACTCGGTGTTTCTTCGTGTCCTTCGTGTCTTCGTGGTTCATGGGAATGATCAGGAAGGCCGGATCGACAAATGTGGAGTATGCCTCTGTGATCATGATGGCGTGCGTCGTTCTGGCCTCTACCACGGCGATGGCGCAGAAAACCTCGCTGTCCGTCGGGCTGGTGCTGGAACCGCCTGGGCTTGATCCCACGATCAATCCGGCCGATCCGATTCGCTCTATCACCAACGGCAATGTTTTCGAGGGTCTGACCTGGATCGGGGAAGATGGCAAAGTCGTGCCGCGCCTGGCGACCGGATGGACTGTGTCGGCTGACGGTCTGATTTACAATTTTGCCCTGCGGCCGAATGTGCGTTTCCATGACGGCACCAAATTCGATTGCAGCATCGTGCGCTATGCTTTTACGCGCGCAGCCGCACCGGATAGTACCAATGCGCAAAAGCCGTTCTTTGCGCCCATCAAGGAGATTGCCTGCCCCGATCCGCTGCATGCGGTGATTACGCTGAAACAGAAGGTCGGCAATTTTCCTTATGAGCTGGCCTGGGAAGATGCGGCCCTGGTCGCGCCCAATACGGAGCCTGGCAACGCTACGCATCCCGTCGGCACCGGGCCTTACAAATTTGTCTCCTGGCGCCGTGGGGACAGCGTTTCACTGATACGAAACGACGAGTATTGGGGCGCCAGACCCGCGATCCGTGACGTGACTTTCCGCTTCATCCCCGATCCGCTGGCCGAGGCCAATGCGCTGCTGAGCGGCGAGCTCGATGCGTTCCCCGCCTTCCAGGCCGCCGATCTGCTGCCCAAATTGCGCAACCACGCTGGCCTCACCGTCACCATCGGGACATTTCCGATCAAGCTTCTGCTGGTGCTGAATGAATTGCGCAAACCTTTTGATGATGTGCGGGTGCGCCGGGCGCTGGCCTATGCCATCGACCGCGAGGGGATGGTGCAGGCTTTTGGTATGCCCGGCACCACGCTGATCGGCTCGCACATGAGCCCGTCCGACCCGGACTATGTCGATCTCTCCAGGCACTATCCTTACGATCCGCAAAAGGCGCAGCAGTTGCTGGCGGCCGCCGGTGTCGCGCCTGGGTTCAAGCTGAACATTGCGTTGCCTCCGATCGACTATGCGAAGAAGGGTGGCGAATTGATTGCCGCCTATCTCGCGCAGGTCGGCATCGATGCGACGCTGACGCCGCTCGCCTGGCCGCAATGGCTGTCGCAGGTGTATGCGCAGGGGGCGTTTCAGGCGACGGTGATTGCGCATGTCGAGCCGAACGATCTGGATATTTATGCCCGGCCGCACTATTATTTTGGCTATCATGATGCGCAGTACGCGGCGCTGTTCCATGAGTATGAGGCGGCGGGCGATCCGGCTGAGCGGCATCGGTTGAGTGTGGCGCTGCAAGAGAAGCTGGCGGATGATGAGCCGAATGTTTTTCTGTTTTCGCTGCCGTATTTTACCGTGTTGAACAGCAAGCTGCATGGGATGTGGGTGAATCGGCCGATTTCTGCTATTCCGGTGGCTGGGGTGAGTTGGGAAAAGTAAGATGTTCTTTTTTCAAAAAAAGAACAAGACTTTTACAAACTGGAACCGCGGCAGACAGACCGGCGCGGCACTCATGAATAAAAGTTTTTTGCTTCTTTTTTTCAAAAAAGAAGTCCTTCCTTCCTTTCTTACCTTGTTCTGTGCCTCGCTCATAGTTTTCCTGGTTTTGAATGTCCTCCCCGGCGATCCCGCGGCGGTGATGCTGGGCCTCGATGCGCAGCCTTCAACAATAGCAGCACTGCATCACCAGCTGGGCCTGGATGTGCCGCTGCTGCCGCGCTACCTGCATTGGATCGCTGGCCTGCTGCGCCTGCATCTCGGCACCAGCATCACGTACAATATTCCGATATCCCAACTGCTGGCGGACCGGCTGCAAATCACCCTGCCGCTGGCCGGCATGACCATGCTGCTCGCGGTGGCGGTTGGCGTGCCGCTCGGCATTGCGGCGGCGGCGCGGCAGGGGCGGGCGTCGGACCTGGCCATCATGACGGCAGCGCAACTGGCCAAATCCGTGCCGGATTTTTGGCTGGGCGTGCTGTTCATCATGGTGTTCGCGCTGCGGCTGGGGTGGTTCCCGGCCGTGGGGTTTCCGGGCTGGCAAGGCGGGGTGCTGGCTGGTGTGCGCGCGCTGGTGTTGCCGGCCTTCGCACTCGCATTGCCGGCCGCTGCCGTGCTGGCGCGCTTCATGCGCTCGGCGACCATCGAGGCCCTGGGCCAGGATTTCGTGCGCACCGCCCGCGCCAAGGGTTTGACACGCACCGCCGCCCTCTGGCGCCATGCGGTGCCGAATGCGCTCATCCC
>Ga0116231_10013291_pt1 | contig 11640 bp, 14 predicted proteins | sample S1TSphgellanicum_2_FD_89695 | JGI IMG/M metagenome (GOLD analysis project Ga0116231, IMG submission 89695) | Host-associated microbial communities from peat moss isolated from Minnesota, USA - S1T2_Fd - Sphagnum magellanicum MG | ecosystem: Host-associated > Plants > Peat moss > Unclassified...
CAACAACACCACTTTCCCACCACACTTTTGAAAGCTTTCAGATCTAGAGGATCTTAACAACTGTGTGTCTACTCAAGTTTCCCTGATTGAAACCCTGAACCATAATTCCATGATCTCTTGACTACCGGAGTTTGCATCACACATTTCATCTCGGCATGCACCTTAGAACAAGAGAAGATTTGTACTATGAGCTCAAAGTATCACATTCAATGATTCATTCACAATCACTTCACATGCAATAGAATTTGACAAGTTATTGTTATATCAGGCCTGAATACCACAACATAAACAAACAAATCAATTGCCAAACAATTGCAACACTTTCTGCATCTCAGCTAATGCATCCAACTTCATATTTACTTCATGATGAGATGCATATTATATTTATATCATGTTAATTTCCTGTTTAAGACATTCAAGCAAATTTCATTAGTTGTCATATTGTAGAGAGCAATAACAATTTGTCCACATTGATTTCAAAGAAATCAAAGTGGGAGGTTTGCCAACACCTAGCCTTTGCATGTGTATTGTAGGTATAGATAACATGATAATGTATTCACTAAAGTCTTTGGGCTTGATTGAAATTGAATTTTAAAAACATTGTTTTATTTTACCTCATTTTTAATGTCACACACATCATGATTTTCCACAAAGTGTTAGGAATTGTAGGTCATGCTAGATATTAGGTGATAATATTGGGTCAAAGTGGGTTTACTAATAAGATAACCAGGGTTGTGGTAATCAAGGCTTCAAAATTCTCATAGTAAAAGTTAAGAAATTGTGTTCATCTTTGAAAAGGAGTGGCCCTAAACTTTAGTGAAAAGATGAATAATGATCATACTTGGTAGACAAACTCTACATCATTCTTGTGTGAAGTCTTGATTCCAATTGTTCCTTAATGTCGAGTTGTAAAATTTGTTTTTCTTGCACACACAACTTTGCTTCTAAATTGGATATTCCACACAAATAAATTTTTGTTGTGTTTATTGGCTCTACTTAAGGCAAAGAAGAAATTTCACGTTTATTTAAGATTTGGAATACAATTTTGGTTTGAACTAGGAACCAATACTTGGGTCATAGATGGAAAGCTAACACTTTTTAGCCTTCTATTCTAATAAAAAAGAAGCTTGAAGTTGTGCACTTTGCACATCAAACTTTATTATTCTAGTTTTATGGACTTTAACGGATCGGATTTCTCTTGATTTCCTTTCAAAGAGCCAATTGGTTGCTGAATGAGAGTGGCAATTCATACTTCAATAATAGAAATCCCACAAGTGCAATCCCAACATCATTACATGGTTCTTCTAAAAAACTGGACAAAACCTCAAAACAGAATAGGGGAGTGTGATCTTATACACTTCATAATATCCCCTTGTTCCCAAAATCCCCGGAGCTCCCACTATCCAACATGTACTCTCTTCTCAGAATGATCACATTGCACATTCACATTAACACCCCTAAACTGTAAAAGATGATGTTGCCACAACAATTACTCTTGAAATCCTAGACTCATTCATCATTTCCCTTATGTTGGTCCTTAAAAAAAACACATGTTAGACCTCCTAATCTCTTCCTGACACTCTTGACTTAACAGAAGATCCAACATTAGGATTCATGAGAAGAAGAAGCCTAGATCGAGTTCTACCCCTAACTAATTACAATCCAATTCCAAATCAACTCCACACTTCCTAATTATCAGAAAAGTAGAAACTTAGTTTCTTTCTTTCGCCAAAAGTCCTCCTTTTCTTCCTTTCCGCCTGCATCATATAGCCTTCTTCTCTCCACATCCCCTCGCTCCCTTGAAAGCTCCGCACCAATCCTCCAATAGAACCGTGATTCACACAACTCATAAAGAGTATCCATTAAGCAGCCAGGATTACATTCCATCACTAAAACTAGCTCACCAAGACCTCCCGATAATAACCTACAAAACAACAAACCAAGCCAAAAATAAAAAACAAGAAAATAAACTTTTCGGTGTTTTTGAAACACCACGCCTCTAGGAGCTCTGTCAAAGAGCTGAATTAGGGTTTTTTGCTTTCATCCATAGAAAATGTTTAACATTGTTTTTAGGTCACAAGTGTCACCACTCCTTCCAAATAAATCTATGTCCTCATAGATCAAACATCAATTTGTAGACAAATATAATTGCAAATCCCTTCTTGACCGTTCCCAACACTAACCCTTAAGATCTTTGAGAATACATATTTTGTTGCCACGATCTTGTTCTTGAAACCCCTTGCCATCTTTGTAATCAACAAAGATGTAGGGTCCCTCCTAGTTACTGAGCAATGATCTTTTCTTTCCAAGTTTGTGCATCTTGATTTTGGTATTTTCAATAAAGCCTTCAAAGGTTTGAAACCCCTTTCTAGTAGCATACACCTTTCTTTGTTTCCTTTGACATGTTCCACATTTTCAAGCAGAAATTTATGCACACTTGCAATCAACTACATCTTAAGAATCATTTCATTTGCCATGACTTCATTTGCATGTTCATCAAATATATCACATAAACCACTAAGATTATGATCAACGGTGAGTCTAGGCGTATGACCAAGGAGCACTATGAAAGGAGAGTATTTTGTGTTGGCTTGGATGCCACATCGATATCCAAAGAGTATTTTTGGTAGAAGTGAATCCCAATCCTATATGTTGGTAGTAGCCATAACTATGAGTTCATGCTTGATGGTCTTTATTAAACGCTCAACCATGCCATTGCATTAAGGCCAACCAGGGACAGTAAACTGATGTGTGATGCCATAATTCCAATAGATTTCAGCAAATTCCTTCACCCACTCACTACCATTGTCTATCAAAATGTACTAGGCATTCCATACCTACAAATAACCTCATCTTCCAAAAACTTGGCAATAGTGCAGGCGTCATGTTTCTTGACAAGTCGTGTTTCACACCATTTATAATAATGGTCAATAATAACAAGCACATCCTTATTGCCATTAATTGTTTCTGGTAATGGCCTAGCAGTGTCCATTGCAACACGATAAAACAACTCGCATATAGGAACACTCTTCATCTCCTCAAGGCTAGATCTCATGTTTCTAGATTACTTGGCTAACTTACACTTTTCACAAATCTTGATGAATTTCTTAACAGACTCAATTTTATCATGCCAAAAAAACCTGTTCTTTACCTTAGCAAGTGTCCGCATTTCCAATTTCTTCATGTATTTTTTCAATCAACAATTTTCATTTTGTAGGCCTAGGTACCACCAGGTTTTAGAAAAAAAAATATCTTCCAAGCAATGGTACTTCATTACCCATTTCTTAGCCCTTTCTATGTTGGTAATGTCATAGAGTTCAATTTCCAGATGTCCACCAGTAATACCATTGACACATTGTCTTCCCATATACCCATTTGCCTTGACTGATCATCTTCATTTTGTCCCAATATTTCCACACTCTTACCCTTCTGTTTGTTTTTGGCTTCATCTACCATGGTTTGAACTTCAATAACCATTTTTTTGTATTCCATATGATTCATTAGAGGTAGTCCCTCTTTTGAAAGTGAATTTGTACTTTGTCCACCACCTTCACTCCCAGCATGATGTTCTTCAGCATCATTTACTTCTTGTTTAGTGTGTTGCAAAGTAAACATATTGATGCTAACCTCATTGGCAACATTACTCCTTGCAGGTAATGGTGTAATTCTTGGTTGCTCTTCTTGTTCCAGCACATCACTTCCAAAATCCTCATCCAGCTATAGAAAACCAACAGGATTTCGACTTAATGCATCAACATTCAAGTGTTTGCTTCTTGCACAGTGAATGATCTTAAACTAAAAATCATGTAACAATGCAATCCAATGGCCTCTCCTACCATACGCATTTGAAGCAGTGGCTAACCACTCCAAAGGTTTGTGATCTATGCATAACAGAAATGGGGTTTGGTGAAGATATTGCCTGAAATACATTATGCCCCAAATGAAGATAACACTTTCCCTCCATAGGATGAAAACGACGTTGGACTAGAGCTAAGCCCTTGCTTGCATAAGCAATGACTTGCTTTTGCTTTCCAAATTTTTGTGACAAAATAGTTCCAACGCCCTTTATTAACTAGTCAACATCCAAGATAAATGATTTGTTGAAATCAAATCTAACGAGAACATGTGCTTCTACAAGCTTCCTTTTTAATGCAACAAAAGTTGTTTGGCATATGGGCGTCTAAAGAAACTTGCATTTTTTCTTTGTTAAAGCAAACAATGGTTCCGTCATCTTCGCATATCCAGTAATGAACCTCCTATAGTACCTTGTCAACCCCATAAATGCCCTAACATTTGTGGTTATATTGGGTGTGGGAAAATTTTGGACTGCTACTATCTTCTTGGGTTTGGTTTGAGATCCGACACAATCCACAATATGTCTGAAAAAGGTAATATTCTTGGACCCAAAACAACATTTGTTAAGGTTCAATTTGTAATTAACCTTTTTGAATTTTTGAAAAACCAACCGGATGTGACATAAATGTTCATTCCATGTTCCACTGTGTATGTTGACATCGTCAACAAACACCTTCACAAATTGGTTAATCCATTCTTTGAATATGTAAGCCATGGTTCATGAAAATGTACTAGTGGTGTTTTTTAGTCTAAATGGCATAACATTCCATTCATATAAACGTGACTTGGTGATTATTGCTATTTTCTTCACATCATGAAGAGCCATCGGAATCTGCTAAAACCCTGACTGCAAATCAAACATTGAAAACCATTTGGAATGTTGTAATTGATTCAAAACATCCTCAATTACGGGCATGGGAAAAGAGTTTCGCCTTGTTTGAGAATTTAGTGGGCGATAATCTCCAAAAAATCTTTAGTTACCATCTTTTTTCATTAGCAAAGTTACTCTATAAGCATATTTTTATGCATTTTTGTGCATCTTCCCCAAATCCACCAATGCTTGTATTTGCCGATTAACTTGAGCTTCCTCCCAATAGGACAATCGTCTAGGCGTCATACGGTAGGGAGGTAGTCCACTTGGGTATCAATAGAATGTTCTCCTACAAAACATTGCCCCAACTCCCCTTTGTGCCATGCAAACACTTCCTGGAATTCCTCCAAAATATCCCACAGCTATTTCTGTTGTTCTTCATTCAAAGACTCATCTAGTCTTATCTTGTTCTTGATTTGGGTCCACCTATTACCTCCCTCAATTAGATCATGAGATACCTGGACCAAATACAAATGCACATTGGGTTCAATGTTTTTCCCCAATCTTTGCTGCATCTGAGCATCTTCTTCTATAGTTGCACATTTTATCCAATCAGCATAATCATCATCCTCAAAGAACAACCCCTCAAGAATGTTTTGATGTTGTTCTTGTAGTGTCAAATCCAAAATTTGCATAAGTGCTTTCTTTTCAATGATTAAATCCAACCCATGGTCCTTAAGCTCTTCAATCTTGTCTTCTAAGTTCAACAAGGTTTCTTGTAGGTCCTTCGTTCTCTTTCCTTCATATTCTATGATATCCTTTTTATAAAAAGACTAGTCATTGAAATCATCAGAATCTAATGAACCCAACAGATTAACCTAGTCATTAATCTGAAGTTGTCCCATCTCTTTGTTAAATGGCTCTTATTAGATATTGCATTTTTCTTTTTCAGATCTTTCAAGCACTTGTAACATGTTCACTACATTCAGTGGTAGTACTTCCACTTCCATTCTGGGTTTGTTGGGAGCTTGTATGACGCCTTTTTCCACATCGACGACTATTCTTATCTTGATGAGGAAATCCAATCCAAGGAGCAAATCATAATTGTTAGTGTCAACCACAAGGAAGATCATTTGACATATGATCCCTCCCACTTTTATTGGAAGCTCTGTAATCCTTTTTAGTGCTTGTGTCACTGTACTAGAGGTTGTCTTATAAGTTTTATGGCTGGCCACTAGATGCATTATGCCAAGCTCTCTAACAACATTGGTTGCCATGACTGACATAAATGCCCCAGTATCCACCAAGCCTTCAATCGTTGCCTGATTGATCTCTATTGCCAAATGCAATGTTCTACTGCAATGTATTTTGTTGACATTAACCTTCCTGATGGTAAGGGTTGAATGAATTACAACTATTTGACTTCTCTGTCCTTCAACATCCTTTTTCCTTCTAGCTAGTTTAACTAATCCTTCTAAATACTCTAGTTCTCCTGGAATTATAGGAATGGTTTCCATGGGAGTTAAAAGATATCTTTCCTTTGATGAAGTGAGAAAGAATCTTAGATTTCACAGTTGCTTTAAAACCCATGTTCGTTCCCCTTTGTTCTCCTTGAGCAATCCCCTTTTCTTGTTCTTCTGTTGGGTTGGTATACTACATGTAATCTCCTTTTTGGGATTCTTACCCTGGAAAAGATATGTTAGTCCCCTCCACAAATACGGTTCAATTCTATAAGAGTAACTTCTTCATCATCAACCAAAACTTCTAGGAAATTTGTGGTGAGGCAAACCCTTTGCAAATTTCTTGTAACACCTATCTTCCATATGCCCTAATCCAAAACAGAAAGAATATTTCAGACCACAATTGTCAATCTTATGCCCACCTTCGCACTTGGCACATTTTGGCCTTGTGTTTAGAATAGCCAAAGAATGGCCTGTTGAAAAAACTTATCCAACCTTTCATAATATTTTTGAACCCTTTCCTTTGGTTATCTTTTGATGGCATCCAGTTTGATTATGATGTCATCAGCGTCAATATTGCCATATTTCTGCACTATCCAAGTACGTAGTTTTGTCGAATCAGTAGGTGCAAGATTCAATTTCTTGAACCATTTTTTGGCCCTCCTTTTTAGGTTCAATTTGATAATTTTAAATAATTTATCAACATTCAAATCCCGGACTTCTACCGCCATTGTGAGTCTTTCAGCCTAATCATTTACATCCTCATGATCTCATCCCTAGAACAACTCATCCTGTTTAAAGATTTACCTATTGCTAGTATTTTGTTGCAGGTATTTGTTCTACAACCATCCTTCTCTAGGTTGTTGTTAGTTCTATTGCTATAACTTATATTACTTCTGGCTTCACTGATCTAGATAAGGCTCCTCTGCCATTCATTAGATTTTGCCCTGGTTTTCAATTAGATTGTTGTTTGAATGTAGAATTTTAATAGTCATATGTTAATGGCTATGTTCCCAACCTCAGCTAATCAGGATCAAAACCAATGATCCTAGTAGCAGCTAAATCAATGACATTTTAGAATAAGAGTACCAATAAGTTCTCTACAAAATTTTAATTCCTCACAATAGTAATGCTCAACTATACTTTGTGGCTCATAACATAGATAAGATTTTTATGCTACTCCAACATATTTGTCTAATTCTTCAAGGTTGGATTATCAGTCCTTGATCACAAAAGGAAATTGGATTGTTTTCCTTTTGGCATTAGATCTAAAATCATAACATCAAAGGGAGGGTAGAAGAATAAAAGTTTGCTCATCTGTAGAATCCATTTGCCATCGTATCCCAAAGTGGTCATCATCAAATGCCCTCCATGTCGCAAGCCCACTTTGGGATAAGTGTGAGGATGAAACTCACACCCCCAAAAGTGGGAAGTTAGAGTCCTCCGGGACTCCCAAAAACTCAGAGCTCGAGTTCAAGGGTCAAAACACCTTGCATTGAGGTGTTCTTTATATCAATGGAAAGTTCTTGAAGTGTAAATGCCCAAAATGGCCTCGCATGTGCCATTTGGACATCTACAGCCCAAGTTATGGGCAAAAGAAGGGCCGGGAGTCAAACTAGCAGTTTGACTCCCGACCACTAAAAGTCGGGAATCGACCTCTTCCTGACGTTCGCTGAAGGAGTGCAACATGGCGTTGGAAAGCTCTCACGAAGAGCTACAACTTTGGTTTAGACCTCACTTCAATCGGAGGTTGAAGCCGGGAGATATGAGCTCCCAAAGTCCCGGGACTCCAACCCGGGACAATTTCGGGACTCCTCCTTGGGAGTCCCGGGAAAAAGAGCCATTTGAGTGTAGCCTCCAGCGAGAGTTGCAGAGAATACTATATGGGGGAAGGTGGTGGCTTCCCCCGAGTCTGGGCCGTGGTGAGTCAAGTGAGTCCAAGTGCCCGTGGCTTGTCCCAACACCCAAGGGTGTTCTCGAATGTGAATTAACCCTCTTGTGGTTGGTTTTGGATGCAGATTCGAGTGAGATAATACTTGTCCCTTTTCCTAGTTTAATCCCGGGACTTCTAGCACGCCCCTCTACCCCCTTTTAGTGTTAGAAGTCGGGAGCGGCCCTCAAGTCTCAACTTTCCACAATTCAACGTACTTGGACCTTCAAGTGGGTCTAGCAAGGGACTTGGGAGCGCGTCAAAACCCATCCTCTTGCTCCATCTTGCATTTGTGCTTAGACATGTGCCCTAGTACAGTACAAAACCTGTTATGTATTAGCTTCATAACAATGTTTCCAGCTTGTGCTTCATCAAAACTCACTCCTATAATGGCAACAACACCAAATCCTAACTAACGCAAAATTAACGTTTTTGTTTGTGGTGTTCTTTGAGTTTTGGGAAAATCAAAACTAATAGTGATATGTTTTTCTTGAATTTCCTAAATCTCTATAACCAATTGTTTTTCATTGGAATCAAACATCCTATCTTCTAGGACATTCCATCTTCCAAGCCTAGTAATCACATCTATTCTAGCCTATTAGGATCAACCTGCTCTTATACCAAAAAGAAGGGGAGATAATTTCTATTGTGGAAATCCCTTACATTGGGTATATAGACTCAATAGGAATTGTTGAAACCTTCCTGAAACAGAAAGAAGGTTATTACAAGAGTTACTTCTACATCTAAATCTTTATAGACATCAAACTTTATTATTCTAGTTCTATGGACTTCAGCGGATTAGATCTTTCTTAATTTCCTCTCAAAGAACCAACTGGTTGCTTAATGAAAGTGGCAGTTCATACTTCAACAACAGAAATCCCACAAGTGTAATCCCAACATCATTACATGGTTCCTTTCAAAAATTGGACATAGATTCAAAATATAATAGGGGAGTGTGATCTTATACACTTCATAGTATCCCCTTGTTCCCAAAATCCTCGGAGCTCCCACTATCCAATAGGTATTCTCTTCTTAGAATGACCACATTGCACACTCACATTAAAGCCCCTAGACTGTAAAAGATGATGTTGCCACAACAACCGCTCTTGAAATCTTAGATTCATTCATCATTTCCCTTGTTTCGGTCCTTAAAAAAAACATATGTTAGACCTCCTAATCTCTTCTTAATGCTCTTGGCACAATGAAGATCTAACAAGGAAGAAGTCTAGGTCAAGTTCTATCCCTAACTAATTACAATCCAATTCCAAATTAACTCCACACTTCCTAATTATCAGAAAACTAGAAACTTAGCTTCTTTCCTTCGCCAAAAGTCCTCCCTTTCTTCCTTTCCGTTTACTTCATATATCCTTCTTCTTTCCACATCCCCTCACTCCCCTGAAAGCTCCGCACCAATCCTCCAACAAAACCCTGATTCACACAACTCATTAAGATTATCCATTGAACAACCATGATTGTGTTCCATTAGTAAAACCAACTCACGAAAACCTCCCCACAATAACCTACAAAATAACAAACCAAGCCAAAAATAGAAAAACAAGAAAATAAACTTTTCGGTGATCTTGAAACACCGCACCTCTAGCAGCTCTGTCACATAGCTGAATTAGGGTTTTCTACTTTCATCCACAGAAAACGTTTGACACTGTTTTTAGGTCACAGTAGTTCAAAAGAAATTTACCAACAATGAGACATTGAACTATGATTGCAATGTAGGGCCAAGTAAATGCAAATGTTCCTAGGACAATGTGAATGGTTTCTAGTGTTTGTTTTACAATTAACATTATTGAATAAAAAATTTGAAGACTACCACACATGTATTGAACTCCTGAAAGTTTTGTGAAAATTGAAAATAATAATAAAAGCCATTGTGAAATGGTGAACAAATGTAAGCAATTGTTAATAGAAATATAGTGGCTAAATATAAAAACTTGATATGGCATGCAAAAGTATTAGAGGTTGAATTGGTGGCATTTAGAAGCAATGAATTGAGAGTTGGTGAATTTAACGATGAAAATTGTTGATATACGTGAAAGATGGGGGAGTATCATAGCCAATGTACAAATTTGCAACAACTGTGATACCATTGAGGATGAGTACAAAAACCACCTTATCCATGACCTCTAGCACCACAATTTCCATAAAATCCAATGTTGGAGTGAACTAGGAATTGTCAACTCCTCCAAAGATCTCATGCTTGTTGGTTCAATTTTTTGATTTGTTAGGAAATGATCACCTAGATTGTCAAATTAAAGGGGAGAGATCTTCATTGTTTCTTTGGGAGTTTACCAAAGAGTTTGTGAAAGGAAGGAAGGCCATAGATTGAATTGTGACTTATTAGACGAATGTTTCAAAACTAGGTGACAATATGATGTACATGACATTTGAGGTCTTGTACAAATTCCCCAATGCCAAGTAGTTGTGCAAAAAACTTTTTGTTATTCTCTTGATTAAATCACTGATTTTGGTTTGTTCTTCCATTTTGGAAAAGTGCAACTTGTGGGTAGATATAGTGATATTGTTCCAATGTGAAATTTACAAAGATCCTTCAAGATGTTCCACTATGCTTCTGTTTTGTTAGTCAAGCAACTATGTGAGGACTTATATCATCACGTTCTCTTAATGTACATGATTAAGATTGTTATTGTTTTGTATTCTGATGCTGTAGATTCACATTGTCCAATTTCACCACTCTTAGTGAGTTAGCTACCTTTGCATCTTTTGATGCTTCTATAGATTTTTGTTGTGATTGTTGTTGTAATTGCCATTGTTAATTATGTTGAAGACACACCAACCTCCCAAGCGTTTTTCACTTTAAGATTGTGCAAATTTTGTCTTTCCACACCTTTAAAAATAGTTGAGCTGTCCAATTCATTGGTCTTTGATGCGTTGAATGTTTGTTTTCTTGCTCTAAACTCATGTTTTCAAGGAGTACCAATCATTATGTGATATGCCTCTAACCACCACTCTACAACAAGTTTGTACACTTTTTCAACAATAATTGTTATTTTTTTAATCTGCTATCACTCACTGTCATTGAGTCATTCTACCATGATGAAATCATATGATTCAAAATTGCATGAAAAACAAATGGAAAATGCATTTTACTATGCAAATCACTATTGTCCTACAATAATAATTCCTAGTCCCACCGACAATACTATTTAGGAATAATATGGCGATGACAAAGGAGACACTAACCACCACATAGTTTCTCCATGCCAAAATGTTAGATGCCAATGTATATGTGTGTTTTGCTATGGGTGGCCAGCAATGGGATTGACCCCGACCTGGGCAGAGACCTGACATCTTTCCTCAGTTCAGCCCTATGAAGACATCATTGCCACAGCCATTGCCAGCTGATCCTCCTGAAGAAGATGAGGAGGAGGATGACAAAAGGTAGGAGGAGGAGGAAGAGCCTGAGAAGGAGCCTGAGACAGAAGAATAAATTTGAAACGCATGTTTGTTTGCTAATGAATTTTGACACAAATTGTTGGACCAGTATTTGATGCTGATATCTTTTGCAGCCAGTTATCCAGTATCTCAACATTAGGTAATCATCTTGGCAG
>Ga0116231_10013292_pt1 | contig 11640 bp, 8 predicted proteins | sample S1TSphgellanicum_2_FD_89695 | JGI IMG/M metagenome (GOLD analysis project Ga0116231, IMG submission 89695) | Host-associated microbial communities from peat moss isolated from Minnesota, USA - S1T2_Fd - Sphagnum magellanicum MG | ecosystem: Host-associated > Plants > Peat moss > Unclassified...
AAAAAAAAAAATAAATTTTATAATTTAAAAAAATAATTTTTTTTTTAAAAAAAAAAAAAATTTTTTTAAAAAAAAAAAATGCCCCAAAAAAAAAAAAAAATTTTAAAAAAAAAAAAAAAATTTTTTTTTTTTTTTTTTTTTTTTTTTTTTTTTTTGTGACTAACAACAATTGTCTTTTTCATTGGTGATGGGCATAGCCCCTCATAGTCCAAATATCCTTGCTCAACTTGCCAAATACCCCTACATACAAAATCAAAAAAAAAAGTGTGGTTTTGTTTTGTTCACATCTGTTGTTTTAAAATGCATCAAATTTTGCAAACTAGGATAAATCTATGCAATAAGAGCACATATATAAAATATGATCAATTGAAAAGTGCATACATAAAAAGTATTATTGTCATTCTCTTGGACAAAGAAATAAGGTTTATAATGAAGTGAGGGTATTGCACCTCCCATTGTCAAATAAGATTATGGAACTTGCAAAACAATGAAAGTATTATATCCCCCAATGTTATTGACTGTGGTTAGCAAAAAAAAAGGTATTACACCTCTCAATATCATTGATAGTTTTGATTTTCATAAAAAAGAGGGTATGTTTATGCAAGACAATGTGATGAAAGTGTGCAAAATGTACTATGCCAAAACATGACTTTCACGATCAGGCTCGTATGAGTACAAAGTCAAATAAGACCCATTGTTTATGCCATTTTGGCACAAGCAACTACAAAAGTGGCTTAAACATTGGGTTTGATTTGACTATAGTCAATTTTTTTGAAGTCGTGAAAGTCACATTTTAACATTTTGATGACAAGGGATAATGTTCATTTGAAATAGGTCATTAACAAAGCTTGTAACAATGCTAGGATTTGCAATTTTTGATCACAATGTCAATATTTGCATCTTGAGCAACACAAAGGAGTTGTGCACCCAAAACCTAAATATGCAAAGGAATATTGTTGGAGTACCTTAGCAACATAGGGTGGGATTATATTATTTTCACAAATGCTAAGATTTAAAAAATCATTTTATTCAAATAAAAATTGTGAGCTAATAAATAGAATATATAAAATTATTTATTTTTTAAAAAAATTGAATATTTGTGATTAATTAATTATTCGACATTCATGTGCTGAAGCCGCCAAGGTATGATGGTAAGCAAAACCATAATGAAAGGGAGTTGCAAAATTATTAAAAGAAAGGAATACAAAATGACAAAGAGGTAAAAAAAACTCACCTAAAACAAATATTCATTGTTAGAGCTCATAATAACATTAACGGTCACAACATACTAAATGATAATACCACTACTTGCATGTTTGCCCAAAAACCTAAATGAAAAGAATTCACATGTTCAAGGAGTTCACAAGACCATAAGGAAATGGACTTTGCATACATTATTCATTCATATCTAACTCCCGGATTTAGCTATAATTTTAGTGATGATCTTATGTAAGAAAATGTGGGAATAGCATGGGGATCCATTACGAAGATTTAGCCAAATTATAACCTAATCTTGAATCTAAATCATCCTTATGTGTTTATGTTTGTTTACTAAAACCAAATGTAAAGATGTAACAAGTTTTGAACTTTTAAAAAAAATTGATCTTGTCGAATTCTTAAAAGAAAACTTGATTTTCAATGTTTTAATTTCACTTCTGGATGAACTTTTTCCAGTACAAAAAAGCAACCACCAACCTCTTACTTACCTCTTCCTTCTTTCCTACCAACCTATTGCTTACATCCCTCTTTTCTTTAATTACGTATCATTTATGCCTTTGATCCATTTTTAGTCCTTCATTCTTTGCTGAAGTAGCTCCCAATCCGTAATAATCATCTTGAACATTGTGAAGTGATAACACAAAATGAGAAAATTCAATATGAATATGCAATTGGTACTGGGTTCCTTTGTTCATTTTGATAGAAAGGACTAGAGTTTATAACAAAATGAACCTATTATATGATTTTAATTGTCAATGCTTGATCCATGTGGTGAGAAATTAATGGTTTATCATTTTGTCCAATCTAATTTTCAAGTTTATGAATAAGGGTGTGAGAGGAATGAACAATGCACCTTGGAATATTGATAGGAGCTCAAATGGGGGTTGCCAATGCGCAAAGGAACTTTGTGTAAAGGAACCTCCGACCTGAGGGTTCATTTTGCCTTCTGGGCTCTTCTTTTTTCCATGTTCTTGCTTGTTCCCCTCTCCTTGTCTTTTTTGTCTTCTTTCTTTTTAATTCCTCTTTTCAACCTACTACTTCTTTACCTTTCATTTCTTTGTTTTTTTTTAATTACAAAATGCTTCGTAAGCCCATTTCACAACTTCTCTAAAGGTAATATGTATATATGTTACCAAGTTATCGTCTTTAGTGGTTATTAATCTTAAAACAATAAATATTTTATCGTGGAAAAAGAAAAAAACAAAGAAAAAAAGGATTTTATATTCATATATTTTTTTTAATAACCTTGTATAACTAGAAGTAAAACGAAAGGTTATCAATTGGATATTTGTAAATCAATCTTTATGCATAACTATTTCTTATTACTCAAAAACTAACCAGGTATTGTCAATAATCGAAGTATTAGGTTGAATAAATATGATATTGATTATCAATGGGCCGAACGAACATTTTGAATTCAAAAAAAAAAAACTTGCCAAAATAATAATAATCAACCAACATTGATCTCTACATGTGTTGGCGAGTTCTTTCCATGCCTTATATGTCATTTCATTTATGAACCATTTCATAAAGAAACTTTTCACATTTCATATAACATACGTGATATCATTTATGAACCATTTTGACAAATATATGGTGGTAAAATAGTATCTTATAAACTTTCAAAGTTCTTTGATTTTATTTTTAAAATAACCATCCTAAATTTATATCTAAAACAAAATGATATATCCAAGTTTATGTTAATTTAATCAAAATTATGTTATTTCAATCAAGTTTAACCAAATTTATGTTAGTTTAACCAAAATTTATTTAATTTATTTAAACCAAGATTATATTAATTTGGTCAAATTTAGTTTATTTTAGGTTAGTTTAGCCAAGTTGAATTTAATTTAGCTAAGTTTAGGTTAGTTTAATTAAATTTAGTTTAATTTAGTTAAAATTGAATTATTTAAACCAACCCCCCCCTCCCTAGCCACTCAACAATGAAAAAAAAGTTTTAAGAAAAAAAACCAAACCCCCCCCCTCCCTTCCCTTTTCCACAAGTCAAATGAAAGAGAAAAAACTAACCTTGCCCCTTTTCAACAGTAAAAAGAAGGTTATAAAAGTTATAACTAGTAAAAAAATTATAAAAATTAACCAAAAAAATGCACCAAAAAAAAAAAAAAAAAAAAAAAACTTCCAATAAGAACAAAAAAAATAAAAAAAAAAAAAGAAAAAAAACACCACCCCACTTAAATAAAAGAAAAAATTTGAAAAAAATAATAGTAAAAAAAAAAAAAAAAAAAAAGATCCTAAAAAAAGAAAAAAAAAAAAAAAAAAAAAAAAAAACCTGCCACTATGCACAAATAGCTTGCCACCACAATGGGGTTTTTTGAGTTTTTTTGAGTTAAACTGCCTACTGTTTACGTCCTTGTGAGTATAATGTCAGTATCAAATGTATAGGACTAAGAGAAAAAATAAAAAGGTAGTGGCATGTGGTGCAAGATATCCAAATAACACATGACCAAAATGTTGCAAATTTTTTCCAATGAATGATCATCAATTTTTCTACATCTAGTTCCAATGGTTAATCACCACCTAGGCAAAACCTCATAATTCTTTTGAAAAACGTTGCCAATTAGTTTGATTTTTAAAAAAAGGGTGGCCTCAATAATACCCCACAACTCACAATGTGGGAGGGGTTACATTTTTATTGAAGGTTGGGTTAAAAAAACTCACATGTCTTTATTGCTTGAAATAGAGACTGCTTAGTGAAGCCTAAACCAAAAGTAACCTAGTACAAGCGTGATAGGGTTTAAAGCATACGTATGGGATGCCTTTCCACGCACTTAGCATTGCCTCAAGTTGTGTGTTGCCACACCGAAACCGGGCCAAAGCTTTCCATAGTTGAACACAATTGATGTCACACAAGTAGCTTTCACTCTCGTATGACATACCCTTGAAGCGCAAGTATTTTGTCTACACGTTGGTTTTGATCTCGTAGTTGGTAAAAAAAATTTCAATGAAACCCAGCTGCATATTATCCTTCAACGTTTTTACACTCAACATTGTGTAGGGAAAACTTGGAAGGGGTGGGCCCCCAGCCTCCTGGTTGATTGGGCTTCCCTTTGTAGATTTAGCACCAATTGGTTGCATTAGTTGTAGTGCGGCCAACTTAGCCATGTGAACTCCCACCCGTACATTGTGCGTGTTGCACCAAAGTACTTAGCTTTCCACCCAGCCTTTCACCCTTGCTAGACAGGTCAGATGTATGTGCGTTGTCCCACGAACCATTCCTAACGACGATTGAACGGTCCTCGCTTGGAACGCACGGGTTGTTGCAAGCTAAAGTGCCATTTCAAGCGACGGTTGAACTTGAAGCAGAAAACTTGCTGCCTCCTGGGGTTGATTCTTGAGTAGCCATTTTTTCACGGATCTAGCCCAACATTTCTTTCCCGCGACAAACATAGCAAGTTGAGCTTCCCATGCCTTTCCCAAGATGCAATTTTTAATGATCATGTTCACACAGTTATAGTACAACAGCGCTTGTCCCCATGTAAAGTGTTCAAAGAAAGAATTGCCAAATTCTGCCAGCACAATGGACATGGTGGTTGTTTTTCGCACCCCAAATAAGAATTTGAGGAACCTTTAGTACACTACTTCAATAGCCTCTATTTTCTTGGAATCTACCCAAACCTCATAGGCATAACTTGTTATGGAATGCACCAATGTGTCGAAAAGGTCACAACGTAGCTCAACGTCCATAAAACGTAGCTTCACACAACAACGGTTCAGTGTGAATAGTGAGTGCCTACTAACAGTTGTTAGATGTTCCATTGCGCTATCTAGGTTCAGGGTGGTTTCAAGTAGGATCCCTAAATATTTGAAGGTTTGCACACACTCAATAACGTCACTTTCAAACACAAACTCTTGGCATGGGTTAATAAAATTGAACACCATGATTTTTGTTTTTTTCACATTCATTATAAGTCCATGTTCAGCACATAATTGTTGGAGTGTGTTTAACTATTGTTGCAATCCCACTTCTAATTTCGACGTCAAAACGAGGTCATTTACAAAAAATTACAGCCATACGTGCACGTCTATTAGGGCCGGTGCATTGCATTCTCTACCGTCCAAATGCCCTTTTAGGGCATCCAAATATAGCCCAAATAGTAAAGGTTGAAAGGACAACCTTGCTTCACACCTTGCTGGCACTTCAAGTTAGAGGTGACACCTTCACTTGGGTGGTTGATGCATAAGGTATCCTTGGCATACATCGCTTGTAAGCATCACAAGAAACGTCCCTCCACCTCGAAGCCAGCTAACACCTGCCACAACATTTCACATGGCACAATATCGAACGCCTTTTTGAACGCCACAAAGCAGCAATAGAGTGGTTTATTTTTTGCCTTGCTCTATTCTATCAGAGTTCGCAATATGAAGAGTTGGTCAGTAGTGTGGTAATCTTTGCGAAATTTAGCTCGACCTTGGCACATAACCCATGTTATTCAGCCCACTCACCTAGCTTTTTGGCAAGGATCATAACAAATAACTTTGCTAGGATAAGCCCAACTATTATCCCCCTGTAGCTGTCAAATTTGGAGGCATCGCCCCCTTTAAAACGCATGGACCACCATAGTGGAAAGGTTTTAAGAATAAAAATTAACCCCTTCCCCTCCCCCTTCCATAAATCAAATGAAAGAGAAAAAAAACTAACCTCCACCAGCCCTACCCTTCAACAATAAAAAGAAGTTTAAAAGAAAAATCAAGCCACACCCTTTCCCCCCTTTAACCAAAAAAAAAAAAAAACCTTGCTCCCTTCAACAATATAAAGAAGGTTACAAAAGTTACAACTAATAAAAAAGTAACAAAAAATAATAAAAAATGAAATAAAAATCAACAAAAATAGCTTGCCACTATGCTCAAACTACCTATCATTATAGTGGATTTTTTTGGGTCAAATTGCCTATTGCCTACATCCCTATGAGTGCAGTGTGAGTATCATATGTATAGGTATTAATCTTTTTGTTTAATTAAAAGTTTGGCCAAAACATCTAGAGGTTTTGCCATTTCTATGAGCTTATGGTTTAGTTATTAATTTGATTACCTTTTTTAAACTTCAGGTGTGAATTTAAATTTAATTATATATTAAAGAAAAGAAAAGTCAACCCCCCCCACATCACAAGGTCGCCTATCATGCATTATAGTCTTTTTTTTGGTCAAACTACCACCGTCAACACTATGATGATAGTGCAAGGATTGTATGTATAGGAAAGCCCGTTGAGAGAAATTGAAAGAAAATACCAACCAATAAGCAAAATAAAAAAGGACATAAAAATTCTATGAAATGAAAAAAATGGATAAACCCTGAATGATGTTTAAAAAAAAGGAAAGAAAATATTTAGGGGAAAATGGCGCTGGATGGCATGGAAAGAAGAGAATGAAGAAGACCAAAAAAAACAAAACTAAAAAAGAAATGAAGCAAATGAACTAAATGAAAAATTCCAACTTCAATAAATAAATGAATAAAGGAGACCAGGTCTAAAAAAAGAAAGAAGGAAGAAGATCAACAAAGAGATGACAAAAAGCTAATTCAAAAACTTGCAAAAGAATAACCAAAGATAAAGACAAAGTTGAAGTAATGGAATGGACAAAAAAAAAGCAAAAGAAAAGACTAAAAAATAAAAATAAAACGAGAGAAGTAAAGGGAATCAAATAAATGAAGGTTTCAAAATTACATGAGTGGTGGGTCTTAACTTGAATTTGATTTTAAAGGAAGTTTCAAAATGAGATCTTAACGAAATATGTTAATGAGAAAAATTCCCATCTATTTTTAGTTTGTATTACTTTATTCATGGGAATGAGATTATCATGAAAGTTAGAAGAATTGTAAGGAAAGGGGGTGAGGCGAAAAAGTCACTCGTTAGTTCGCTAACTAAGAGTTGTTAAAAGAAAACCGACAAACATAGGTGAATGGGCCGCACATTACATTCTCAAAGAACTGTCAAAGAACGGAAAAAATAAAAAATTGACTTAAGGTGAATGGTCCTCACATTACATCCTTCCAAAGTTATGAGAGAGGGGAAAAAACTAAGTATGTAAAATAACAAAACAAAAGAAAAAAAGAGAATGAAAAAGAGAATGATTGAAAAGAAAGCGATTGGTGAGACTCAACCCCACTTTCCTTTTAGAGGAAGCTTGAAAATAAGGACCGCACCAAATATCCTTATCAAAATTTTGAGTTCCTTTTAATCTGTATTAGTTTTTTCATGGGAATGAGATTCTCGTTACTGCTCAAAAAATTGTGAAGTGTGAGGTGAAGAAGCCACCCACTTATTTGCAAGGGGTTGTGATGGAAAATAAAAATAAAACATTCGACAAACAAACGTGAATGCGTTGTATGCTTCATCCTTGAAGACTTGTGAACAAAATGAAAAAATACAAAGTTAAGTTGAATGGCCCTTGCATTCCATCCCTTCAAAGTTATGAGAAAGAAGAAAAAATCAAGCACATAAAAAAAGAAAACAAGAGAATGAGAAAAGGAAGGGTTGAAAATAACATGATTAGTGAGACTAGACCGAAGTTTTATTTCAAAGGAAGCTTGAAAACAAGAACTGAACCGAATATAAAGCTTCCAGGTTCGATTAATTATTAGTTTGTTCTTGGGAATGAGATTACTGTTAGGGCCCAAGGACCTTTCAAAAGAGCAGGGTGAGGGGTGAAGCAGCCCCCCACTCCTTCGCTACAAGTTGTAAATAAAAAATAAGAAATCTGAACAATAAAGGTTGATGGGCTGTACATTACATCCTTCAAGACTTGTGAAAGAATGGAAAAATAAAAAAATTAAAGTGAATAGCCCTTGCATTACGTCCCTCAAAAGTTATGGGAGAAGGGGAAAAACTAAGTGCATAGAAAAATAAAACAAGAGAATGAAAAAAAGAAGGATTGAAAATAACATTATTGGTGGGATTGTACTCGAGTTTTATTTTAAAGGAAGCTCTTCAACAAGAACCAGACCAAGTATTGTTATATAAATTTCAGATCTCATTTTGTTATTAGCTTATTCCTTGGAATGAGATTACTATTAGAACCCAAAGAATTGTGAGAAAAGCGGGGTGAGGGTGAACAAGCTGCTCACTCCTTTGCTCACTCCTTTGTTAGGAGATGTGAGAAAAAGAAGATGAAAATTGAACGACCGAGGTGAATGGCCCTACACTAGGTTATTTTGAATGGGTTATACTATGCCTCGTACATAGTTTGGCTCCATGTTAAGGGGTTTTTTTGTGTCCTTATAGTTTCACATATTTTTTTTCAGTTTCTAATTTTGGAATACTAAAATTATCAACAGGTTTTTTCAAATCTAAATATTAAAAACACAAGAAGCATTGTAGTCTCTTGCTTATTCATCAAGAAGCTTGCATTCCAAAAACAGAAAGGAAAAGCTTCACAAAAAAATTAGAATAAAATTAGTACAAAAATCAAAAACTCTCTCCAAGAATTACAAAAATTAAAAGATCCTCTCATCTATCTCTTAGACCTCCTAGTTATACTAACTCATAATATTGTTTTAACTTAAACAGTCATTAGCTAATATAAACTTTAAAATCAAAATATCAAGTCATTAGTCACAAGTTCAAATCAACTTGGTCTATTAATCAACCGATTATTATAACAAACCGGTTACCAATTCTTATAATAGACCAGTTAACTTAAAACTTGTCAACCAAAAACTAAAATAGCCTTAGGTCATATTGTCTCACTGGTTACCAGTTGATTTAACTAGATATTATACTAAAAAATTGAATTAACACTCCATCATAAAAATTGACAAATAAAAGACATTGATGTGTACTTGAACCTCAACCTTTTACATATATGTATGCACATTTTATTCTTAAAATGTTGGGTTTAAAATTCAAAACCCAAAGTTTAACAAAATCATAAAATTGTCAAATTTATAATATGATGAGTTTATGTTGAAAAACCTGTCTCAAATTTTTTTAATAATTAAATATTTTATTAAAAAAATTGAAGTATGAAAATATGATTTAAAAAAAAACCATTGGGTTCCCACAAAAATTTGAAAACCTATCTTTTTAAAAAATTGTGAAATCAAACAAATTGTGAAAATTAATAAAAATGTTGAGTTTGCACTTAAAAATTCAAACATGAATTTAAAATTTGAAATTAGAAAAATAATTTTTTTTTAAATTTTTAATTCAATAATTTTCTACTTTTGACAAAACTTGATGGCTATTCAAAGTTATATAAGGTTAAATCCATTATATTTAGCCACAATGTTTGCCAAATATTTTATGTTTAGGTTTGACCATTGTGTGGCCATATGATTGTCCTTAGGTTTAGTCATATGCTTATCTTTTAAGTTTAGCCATATGTTTTTTTTTTTTTTAATACATTTAGCCTTTAGGTTTAATTGTATGCATGGCCCATAATATAACATAATAAACCAAAGTGGCTTAGTTATGCTCATTTGTGTGAGTTTAACGCCCAAACCCGCCCTAATTAGATTTTTTTCCCGAAAACAAAAACCCCATTAACTGCCTGTTTTGAAAAGAAAGGGAAAAAAAGGCCCACCTCAAGCCCTTCACCCACTATCATGGCTTAAGGTCGGTTTCCACATTTTCAGAATGGATATATTTTCCAAAAAATGAATTCGTTTTTTCATTGAAATATTATATATTTTCTCATTCTCTACTACAATTTTGTGATATGAATATTGAAATTATTTTGTGTAGCCCATGATCATGCATATATAAAAGAAAAATTATATATATAATGAAGAAGTGGAAATTATAGAAGGAAAGTCCAAAGTGGAATAATTGATGATAACTACCCACCTCAAAAACAAACTAATCCCCTAAAAGATTTTTTTGACAAATACCAAAAGGATTTGCAAGTTAAAAGTCCTTGACCCAAACCCTCAACATGTAATCAAACCGAAAATAAAACTTATTTTTTGATTTTTTTTCAAATACTTAAACATCCTTTGTTCCCTAATGTTTTCCAAAGTAACCTAAACTTGACACCTATCTCAAAAAATAAAACCTTTGCATACCCATTTCCTTTTCATTGAACAACCCTAACAATAGAAACCAAAAAACAACCTCCCGTTCACTCACCCGAATAGTTGGACACTTCATTGATACACAATTTTTTAACATTCCGCCCCTCTTGCACCCCTGATCACTTTCAAGAAGAAAAAAATCCCATCCACCTACCCAAAAAGTTGGACAATCCAATAATATACAATTTTTTAAAACTCATTCGCCCCTCTTGGGCTTCCACTCACCTTGAAGAGAAAAAAAATAAAAAATTCCCATGCACCTGCCCAAATAATTAGACAATCCAATAATACGTATATTTAAAACACATTTCACCCCTCTTGTGCCCCCCATTCACCTTCAAGAAGAAGAAGAAGAAATAATTTCCATGCACCCATCCAAATAGTTTGATAATTCATTAATACTCATTGTTTTAACACATTTTGCCCCTTTTGCTCTCCTCTTGCCCTCAATATTTTGGAAGATTTCACAAAAAAAACTTTTCCCATGCACCCACTTGAATAGTTGGACAATTCATTAATACACATTTAAAAAACACATTCCACCCCTCTTGACCCCCCCCACTAACCTTCAAGAAGATTTTTTTTCCCGTACACCCACCCAAATAGTCGAACAATCCATTCATACACATTCTGCCTCTTGTGACCATTCACCTTTAAGAAGAAGAAAAGAGGAAAAAAAAAAACTTCCTCGGACACACACCCAAATAGTTGGACAGTTTACTAATGCACATTTTTTAACACATTCCACCTTTCTTGCACCTCACTCGCCCTCAAAAAGAAAAAAAATCACATACACCCATCCAAAATAGTTGAATAGTCCACTAATAGGCATGTTTAAGTATTAAATTGAACTTCATCGCCCTTCGAATTTGATAGAATCAAAGAAAAAAAAAATGCATGTGAGCCGTTACTAGACAAAATGCCTCCATCCCTTCAACTCCATAGACCTTAAAAAAATCTTTTTGTGTGTCTTTGACAGAACACCCTCATCCCTCAAATTTGATAAACCCCAAAGAGAAAAAAAAATGGTATATGGGTGGATAGTAAATGGAACCCCCTCTTCTCTTCAACTTGATAAACCCAAAGAAAAAAATTTCGTATGTGAGAAAATATTGAATGAAACCCATTTCATCCTTCAACCTTGATAGACCCAAAGAAAAAACTGTGTTCATAGAGAGAACCCCTTTACCTTCAAACTTGACAACCCAAAAAAAGAAGAAGTATGTGAATGGGTATTAGTTCAAATTGCTCACCCTTCCACTAACGTCCATGCCCCCCTTCACCACCCCCCCCCCTCCCCCCCCCCCCCCCCCCCCCCCTCCACATCTCTACAAAACAAACACACAACACTCATGTCCTCCCTCTCCTCACGACCCAACAAAAACAAACAAAAC
>Ga0116231_10013293_pt1 | contig 11639 bp, 4 predicted proteins | sample S1TSphgellanicum_2_FD_89695 | JGI IMG/M metagenome (GOLD analysis project Ga0116231, IMG submission 89695) | Host-associated microbial communities from peat moss isolated from Minnesota, USA - S1T2_Fd - Sphagnum magellanicum MG | ecosystem: Host-associated > Plants > Peat moss > Unclassified...
AAAATAAAAAAAAAAAAAAAAAAAAAATCTATCAAAAGATAATTTAATTATGAATCTATTTATAACAAACATTTATTTTTTATGTAAAAAAAAGTTTAAATCATAAAAATGATGACCCACAACAATCAAATATTGTCATTTAAAACATTATATTTCATAAATGAATGTTTTTTTCTATTTTTGTTCAAATGGAGCTTGAGCCATGCAATTTCTTCAATCCACCTTATCTACTTGAAATTTGCCATGTTATGATATTTAGTTTCACATGTGAAATGAAGTTACTAACTTATCATATCATTATAATGTCAAAAATATCTAAATAATCCCTTCAACTTGAACAAAATTGGTTACAACTATATTGCAACTAACATGCAACTTATTTTTCACTAGAATGCAACATATGTAGAACATTGATACAAACTAAACTATAATTTGTACACTTGTAAATAAAATCAAATACTATGCTTACAATCAAGTAAACTAAATTATAATTTTAAGTATTTTTGAAATAATTTTACCTTGTATAAATAATTTTGATGTTGATAGATTGAAACATAATGAAAGTTCAACCATATAACATTAAAACAACAAAAGTCATCACAAATGTTTAAACATAAAACAAAACATATGTAACATGATTATCATTAAAAAATCACCTTTCATAAATATCTCATCATTGTAAGTTAAATTAACTTATACAATCAACTTTTAAATAAAATGGAATATATTTTCACATAATGTTTCTTTAATATATGTAAATAAATAAACCTTCAACATCCAAGAGTAAAAATAAAAACCTTCAACATCTAAGAATAAAAGCAAAAACCTGCAACATCCAAGAACAAAAGTAAGAACCTTCAATATCCAAGAGTAAGAACAAAAATTTTCAACATCTAAAACCAAAAGTAAAAACTTTGAACATCCAAGAATAATAACCTTTAACATCAAAAAGTAAAAGTAAAAAACCTTCAACATCCAAAAATATGAGCAAAAACCTTCAACATTTAAAAGCAAGAACAAAAGCCTTCAACTTCTCTAAGAGCAAAAACAAGAACCTTCAACTTCTAAGACCAAAAATAAAAGCTTTCAACATTTTTAAGAGTAAGAACAAGAACCTTCAACCTCCAAAAACAAAAACAAAAGTTCATAAGCATATGCCTATGAAGGTCATTAATGCATTGGGGCAGATTTGTTGATATACTGCCATGTGTCACTAGCTTAAGGGTTTCCCGCCCAAATTTTAGATTTTTAAATTTCAAATTTTAAGTTGAAATATAATTACATATTAGTTGCAAACAAGTTGAAATGTCATATATATTGGGCGATGGAAATGTATACACATGGCATGATCATATGTGTTATTCAAAGTCGTACGTTTGTTGCAAAGTAGTCGTTGATTAATAACTAAATTTATTCTAGGTGTGATGTAGTTGTTAGATGCAACTAAAGTGCAACTTATCAACAAAGTCAAACATGGTTGACTAAACCGTATACACGATGCATACATTATATTATATAAATATACATCTTGCAACTAATTTACAACTACAATACAATTCCTTGGTTTGGCATTTTATTTATTAATTTGTCGTATTTCCATGGGACAATTGCAACGCAGTTATATATTAGTTGTTTTAAAGCTCTAATTGTAGGGTAATTTAGTTACTGCGGACATAATTTCTCATCGTGTAACTATTGATCCTACTTTATCTAACCTATTTTAAAGTAGACATCGCACTACCTATTCCCCTATATTTATTTGGTTTGATTACAACAGTACAATTTTGCCTTTAACATGATATTTTTTAACAACATAATTGTAATGAACATGATTTTGGACCAACATATTGTAATCAATTTCCATGAAAAAATTTTCAACATATTGCACTAAATGAATTTGAATTTTTTTATGTACTACTTACATAAATAGGTAAGTTATAAGTAGGTTGGCCTAGGTAGGTAGGAGGTACCTATTAATAAATGCATGTACTTAAGTAACATGTAGGTCATAGTCTACTAGGCCTTATAGGTACCTACTAGGTTTATGCTTGTACTTATTTAGTAAGTAAGCTACCTATGTTTTAGGTGTTATTTAATAGGTTACATAAGTACTTACGAACTTATTAATAGATCTAACTTAGGCATAATTAATAGGTAGCCTAACTTATTAAGTAGGTTTAGGCTTAAGCTGCCTATTTAATAGGCTAGGTTACTTACTTAGTAGCTTAGGTGACCTAGTTTTGGTTAACTAAATACCTACCTAATAGGCCTAGGTGGTTTAGGTAGCCTAAATTAAGCTATGTACCTACTTACTAAGCCTAGGTAACCTAGGTTAAGCAATGTACCTACCTACTAAGCCTAGGTGGCCCTTGTTATTTTATATTTAGTAGGCTTAGGCTAATAGGCTACCTACATCGTTAATAGGTTTTACTTAGTAAACCTAGGTCATTTAGGATCATAGTTATGACATTCTTGGTGCGGGAATGTTATGGAAGCCCAAAGATCTCCATAAAATTCGTTAAAATTCGTCAAAATTCATTAAAATTCACGCCCGAAGAATGTTATGACAAGGTGCTAAATGAAGAATTTTAAAAAAATTTATTTTGCAAAATGAAGAATGTCATCACTAGGTTTAGGATACCTATTTAAAAGGTTTACATTACTTAGTTATTGGTTATTTAGTAGTCTTAGTTTACATCCTAAGTAACCTATTAGCTAGGTAGGTTTGGTTAGGTTACATGACTAGGCTTCTAACTATGTTATTACTTAACAAGTAACCTATTAACCTATTAATTATGTTAAGTTACATAAGTAGTCTAGGCTTAGCCTAACCTACTAATTATGTTAGGTAGGTAGCCTAGGCTTAACAAATAGGTTAAGTCATTAAATGAATATGGTTAATTTGACTAGGTGTCAAATCATAATGGTTAATTTGATTAAAGGTTAAATTTATATAATTAATTTGATTAAACCCTATCCATTCAATATGGTCAATTTGACTAAGCCATAACCATTTTGATGCACGTTTGTCCATTTTGACCAAATCTTCGACTTAACATTTGGTCAAATAAGTCACTTTAGTCAAATGTAACATATGTTTTTCATATCCCAAACCTTTAATCAAAATGGACATACTCTTTGGTCAATGTGAACATTTCAGTCAAATTGACCTTTTGAAAAGCCATGATTTCTTGTAGTGTTGAGATTTTGGACTTTGGATTGTCATATAAAGTGATTTAAAATTTTTTTTAATAATGTTTTGATCACTAACCTTTTTCCATTGTTGTGTCTCTTAATTTTAAATATAAATCTTGATGCTTTAACTTCAATATTTTAAACAAGTACAAACCATCACTTTAACCCTAACCCTAAATTGTGAAAATCATACCATATTTTTAAAACCCTAACCTTAAAATTAACCTCCTAAACCCAAAAATCAACACTTAAACAAGCCTAAACATTAATTCTTCAAACTAAACCATAAAGTCAAGTCCTAAACCCTGAAGACAAACCCTAATATTCAAACCTTGAAAGGCCATTAAACCCAAAATTGTATGTTTTAAACTTTAACCCTACACTACAAAACCTTAAAACATCCAACACTAAAATTGACCCTAAAACTTCAAAGCTTAATCCTAATATCTAACCTTTGAAAGCACAACCCCTAAACCATAAAAATTAAACCCTAAAATAACCAATGGTGAAAGCCAAGGGAAATATCTAATAACCACATACAATAGCCAATAGCCAATTGGCCATAGTGTAAATATCGATAACTATTAGCCCCTTAGCCCCATAAACCCATAGCCCCCCACAGCACAAGCTCTAGGGCAGCCAATGGGTGCAAAAGAATAAATCAATGTGCACAATTTGAGAAATCTGATCCTGGGTTTTCCAAATTTGGACCCCTATCTCATGACTTTATGAATAACATCAAGTAAGGGATGAGGGAGCAAAGAAGAGATGAAAGTGGGGCCCAACAAGGCACCACTTTAGAGATAACTTTAATATCTAAAGTCCAATCTTTCCTATTTATTAGTGGGGGGAGCATCAAATATTACTACTACCTATGGATGTGACAAATACAGATTGCGCTTTTGATTGCAACAAACTGTTTGAATTGCTTTAAAAGCCCAAGCTGTCCTTCAGCCATTGTATTTCCTTGATTTCTGTTATGTTGTGATGCTCCTGTCGCCAGCCTTCCCCTCTTGGGTTCCTCCTAAATGCCCATGGCTCCGAAATGAAATTAGGAATAAACTTGATGGAGCAGCTAGAGTGCAAGCAAAGCAGTAACAGTCCACACGAACCCTTACTGCAGCTCACATGAATCTAAATAATTGGATGAGGTAGTTTATCAAAAACATAAAGTCCAGTGATGGATACCATAAGCTAGAACCAGACTTCTAATGGCATCTATCTGAACTACTACTGAAGCTCAATAAATGGGCAAACATTTTTGCACCCACTAAAGTTCAAACACTCCATGATGGATATAGCATCATTCACAAGTAAGTACACTCTGCACACAACACAAGCACAACAACAGTACCCACCCACAGACCCATATTAAATGAGCTGGAGATTAAACTCTTTGTGAATCAATCAAGATGCTGTTGTATGTATCCAAGTTCCAGCACCTCACAATTTACAATCAAATTTTTCTCCCCCAAGCTTTCTACTTTCTGAAGCAATCAATTAATCAATCAGTCAATGATGAATTGTCTCTGGCTTGGCCAAAGTCTAGGTTGTCATATCTGACAGTTCAGGTCCTGTAAGAATCGTATGTAAGAGCATCTCCACCAACGCTCAGTATGGGACCCTGCAAAAATATTTCTCACATCCAAGTTTTAGTTATTAACGTTTTTTTCCAACCCTGCATATAAAATTGAAACTGGGACTGCGTAGGTGAAAGACTACTAATAGCAACCCACTTGGACCAATCAAACTATCTACCCAATCAGAAACAGAGAACAGTCAATAAATACGATTTGACCGTGTTTATAGACTGTTCCAGGGCCTTTCCAGGGCTCTGAATGCCGTGGTTGTTTTCAAGGTCCCAGCAGTCTTCCACTCGCTTCACTGATGGACCGGACCTCATCCAAGATTCCAGTGCAGGGTCACACACTAAGGATTGGTGGAGATGCTCTAAGAGCATCTCCACCCACACACCATTTTTAGGCCTCTAAAGATGTTTAACGGTTAACCCCTCCATCATACAGTGTTAATTATTCCTCCATTCTCACCCATAAATGTGAAAATTTGGAAGATCATGTGTGGAAAATGATAGAGATGAGCATAGATGAGCATGACCACCTACACATCCTATTCAGGCCTCTACTACTGTTTATCATATCCAACAAACATAGTTAATTGTTCCCCCCTCCTCACCCATAAATGTGAAAAACTTGAACAGTAAATTATGAGAGGTTATTTAAATACCGCACCTCAGCCAATCATTATGATTGGCCAATCAAATGCAGCCATTTTCTTTTATTGAGCTTCTTAGAGGCCAATATATGAGGGGCATATTCACAACCAAAATTGAGGAAAGACGCTAAACACCCGCCCTCAACAGGTTCTGCCAAGTGCGTTTCTTGGTTTATGGTACTCAACCTTGCACAAAACCACATTATTTTGTGGTAGAATTTAATTGGTTTGATGCTACATTCAAGCTAAATAAAAAAATAACTTTGTTGTTATTCGATGCAAAAAAAAACTATGCTGATGGTAGCTATTCTCACTCTTTCCTAAGACATGTTAGGTTTGAAATCAATGTGGGATAGTAGAACATGTAGAATTTTTATTTTTTTAAAAGTTTGTTTGTAAAACATACAAACAAGCAATATTGTGCTACACGATTCTCCACAAAACCATGCAAGGCGCAAAAAGAAAAGCCTAGAATGCACTTGACAAGGCTCATTAAGGGGTATTTAGTAGCATCCACCAAATTGAGTTTAAAGGTTCATCCAAATAGTAGGTACATGCCATGGGTGGAGATGCTTTTGATGAGGGTGAAAGCTTTTTGTGGCGGGGTTCATGGATTCCCCAGATTTGGATGGTCTATGAACATTGAAGTTTGAACAGATCTAAGGCCTTGCCCATGAAAAACCTCAGGAGAGAAGGTACATTTGCAGGACATTTGGGGTTTAGGGTTGCATGCATCAAAGAACAAATTGTATTGGACATTGCTATTGTTGTTGTTGCAAAGGTAATTCAAGCAATCCAAAAGCTGTCATCTATGAGACAACAGTTGATCCGGAGATGTTTGTCTCCTCTGCTCAATTGAGAAGACCGACAGGTGTGTGCACTGTGGAAAGCTTTGTGGCCCTGGTCATGGGTCTGGAATGATGTGCTAGCAACAATGTACATACTTTTATTTTCCCCATTGTTAAGTATGAGTGTTTTTTAAGGTGAATTTGTGAAACATTTCAACTTTCATAACTTTTGCTTGGAGTCAGAAATTGAAAGCCTAACCTTGAGAGAAGAGCAAAGATTGTTGGATCAAAGTGTGATTGCTTTTAGTGACGTTTGTCTACCTCCCCCAAGAGTGTGCTTGTGACTCAGGCCCAAGGTGGTGCTGAATAAATGGCTAATTTGTTTTGAGAGGCTCTAGATGTCTTCCTTATGTTTTCTTGTTGCCTTCTTCACAAGAAATGGGTTTTATTTCTTATTTCCCCTTTCCTTATTTGATATGCTTCTCGTGATAGGAAGGGGTTTGGGAACTTGATGTTCCCTTGTGGTGCGCCCTCTTAGGTGGTTCCTTTGTCTTCTTGGACATGGGTCCTTCCATTTTGCTCCTTGTATTCCCCCTTTTTTTGGGCGCTGTTGTTTAATTATGATTGGCAGGGTTTCATCATTTTATTGGTTTGCCTCTTCTATAGGAGGAATATTTTATTAAAATACCATCACATGGGCCAATCGTTATGACTGCCCAATTTGAAACATTTTATTTATTTTTGGCAAGCCTTGTACCCTATGCTTGAAACGAAACTTAGTTACAGAATATTTTAATCTTGAACTTCATCCAAATTACTATTTCAAGGCCATTATATTGTTACCAATAGCACTGCTCTTAATCAAATACATAGTGAGAATAAGTATATCAGTAACTTAAGTTAGATTTTAACCTTAAACCTTCATTTCTTTTATGATCACCATCAAAGGAAAATTTTAAATGATTTTCCTAAAGATGAACATCCACTAGGCTAGTGCATCACCACTTATTATTCCATCCGTTGTGGATCACATGTTGAATGCTTATGGCATCCCTAGTATGATTAGTTTTATAAAAAGCATTAGAGTATTTTTAAAGTCATACCTAATTCACACCATGTTGATTCTTTATTTGTCTATACACCTTCACTTAGATGTCATCCATAAAGTTTCAAAAAACATTTATCAAACATCAAAACTCAACCGGAGATTGTCATGATTGGCATTTTAATGTGATTGTGTAAGGTATATTGGTAAGTAGAAAAGGGTTGTATGTTTCAACTTTTGTTTTAGGCATCACAATTAAAATCAAACTCCTTTTAACATTTTTAACAAATTCCTTTTGACGCTTGTGAAGGTGTATGAGTTTGGTCCTAATTGCCTCACCCAATGCAAATTAATTTAGAAGTTTAATGTTCATCTAACATTTCAACCCTAGGTGAACCCCTAATGAACAATTTCATCTCTTATATGGGGCATTTTATGAATAATTTTATTATGTAAAAAAAATTACATGAATTGAATAATGTGATTTTTAAAAAAAGGTGTTTATTGGAACTAATGATTATCTTATTCTAAAATATTTTTAAAAATAAAACCAACACTTTCTTACAAAAGCAAACAACATTGGTTTACATCAAATTCCATGTCTTTTCAACATTGGATTCCTTTGTAGCTTGTTGGTGCTCAATTAATTTTTCTTTGAAGAAAAATCAACATTAAACTTATATTCATTATATTTTGAACAACAAAATGACAATGAAAATGTGTGGTTAGAGGTGATAACTACCTAGGAAATAGTGTTTATTTTTCAATAGTTGGAAATTTATTTATTTATTAATCTTCATCCATCTATAAGTGAGGTTATGTGATAGAATTGTCACATTTGATAAAAAATTTCAAAACAAATAACTATCAATTTGCTTTATATTAAGTGAACTCCCAACATATCAATTTGTCCATTTAGCAACCAAGGTTTTAAGATGTTTGCACAAACAAACAAATGTTTCCTTGCATGATTGTGCCAATGCATTGGGGTGTGAAACGGTCAAAAAATCTTCCATTTTTTTTTTAATCATTTTTTTTCACCAATGAATTTCCGTTATATTGCAAAAAATGCAAGCATTTTTCATCTTATTTTAATTATTAACAATGTGTATAACCACCTCTTAATTCACCCCCCTCCTTTTAGACCTACCTTCGTACTCATTGCTAACTTATTACTTGGGTTGTATGTTACTACACATTACTAGTGATGATGAAATGATGAAAAAAATGAGGTGATTTTGTGGAGGTAAGTTTCATTCAAATGAAAATGTTGAATGACATTAGATGTGACTTGAATTCAATTCAATTTCAATTGAAGAGAAATGAAATGAAAATTGGTGTATAAGGTATTGAAAATTTGCTCATCATGTCCATCATTCATGATTATGGTGTTAAAACAATTTCCCTATGCAATGTTTTCATAATCATTGACCCTACTATTGGATCTTGTATTTGATTCACCTATACTAGCTCCAATCATCATCATCACTAGAACAAGCAGTTGGTAGTTGAGTTAGTATCTCCATTATCAATCCAAAGTTCGTAGCTTTTGGCATCTAGCTAGTAGCACCTCAACCCCATTGTTGTATTTTCATGTCTCCCATTTCAATCAATACTTAGAATGGGTTTGTTTATTCAATCCAATTGAATTCCATGTTAGGTGGTGAGCAAAAATGAATTAGATGCTAAACTTTGTTCTTTTGAATTGGGGAGTTTCAATTGCACTACCCATGCTCTCTTTCAAATAGAAAATTTGTAAGCCAAAATGAAGTGGACTTAGAAAGTTACTATGTTTTTAATGTGAATACATATAGTTTTTAAGTTTTTAGATTTTTGTCATTATCAATGTTTTGCACAATGATAGTGGAAAGCTCTTCATCATTGTCTATTTCTTCATATTAACCATCATTATGAGGACTTGAAGAAGGCATGTGAGGGAAATGATTTGTTTGTTGTTTGTGTAATGCAAGACTTATCCCATCCAGGCTACAAAGGGTAAAGGATGGAACAACATTTATGAAGCTGTAGAAAGTGGGAATGGGAGATGGTGCAACTGTGGATAAAAGGGGGATGCCAAAATGATGCAAACACATTGGGTTTCAAGAGCTAAATTATCTACCTATATGTTTTCATGGGGGTGGAGTTTCTTTGAGTTGTTTATGTTAGTAATTGTTAAGCTTTTTTCCATTGTGCCAATGGCTACTTAGGGCAATGTGTTATGTACTTGTGTTTTTGTACAAGGGGTTGGTGCCAAAGTGTGATGACATAACAAGGTGGTCTGAGCTGTAGGAAATTGGACATGTAAGAAACTTTATAACCATGCATTTGATTGGAGAGGATTTAGGGGATTAGCTAAGCTTGGATGATTGGTTTTTTTTGTAATGGTGAGCATGAGAAACCATTAGAAGTATCCTAGAGCTGAAGTAGGATGTGAGGTAAAACCCAAGATTCTATCAATTTACAAAACCAATTTCATACTCTAGATTTACGTAAACATTCTTGCCTGTTCTTGTGGTGGTTTTTGCATAAACCTCACACTTTTCATTTGCCTAGAAATTGTCACACCTGAAAACTACTAAATGGATGGGTAAAGAGAGTATTATTGTGGTGATAGAGAGAGAGAACCTGAAGTGATGCATTGCATAATTGTGATGGAATTTTAACAGCTCAAGGGACTGAAAGAACATTGAGGTTTCAGAACATTGAAAGATCTGATCACTGACTAAACCTCCAACATATATAAAATGGTGCATAATTCAATATGAAGAAGCATAAAATAATAGTTGGATGAGCATCAGCAAATGTTGATGCTGATCAATTCATTTGTATGGTAGAAGTTGCTGCAGCAACGCTTGGATTCAGTTCTTTCTGAATTTCTGTCAACGCATTGAACCTGGGTTTCCATAGTAGTGTCTGTGGTTTGTAACTCGGTGTCAGTGTATATAGATTTTAGTTCTTACTGAGGGTTTTCAGATTGGTTCTTCTGTGGCTATTTTTGCAGTCACTTGTTTTTCGGTTACAAATTTACTTCCAGAATTTGGACTACTGAACAAGCTGCATGATGTGAAGCCAAGAACTTGCAGGCCCTCAGAAGAAAACTTCGGGATCAATGTTGCTCTGCGGGAATGCATATTTACAGATGATAGCCCTAGATGGTCAGTGCCTGAAACTAGCAGGCAGCAGCAGTCACAGTTATCTAAAAAACCCATCATGATCATTTTCTTATTCCTCTGACAGAGAGAACAGGAATCCAAGTTGCTGAGCTTCCCCATAAACTTCATGGTTTATGTACATAACATGCCTTTTTTTTGTCTTTCAAAAATGAACTTGTGATTTATGTACACAATATGCCCTTCTTTTTTTTATGAGCTTTGGTTCTTGCCACTTCTTTGGGGTGTATGTAACACCCCATGTGGGCTGGCTACCTTGCTTGACTCGCTTATCTGGGGTCCCTCACTGTTTCTTATTTCTTTCACAGGACCCATGATAACAAACGGCGTTCCCACCCAATGAACAAATCCCATTGCCATCCTCCCCTCCAAACAATTCAAACTAAACCTACAAAATCCATCTTACAAAATTCACATCAGTGCAAAATTTTGGAATTTTTTTGGGTCAAAATCTCAATGACTGACAAAAAAAAAAGTTAAAATTTGAAAAGAAATCCCCAAAAAATCTTCCAAAATTACCCAAATTTCTACACGGCGGTTCAAGTAGGAAGCAAAAAAAATGTAAGAATGGTCTAATTTTATTTTTTCCTTCCATATTTTGATAATAGCCAAATTTGGCTAAGTCAGCTTATGGATGATCACCACCTTGGCTACATTACAAAATTGAAAAGAAAAGCATTGACCAAGATTAATGTGCCTTTTTTCTTTTCCCCCCTTTTTGGACTAAGTAAATAAGCTTCACAGCTAAGCAAAACCGCAATTACCTATTATCAAACCGTGGTCAAAATTTTAACTTGGGTAAATGCAGTAGTTTGTGAGACAACAAACAACACTTTTTTTGGGGGTGGAGTGGGATTTTTCTTTTGTCCAACCAGCCCTGAGCCCCACCCCCACCACCCTGACCAGTTTTATTGTGCAGAGGATCCTCAACAGAATTTTGATACCACTGATTGTACTGGAGGTGTGCAGAAGTGTAATTGATGAGTTTTTATTGAAAAAAGCATTCATTGAATCCTTCCACACCAAATACACAGAGGATTAACCTTTTTTCTGACTTTGGGTTTGCTGTATTAATTGGATTAATGTAACATGAATTTTTACAACATGTGAATTTCTGTTTTTTTTTTTCTTTTTTTTCAATTTTGTGATGTAGCCACACTGACAATCATGAACAAGAGGAGTTAGCCAAATTTGGCTACAGGTCAGAAG
>Ga0116231_10013294_pt1 | contig 11639 bp, 7 predicted proteins | sample S1TSphgellanicum_2_FD_89695 | JGI IMG/M metagenome (GOLD analysis project Ga0116231, IMG submission 89695) | Host-associated microbial communities from peat moss isolated from Minnesota, USA - S1T2_Fd - Sphagnum magellanicum MG | ecosystem: Host-associated > Plants > Peat moss > Unclassified...
CCCATGGTGCCGAGGCCGCCGGACGTCATCCAGCGGTTGGGTTCCTGAAAGTGATAGAACTGGGCCGCCCACATTTGGTGCTGACCAACCTCCGTGGTGATGTAGGTGTCACGGTCGCGGGTCAGGGCGTAGAGCCGCTCGATGGCGTATTGCGGTTTGATCAAGGTCGACGAGCCTCGATAGGCGAAGCCCTTGCGGGCCCGCCAGGCGTCGATCTGGGCCCACCAGGGCGCCAGCCTTGCAGGCCTCAAGGCCGGACGGCGTGACAGGGCGGCGCTGAGCGCCTCAAGACAGGCGCCGGCGTCGCCCACCACGGCCACATCCGCGCGGACCAGCTTATTGATCGAGGCCGGGTCGATATCGATGTGGATCTTCTTTGAACCGGGCGAGAAGGCGTCCAGGCGCCCGGTCACCCGGTCATCGAAGCGCGCCCCCACGGCGATCATGACGTCGCAGTCATGCATGGCGTGATTGGCCTCATAAGCCCCGTGCATCCCCAGCATGCCAAGCCACGCCGGGTCGTCGGCGGGAAAGGCGCCCAGGCCCATGAGGGTCGAGGTGACCGGCGCGCCGATCTGGACGGCCAGACGGCGCAGGGCGGCGCTGGCGGACGGTCCTGAATTGATCACGCCGCCGCCGGTGTAGAGGAGTGGACGGCGCGCCCCGGCGATCAGCGCCGCGGCCTCCGCCACCGCGGCCGGGTCGGGCTTGAGGCGCGGGCTATAGTTGTGGATCGGCTTGGCCTCGGTCGGTCCCACATAAAGGCCGGTGGCGAACTGCACGTCCTTCGGAATATCGATGACGACAGGGCCCGGGCGGCCGGTGGTGGCGATGCGAAAGGCCTCATGGATGACCCTGGCCAGGTCGTCGACCCTTTTCACCAGATAGTTGTGCTTGGTGCAGGACCGCGTGATGCCCACCGTATCGCATTCCTGGAAGGCGTCCGAGCCGATGAGGTGTGTCGGCACCTGGCCGGTGATGACGACCAGGGGAATGGAGTCCATCAAGGCGTCCACAATGCCCGTCACCGTATTGGTCGCGCCGGGGCCCGACGTCACCAGCACCACGCCGGCCTTGCCCGTGGAGCGCGCATAGCCCTCGGCGGCGTGCGCCGCGCCTTGTTCATGACGGACAAGCACGTGGCGCAGACGCGGCTCGTGGAAGAGGGCGTCATATATCGGAAGGACGGCCCCGCCCGGATAGCCGAAGAGGTCCGTCACGCCCTGGTCCACGAGCGCGCGCACGACAATCTGCGCGCCGGTCATCAGAGCCGGCGCGGCGGTATCGGCGGGGGTGATCGGCTCGGCGATCTCTGTATGGGCGTTCATGGGGCGATTAGCTTTTTGAGAGTTTAAGGGCGGGTGAAGCGATAAGAAAAAAGGCCCGCGAGGGGCCTTTGGGAGCGCGCGACCGAAAGCGGGCGAGAGGCCTAGACCCTCGCCGCGACCGGCCGCCCGATAAGTACGACCCGCGCCATGCGCATTGATCCCGCTCCAAATACCAATTCACATAAACCCATCCTTGGCGTTCGGGTCAAGTCGCCGGCCGTCTCAGGTGGTGATGCGCTCCCAATCCGGCGCCTGGTGGCGAAACCAGGTGAGCTGGCGTTTGGCGTAACGACGCGTGTCGGTCTGGGCCTGGACCAGGGCCTCGGCCAGGGTGAGGTCGCCGCGCAAATGGGCGGCGAATGGCGCGACCCCGAGCGCTTTGAGGATAGGATTGGCCGGAGCCAAGTCGCGCGCCATAAGCCTGCGAACCTCGTCCAATGCGCCATGTTTCACCATGGCGACGAGACGCGCGTCGCAACGGCCGTACAGCTCTTGGCGGGACGGTTCGATGATAAAGCCGCGCCAATCGCGCCTCATGGAATTTGCCGCCGCCTCGCCTTGCCACTGGCTGAGCGATTTTCCGGTCGCGGCGTGAACCTCCAGGGCGCGGGTGAGCCGCTGGCGGTCGCCCCGCGCGATGCGCGCCGCGGCGGCGGGATCAACCTCGGCCAGCCCGCGGCGAAATCCCTCTTCGCCCAGGTGATCAAAGCGCGCCTGGGTTTCGGCCCTGAGTTCGGCGGGGATCGGCGGAATATCCGCCAGGCCGCCGGTGAGGGCGCGCAGATAAAGGCCCGTCCCACCCACCACGATGGCCCTCCGGCCTCGACCCGCGATCTCCGCCAGAACGCCTTGCGCGGCCCTCAGCCAGCGACCCACGGACCAGACCTCCCCGCCGTCGGCGATTCCGAACAGGTGATGGGGCGCGGCGGCCTCCTGCTCGGCGCTCGGGCGCGCGGTGAGAACGCGCAGGTCGGCATAGATCTGCATGGAGTCGGCATTGACGATCTCGCTGTCGGCGGTCCGAGCCATTTCAAGCGCCATGGCCGACTTGCCGCTGGCGGTGGCCCCGCCGATGAGTACAACGGGGGGAATGGCGCCGAGGTGGACTGACAATCGCGGAGTCTCGTGGGGATTGCGCATGATCTGTCGTGAATATGAGCTCGCGGCAAGTTCCACCGCGCGCCGCTCGCGCGCTCTAACCCTGGTCTTAGCCCTGTTGCTGGGAGCCGCCACGCCCGTGTTCGCATATGACCCCACCGAGACATCCATCGCGGCCCTGGAGGCCGACCTCGCGACGGGCAGGACGACCTCCGTCGAACTGACGAAGGCCTATCTGAAGAGAATAGAAAGCCTCAATCCCAAGCTTCACGCCGTGATCATGATCAATCCCGGCGCCCTGGACGCCGCCCAGGCCGCTGACGCGGCTCGCGCGGCAGGCAAGCCCCAGGGTCCGCTCGCGGGAGTGCCCATCCTGATCAAGGATAACATCGAGACCGCCGATCCCATGCCCACTACTGCGGGGTCTCTGGCCCTGAAGGATAATCTGAGCGGCCGTGACGCGCCGGTAGTGGCGCGGCTCCGGTCGGCAGGCGCGATCATCCTTGGCAAGACCAACCTTTCCGAATGGGCCAATATCCGTTCCACGCGTTCGATCAGCGGGTGGAGCGGGGTGGGGGGCCAGACCCGCAATCCCTATGCCTTGGACCGCTCGCCGTGCGGCTCAAGTTCCGGCTCCGCGTCCGCCGCCGCGGCGAGCCTTGCCGCCGCCGCCGTGGGCACCGAGACGGATGGTTCAGTCACCTGCCCCTCGGCGATCGCCGGCCTTGTGGGGCTAAAGCCGACCGTGGGGCTGATCTCGCGCACTCATATCGTGCCAATCAGCCATACCCAGGATACGGCTGGGCCCATGACGCGGACGGTGGCCGACGCGGCGGCGATGCTGAACGTGATGGCCGGCGCCGATCCGGCGGCCCCCGCGACGGCGGAGGCCGAGGCTCACAAGAGCGATTATCTCGCTGGCCTGACGCCGGATAGCCTGAAAGGGGCGCGGATCGGCGTGCTCCGCTTCGCCGCGGGATTTAATCCCGAGACCGAGGCGGTGTTCAACCGCGCCCTTGAAAGTCTGAAGGCCGCCGGGGCGGTGCTGGTGGAGGTTCCTGAACCCGCCGGTCTCAAAGGCGTCGGAAAGCTTGAGCACGCGATCCTCATGACCGAACTGAAAGCCGACCTGAACGCCTATCTGGCGACCACCGCCCCTGAGCGCGTCCCCTCGCGCACCCTGGCCGATGTGATCGCCTTCAACCGGGCGCATGCGGAGGTCGAAATGTCGGTCTTTGGTCAGGAGAGTTTCGAGGTGGCCGAGGCCACCCACGGCCTGGATGATCCGATTTATCTAAAGGCCAAGGCGGACGCCCATCGCATGGCGGGGCCTGAGGGGATCGACGCCATGCTGGCCGCCAACCACGTCATCGCTCTGGTCGCGCCTACCACGGGCCCCAGCTGGCTGATCGACCCTGTATTGCGCGACCGGGGCGGCGGCGGTGGCGCGGGCTATCTGGCCGCCATCGCCGGCTACCCACACCTGACCGTGCCCATGGGCCAAGTGGATGGCCTGCCAGTGGGCCTGTCTTTCATCGGGCCGGCCTGGAGTGAAGCGCGGCTTCTCAGCTTGGGATACGCCTTTGAGCAACAGACAAGGGCGCGAAAACCGCCGCTGTACTTGGACTCCGCCCAGCCCGAAGACCCGGCGGCCTGGATCTCCTCAGGTCTCTTGCCCCGGCCATAGACGACGGCAATCTCAAAAGGTGAAGTCGGCCGCCGTAAGGCCTTGATGGAATCTCACGGCGCCAGATTTGGGGCTAGATACATCCCGTCCAGCCTTTTCAGGGTGCTTGATGATCGTCGAACGGAAACATCAGACCAGCGCCATGGATGGCTCAGCAAGCCTCATGGCCGGACTCCCCCCGGCGCAAAACCTGCTATAGGCGCCCCGAGATTCACGGGAGAGCGCCCCTCTTTCTAAGTCAGCCCATGGTTACGCCCCAACCCACGCTCGCGATTCGCGGACCCCGGACCCTGCTCCGGCAGATTCGTGAATCCATGGGCGCGACGGGGCCGACCCAGGCCAAGTTGGGCGCGGTGGTGCGGATTATCGCCGCCTCCATGGTGGCCGAGGTCTGTTCCATCTATCTGCGCCGGGCCAGCGGCGAGATGGAGCTTTTCGCCACCGAGGGCCTCGACCCCCAGGCCGTCCATGTCACCCAGCTTAAGCCCGGCGAAGGCCTTGTGGGCGAGATCATGCGGATCGGCCGGCCGCTCAATCTCCTCGACGCCGCCAGCCACCCTGCCTTCTCCTATCGTCCGGAGACCGGCGAAGATCCCTTCCACGCTTTTCTGGGCGTACCGCTTCTGCGCGGCGGGCGGGCCATCGGGGTGCTGGTGGTCCAGAACCGCGCCAGCCGGATCTATGCCGAGGATGATGTCGAGGATCTGCAGATCATCGCCATGGTCCTGGCCGAGATGGTCGCCGCCGGCGATCTTCTGTCGCGAGAGGAACTCAAGGATATCGAGATCGCGCCACACCGCTCGGAGCGGCTGAAGGGCGCGAAATTTTCCGATGGTCTCGCCTTCGGCGTCGCCGTCCTGCACGAGGCGCCCGTGGCGGCGGGCCGCCTCCTGGCGGACGATGTGGGGGCGGAAGAGGCGCGGCTCACCGCCGCCGTGGACAGCCTGAGGGCTCAGATCGACGGCATGATCGAGGGCCACGAAGGGCTCGTGGGCCCGTCCTACGACGTCCTGGAAACCTATCGGATGCTGGCTCACAGCCGCACCTGGAACCGCTCGCTTCAGGATGCCGTCCATTCGGGTCTGACCGCGGAAGCCGCCGTGGAGAGGGTTCGTTCGGAACACCGCGCCGGCATCGGTCAGGCGCGCGACCCTTACCTGCGCGAGCGGCTCCACGACCTGGAAGATCTGAACGATCGGCTGCTTCGCCATCTGTCCGGCGACGGCGCCAAAGCCCGGCGCCTTCCCGCCAACGCCATTCTGGTGGCCCGAAATCTCGGGCCGGCCGATCTGCTGGAATATGACCGCGCGAGGCTCAAGGGCCTTCTCCTGGAAGAAGGTTCGCCCGCCAGCCACGCGGCCATCGTGGCCAGGGCCATGGATATTCCCTGCGTCGGCCGGCTGGAGGGCCTTCGTGACCGCGTGAGCGAGGGCGATCCCGTCATCGTCGACGCCGAATCCGCCGAGGCCTATCTGCGCCCAAGGCCCGATGTGGTCCGATCCATAAACGCCCGTATCGAGGTGCGCGCACAACGCCGGGCCGTTTTCGCCAAGCTGCGCGACGTCCCGGCGATCACCCGCGACGGGGCCAACATCAGCCTGCTGATGAATGCCGGCCTGGCGGTGGATCTCGATATTCTTCCGGAAACGGGCGCTCAGGGTATCGGTCTCTTCCGCACTGAATTCCAGTTCATGGTCTCCGACGCCCTGCCGAAGTTCTCGGCCCAACGCGACCTCTATGATCATGTCCTGTCGGAAGCGGGACCGCTGGGCGTCACGTTCCGCACCCTGGATCTGGGGGGAGACAAGGTCCTGCCCTATACCCAGACGGAGCGGGAGGAGAACCCGGCGCTGGGCTGGCGCGCCGTGCGCATGGGCCTGGATCGTCCGGCCCTTCTCCGACTTCAACTTCGGGCCTTGATCGCCGCCGCGCGCGGCCGGCCGCTCCGCATCATGTTTCCCCTGGTGGCCGCGGTGGATGAGTTCCGCGCCGCCAGAGCACTTGTGGATCGGGAAGTGGCCTGGGCTGTCCGGCGCGGCCGGCCGCCGCCCGCACGGCTGGAAGTCGGGGCGATGATCGAGGCGCCCGCCCTGGTGTGGCATTTGGACGCACTTCTACCGCTCACGGACTTCGTCTCTGTCGGCACCAACGATCTTCTGCAGTATCTTTTCGCCGCCGACCGGGGGAACCCTCGGGTCGCGGATCGTTACGACACCCTCTCGCCGCCGTTTCTGAGGGTGCTGCGGGACATACGCGACGCCTGCGCCGCCGGCGGCACTTCGGTGTCTGTCTGCGGCGAAATGGCGGGCCGCCCTCTGGAGGCCTTCGCGCTAATCGCCCTTGGCTATGACCGCCTGTCGATGCCGCCGACCGGGATTGGTCCGGTCAAGCAGATGATCCTCTCCACCGATCGGGAGGCGGCGAGACGTGGTCTGACGGGCCTCCTGGCGAGCGGTTCGAGCACCGTGCGGGGCGAGATTGAAGCATTGGCGCGAAAGATCGCGGTTGATCTTTAGACGCGTTGAATTTCGGCACGGCGCCTGCTAGGACGCTCCCCGCGCCACGGGGGCGCTAAAGTTCTTATTAATAAACATCTTTTCGGCGCGGGGATGGCGTCGTGAGAGGCAGGCCTCATGCCGCTGGACACCGGCGATCTGGCGACCGAGTCAAAGCTCCTTCTCGGGGCTGATGATCGCGCGTTGGCGTCTCCGGTCCAGCTAGAACTAGACCCGGATCTGGGTCTCGGCCCAGCCCTCGCCGCCGCCCGTCGATCCCTGGGTTTGCAGATCGAGGATATTACCCGCATCACCCGCGTTCGCGGTCCCTATATCGCGGCGATTGAAGCCTTTGACCTGAGTGCGTTGCCCTCGCGCCCCTTCGTCATCGGTTTCGTGCGCGCCTATGCGCGGGCCTTGGGCCTGGACGGCGAAACCGTGGTGGCGCGCTTCAGAGCCGAGGCCCCTGATCCCGAGGCTTGTCTGCAAGCGCCGGTGACGATCGACCGCCACAAATCCAAGGCCCCGCGTTTCGTCGCCCTCGCCGCCAGCTTGGTCGTCATCTGCGTGGTGGGCTGGAATCTTTGGCGCCATGCGCACGCCGAGGGATCCCGTTCCTTCGCCGCGACGGCGGCGCTTGCCCCGGCCTCCGCCGGGGGTCTCCATTCGGTGACGCTCGGCGCGCCCCTTCCCACCCCGCCGGAGGCTTCCGCGCCCCCGGCCTATCAGACCCCAGGGTTATCCGCCGACCCCGCCGCCAGCGCCAGCCAAGGTCCCGAGGCCGCGGAAAGCGCGAGCGGCGCGGCCGCATCCGGCCCCGTCACCGAAGGCGCGCCCTTTCAGCCTCAGGGCGCTGTTTATGGCGCGGCCTCACCTGGCGCTGGCTTGATCCTTCAAGCCCGGGCGCCCACTGCCCTTGTTGTGCGCGGTCCTGACGGCGCGGTGATCTTCGCGCGCGAGATGGCCAAGGGCGAAGCGTGGCGGGCCGCGGCCACCCAGGGTGTCACCGCCAGCGTGGACTCCCCTTCGGCCATGGAGGTTTTCGTGGGCGGCGTGGCCCACGGGGTGCTGACGGACCCGCGCACCTCGCTCGCGCATATTGCGGGCTAAACCGCGCATTTTTCGCACCCCGCTCTTGGGCTTGGCCCCATTCCGCCTTATCCTCTGCCAGTCATGACGGATCGCGATCACACGCACTTGCGCCCCTGGCGCACCATCGAGCGCCGTAAGTCGCGCCAGATTCATGTGGGCAACGTGCCGGTGGGGGGCGACGCGCCCATCACCGTGCAGTCCATGACCAATACGATCACTGGCGATGCGGCGGCCACGATCACTCAGATTCGCCAGCTGGAAGAGGCTGGCGCCGACATTGTCCGCGTCTCCTGCCCTGACGAGGACGCCACGGCGGCCTTCAAGACCATCGCCCGGGAAGCCAAGGTCCCCTTGGTGGCGGATATCCACTTTCACTACAAACGTGGCATCGAGGCGGCCAAGGCGGGCGCCGCGTGCCTCCGGATCAACCCCGGCAATATCGGTTCGCCCGCCCGGGTGCGCGATGTGATCCAGGCCGCCCGCGATTATGGCTGCTCCATGCGGATTGGCGTGAATGCCGGTTCGCTGGAACGGGACCTCCTTGAAAAATACGGCGAGCCCTGCCCGGACGCGATGGTGGAGAGCGCCCTCAACCATGCCCGCATCCTGCAGGACCACGACTTCCACGAATTCAAGATCAGCGTGAAGGCCTCCGACGTCTTCATGACCGTAGCCGCCTATCAGATGCTCGCCGAGGCCATCGACTGCCCGCTGCACTTGGGGGTGACCGAGGCCGGGGCCCTGCGCAACGGCACGATCAAGTCGTCGATCGGTCTGGGCTCGCTTCTCTGGGCCGGCATCGGGGATACGATCCGCGTGTCTCTCGCCGCCGATCCCGTGGAGGAAATCAAGGTCGGGTTCGACATCCTCAAGTCGCTTGGGCTCCGCCACCGGGGCGTGAACATCATCGCCTGTCCCTCCTGCGCGCGTCAGGGCTTCAACGTCATCGAGACGGTGAACGCCCTCGAAGACCGCCTGAAGCATATCTCCACGCCCATGAGCCTCTCGATCATCGGCTGCGTTGTGAATGGGCCAGGCGAAGCCTTGATGACCGACCTGGGTTTCACGGGCGGCGGCAAGGGCTCGGGCATGATCTATATGGCCGGCAAGCCCGACCATAAGCAGGACAATGAGGGCATGGTGGACCACATCGTGAACCTCGTGGAGGCTCGCGCCGCCGAGCTTGACGCCGCCGAGGCGCTCGCCGGATCCAAGGCTGGCGCTTTGCAGGCGGCGGAATAGGTCATTTCCACCACTCTGGTTTCGGCCTGGACCGAGGCCCGGCGACGTCTGCAGGCCGCCGGAATCGATAGTCCGGCCATTGATGCGCGCCTTCTCCTGGAGGCCGCGTCGTGCGCCACCCGCACCGACATTCTCACCGATCCCCACCGGGCCTTGAGCGATGATCAGGCCGCGGAGCTTGAGCGGCTCCTTGGCCGCCGTGAGCGTCGCGAGCCGGTGAGTCAGATTCTTGGGGTCAAGGGATTCTGGAAGATCATGTTGCGGGTGACGCCGCAGGTTCTCACCCCGCGCCCTGAAACCGAAAGCCTCCTGGACGTCATGCTGCCGAAGATTCCCACGAATCGGCGGGTCAGAGTGCTGGACTTGGGCGTCGGCTCGGGCGCCCTTCTACTGGCGATCCTGGGCGAGCGGCCCAATGCCGTGGGCTTGGGCGTCGACGTTTCGGAAGACGCCTTGGCCGTGGCGCGGGAGAACGCCGCCAATCTGGGCCTCGCCGGCCGCGCGGCCCTTCTGCGGGGCGATTGGACCACGGGTCTGGCGGCCGAGAGTTTCGATATCGTTGTGGCCAACCCGCCCTATATCGCGAGTGGCGATATCGCGAGCCTGGCGCCTGAAGTGCGCGACCACGAACCCCGCCTGGCTCTGGATGGGGGCCCCGATGGCCTGAACGCCTATCGCCGCCTGGCGCCAGAAATCCTCGGCGTTCTTGTCCCCGGCGGCCACTTCGCCGTCGAAGTCGGCCTTGGCCAGGCGCCGGCGGTTCGGGACTTGTTTGGCGACGCCGGCGCCGTGGGGCTTTCCATCCACCGCGACCTCTCCGACCGCGACCGCATCGTGGCGGGGGACAGGCCGCTTTGACCCCGACCTCTTGGGGAGCTTCGTCCCTCCCTCGTGTCCTGCGTGTTGAAAACCTTTCTTGTTTCCTGGTCCTCCTTCGAAAATCCTTGGACAAGGCGCGCCGGGCGGGCTAATTCGAGCGCATCTCCTTCACCTCTCGAAGTCTTTCGACTTTGGCGCCGATTGAACCGGCCGGGCCGAGCCCACGGGTGAAGATGAAATCGGGCGTGGATAAGGTTTCCCGTCACATCCATGGGGTCGCGCCGCGTGATCGGCGAGCGCCCCAATACAGGTTAAAGTCATGAGAGATTTCAAGGGTATGAAGCGGCAGCGGAGCCGCAATCGTAATGGCGGAGGCAATGGCGGCGGTGGCGGCAAGCCACAGCAGAACGCCAATCGCGCCTTCGACTCCAACGGGCCCGAGGGGGTCAAGGTGCGGGGCGCGGCCCAGCACGTCTATGAAAAGTACCAGCAGCTCGCCCGGGACGCGACGACGGCGGGAGACCGTGTTCTGGCGGAGAACTATCTTCAGCATGCGGAGCATTATTTCCGCACCATGCGGGCCATGCAGCCCCTCCGTCCGGTGTCGGAAATTCTGGGGCGCGACCAGTTCGTTTCGGGTTTCGACATCGACTTCGAGGACGAGAGCGGCGCCTCGGAAGCCTCCGAAGGCGAAAGTGAGGCCGAAACCCAGGCGGAGAGCGCGGATGGGGCTGATCGGGGCTTCGCCAACGCCCCGCGACGCGACGACTTCCGTCGGGACGACCCGCGCCAAAACGATCAGCGCCAAAGCGATCAGCGTCAGGGCGAGTGGCGTCCGCGCGACAATGGCGCCCGCCAGGATCGGCCCAATGGCGAGAGGTCGTTGAATGATCGGTCCCAGGGCGACCGCCCACAGAATGACCGCCCCCAGAACGACCGTTATGGCGACCGGCCGCGCGAGGATCGCCAGTCCCGCAACGGTCGGGACGAACGGCCCCGCTATAATCGTGACGAGCGCGCGCCGCGCGCGGAATCCGACCCGCTAGGATACGTCGAGCCCGAATCCACGCCGCTGATCAGCGCCGCACCCGAGCCGACGCCGGTGTTGCGCGCCGACGACGGCGATGTCAGCCACGCGCCGGCCTTTCTTCAGGCCCGCCCGGCCGAAGCCAGCGAAGAACGCCGGCCCCGCCGCCGCCGCTCCGCCGCCATCGCGGTGGACGACACGCCGCCTGAGTCAGGCGAGGAATAGGGCGAAGGTTTAACCACGAAGAGCACGAAGTGCGCCAGCCCTTGTGTGACATTCGGGCCACACCACATAGGCGAGGACCGTCCCTTCGAGAGCCTCCATGAACATCGATATCTATTCCGACCGCGCCAAACAGGCGATCCAGTCGGCCCAGTCACTCGCCCTGGCCCGCGGCCATCAGCAGCTCGCTCCTGAGCATCTGCTGAAGGTTCTGCTGGAGGAAAAGGACGGCCTGGCGCGGGCCCTGATCACCGCCGCGGGCGGCCGCCCCGACGCTCTGGACCAGGCCGTGGAAGGCCTCCTCGCCAAGACCCCGAAGGTCGAGGGCGCCGGCGGCCAGCTCTATATGAAGCCGGACCTCGCCCGCGTTTTCGCCAAGGCCGAGGAGGACGCCAAGGGCGCCTCCGACGCGTTCGTGACCACCGAGCGCCTGCTTATCGCGCTTGCCAAGGAGGGCGGCGACGCGGCCAAGGCCCTGAGCGCCGCCGGCGCCAAGGCCGGCGCGCTGGAGACCGCCGCCAAGGATATCCGCAAGGGCCGCACCGCCGACAGCGCCTCGGCGGAAGAGGGCTATGACGCCCTCAAGCGCTATGCGCGCGATCTGACCCAGCAGGCCCGGGACCAGAAGC
>Ga0116231_10013295_pt1 | contig 11638 bp, 11 predicted proteins | sample S1TSphgellanicum_2_FD_89695 | JGI IMG/M metagenome (GOLD analysis project Ga0116231, IMG submission 89695) | Host-associated microbial communities from peat moss isolated from Minnesota, USA - S1T2_Fd - Sphagnum magellanicum MG | ecosystem: Host-associated > Plants > Peat moss > Unclassified...
CAACAGTGGGTGTAGATAAGCATATAATAATCTTCCCAAAAACTTGGGCAAACCATTATACACAATCTGCATCCTGAGTTTCTGTTGCATTTCCAGAAGCAATGGGAAGACTCAGACGTGATGTTGGCTAGCACTCAAGAGACATTGCTACAACAAAAGAAATTCCAACCTTGTAATGCATAGATCATTCTATGACCCAATTAAAAAGTTGAACACTACATATACTCCACTGAAGATCTGCATTGACAAGTGCTGTACTTGCCATACCTTCATCACCACATTGTTTTATACATGCCACTGCATTGTTTCATATGTGCCCCAGCTCTATGTCCAATATCTGGCACTGATGTAGACACAGCTATGTATGCTTTAGCAAAAGGAGTCACATTTCAGGGAGCACATATGAATACCTGCACTTCTCTTTCAATGTCCAAACAAGCAGCTTGTCACATAATGGCTCAACCCCTTATATGACATCCATAATGGTGATCAATGTTCAACAAACTGAATTGGAACCGCGTGGTGATGAGCATGGTGAAATCCAAGTGGATCCTTCAGTTATGCCGGAAATGTTTCTATAGTGGATTCCACATGACCCTAGAATGTTGGGACACCAAACTTTGGCCCATTTCTTTCTGGATGCATCACAATATGTCTCTGCCCTCACTTCTCTTTCGATGTCCAAACAAGCAGCTCGTTGCATAATGGCTCTACCCTTTAAATGACATCCATAATGACGACAAATATTTAACAAGCTGAATTGGAACCGCATGGTAATGAGCATGGTGAAGTCCAAGTGGATCCTTCAGTATTGCTGGAAATGTTTCTATAGAGGATTCCACATAACCCTAGAATGCAGGGATGCCCATGAAACATCGGCCTGTTTGTTTGTTTCTGGGTGAGTCACAATGTCTGTACCATGAAGGGCAGAGCCAATAAAACCCTTCTGAAGCAATAGCATCTTGAAGGCCACGCTTGCTACTTCTGGGTCAATAGAACTACAACAGCAATCATGCTCCATAGAAAAAAAAACACCCAAAATACAAGATAATCTATATCTACACTTTGTAAATTATCTACACGAGCAACACTAGACAATTGCAGATCCCTGATATCTGCAGAAAACCTGTAGACTTTGTGTCTTCTTTGAGCACTGCAATTAGGGTTCCGATGTGCTCTAGCCGTCCGATACTAGTGCGCATTCAACCTGAACCGTCGATGTTAGGGTTTGGCCATCGGAAGCCAGAAGAATCTGGCGTGTATATATTAGGGTTTGGCGCTCCACGACTTTTCCCTCCCTCGCTGGCTCACTCGCTGCTGCGCTGCCGCTGCTTGCTACGTTTGAAGAATTTCTTTCTCGTAGAGAATCTCTTTGTCGCTTCAATCTCTGGTTTGTGCAGTTTACTAGCCCTCACACAATGAAGGTTGTGGCTGCGTACTTGCTGGCTCTCTTGGGAGGCAACGAATCCCCCTCCGCCAAGGACCTCAAGTCCATCCTCGGCTCAGGTTCGTCGTGCTCACACTTTGTCTGTTCCTGGTTTTTTTTTCCTTTTCTTTTTTCGGTTTTGGTCAGGTTTGGTTTCGTTTCTCTGTCTTCAGAGAACAAGCAAGAATGTATATGAATTTTCTTGGTAAGCTCGAGGAAATTTGTCATCGTTGTGCAATTCTTTTGCCTTTGTCTATTCACAGGTGCAGCCAAATCGCAAATACTTAGGGTTTTTAGCATTTGTCAAATGCAAGATCCCTTTCCTATTTGTTTAGTTGATCTGTGTAGCGGGTCCCGATTATGTTGTGGAGATAAGCATGGTTCAGCGGTTCTCTCCTGCATCATTTCTCCATTGGCGGGAGTCTGTCTTTTCTGACTCTGGCATGTGAGTGCTTGCTTCATTTTAATGGTTTAGATTTAGGGTCTTCGTCAGCTTGCAAGTCTTGAAAAAAGAAGGCATGCGTCTGGCACTTTTAGGGAGTACTTGAGAGCCAAAGAGCCCTCCCTTTGGGTTGTTTGTTGTGTTGTTGTGCAGTTGGTGCTGAGGCTGATGATGACAGAATATCCTTCTTATTGAGTGAATTGGAGGGCAAGGATATCCTGGAAGTTATAGCATCTGGAAAGGAGAAGTTTGCTTCAGTTCCCTCAGGTGGTGGTGGTGGTGGTGTTGTGGTCTCTTCTGGTGGTGGAGGTGTGCCCGCTGCAGCAGCTGCTGAAGAAAAGAAAGAAGAGAAGAAGGAAGAAGAGGCTAAAGAGGAGTCTGATGATGTAAGTTTTTTTTTTATGTTTTTTGTTGAAGGGTTTATTTGTTCTATTCTAGTATTTTTGTAACTTTTACAACTGTGATGTGCATTATGTCAGTGGCACAGCAGCAGCAATGATCTGTAATTGTGTGTCTAATGCTGTAATGTTGGACTTGCAGGATATGGGTTTCAGCCTATTCGACTAGTGAGTCACGTGAGTTAGTCTGTCTGCTCTAGAGTTGTGGGGGAGGCAACATAATTCAAGGGTTTATTTCATATGAGTCTAACTTGCAGCACAAACAGTGATAGCTCACAAAGGTGTAGCAGTTTTTTGTACATGGAATATCTTCCAGGCTTTTCCATGTTTAACATTGAATGAATACACAAGCTTCTGCTTGTAACTTGCCATTTTTGCAGGAATTTTTTCAGTGAGAACCCCTTTTCTTGGCTTTGAAGTGTGAGGTTTAAAGTTTGGATTCCAAGATTTTGGGGGTGTTAAACCATTCCTACAGTATTAACTTAAAGGAATGGTAAGTTTTGTGAGAGGAAGATGAAAGCCTAATTCATTGTTCTGCACGATCTCATGATGACCTCAGCATTCCAGCAATGCCTCTATTCGGTTCTGCTTCTTTGTTTTGTTCATGCTGCATTTGTTGTGGTCTTTTGTACAAGAAAGGGTGTGCACAGGTCCTATTGTTCTTTTGCCATATGAGGACTAAAACCTAGTGTTAACCCAGGCATTTGATAATAGCAGCTCTCCCGTCACTGTTTCTGCAAAAAATTTCTGTAATGCACTACTGTAGAGCTTTACTGCCAGCAAGGGAGATGGCTTGGTTGCTTCTCTACATTGCATTTCTTGATGGTTCATAATTGTGGATGTTGTTGAGGTGCTTATTTGTTGTGCTCTCTACTTATGGTGTTTTTTTCTCTCCAAAACTTTGTCAGTAGCTGCATGAATTGCCTTGGCAGGAAAACTTCGCTGGCAGCAATTTTGTTGTTGCCTTGCAGGGAGCAGGTTTTGCAGCTGTGTTGGTGCCTCAGTTTCTTGCCAACTTGAGCTACTGCATCTTCAGCAGGTAATGCTTGCTCCATGGCGTGCTGAGCTTGAATGCCAAGCGCTCTCTGCCCAGAAGTTTTTGCTTGTCATGAGCAGGTACTAGATTCTGGTTCTCCTCGCATTACATGGCTACACTCAGATTTGGGGACGAGACAGGGTTTACTGGGTCAAACTAGGGCCCAAATACAGGTTGAGGATAACTCTGAAATGTTGGTATAATATTAGACAAGCCTTATATTGAATGAATGTGCTAGTTCACCCATAAACCAGTGTTGTGAAGGTATCAGGAACAGAAACTGATCCTTGACAGATATCTAGGTGGTCCGTAGCATGTATATCGGTGGTTCTAAAAATTAAAGAATCAATTTCAATATATCAATTTCCCATGGTTTCCAAATTTTGAGGAAAAAATCAAACTGCCTATAAAATGGCTGGTTCTTTTCTTGGCTCTTTCATGAAAACTGGTTCTTTGAAGGGATTGAAATTACTTAAGCCAGCAGTTCTTTGATTCAGTTTTATTTTCAGAAGTCCTGGAACTGGTTGGTCTATGTATTAGTGTTTGGAAGGAATTTACTTTCAACCATAGCCAATGGGCAGGGTGGACAAAAAATATTATATGTGAAACCCAGAGGGCCAAGGCATAAGAATTTTGATGGCAAATTAAAGCCTCTTGAGCAAAGTTGTAGGAGCATGTTGTTTTTTAAGTTGGACTGCATAACATGTATGGAAAAGGGTGATGCATACTGGAGATGAATTTGGGCATGAGAATTAACAAAATTAGTCATAATGGACGTCGGTTTTAAGCAAAAGAACCAAATGGATCCATCCAGAAATGAAAATTGGTGTGAAACTATCACACAACTGAAACCCCATTTTTTTCACATGAAGTTCTATGGATATTGTAAGACTACTAAGATTAATACCTATTAACTACCAAGATTGTAGGCTATATAACCACATAAGTGTAGCATAGCTAATGTAATATTGCAGGACCTTGGAATTGTTGATGCCACAAGAATTGTTGAAGTTGTAAGCAATTGGTTGCATTTAGTTGTAACCTTTGCAAATTGACATAGTAGATCAGGTGGTGGGTGTAAAGTGCACTTCAGACTCTTTTAAACCGTACACACAAACAAGCATGTAAACACAATCAAACAAATGATGTTGCATTGAATTTATTCAACACAATTGCATCGAAGGACTGGAATACCTTTTAACTCAAGCAACTCTGCATCAAAAAAACATGCTACATCAAATAACACTTAAACAATCAACATATCTCCATTCAATTTCACAAAACCCACAGTCCAACCTCAACTCAAAACCAAAACTCAAATAGCTGCTCTCACAATCAACTTTGGCAACCCATGTGTTTCCAACGCTTAAATAATTCATGACATGTAGACCAAAAATAACATTCAATATAACGTATCACAAAACCCCCTTTGCCTGCAAGCTTGAAACCCTAATGTTTCAAACACCCAAAGCAACCACATTCACCTTCAACTAAACAACATTCGACAACTAAAAACAAAAATTTTAAAACATTGAACAATGTAGACATTGACACAAAGACAAAGCAATAGACATATACCAAGCAAGCAACACAAGTGACACCACACATACATTTACCCTCTTACCTACTATGAAGTTCTCAAAAAAATTGGGGTGTTTCACAATTTTCCTTTGCTCATCATTGAAGCATTTTAACCCTAAAGGTTATAATGCATGCAACCAACAAATCAAAAACACACACACAACACTGAAGCAATTTTCATTTTAGGTTTAATGTACTTGCACCCAACAAATCAAAATAGCACAAAACCAAAACACATATGCAATTAGGTACCTTCCCTTTTGTTCCTTACATATTATGCATCCAATATTACTTTGCACCTTTCAACACCACACAATCTTAGTCTTTATCAAACAAATTGAAATCAACAATGAAATTTTCATTTCCTGATTTTTTCAATGTCAATGTATTAATCAATTAATTTAGGTTGGGCATTATTAGTTTGCAAATCAAGATTAAAAGGGGTCATCACAAGTTTGAAACATTGTTGACCAAATAAAAATACTAAAGGGATTTGCAAGCATTATAGTCCTCCTAAAAATCAACAATTCAACTTTGAGACCTAATGTAGTTTTTGTAATAAAAGCCAAATATCCAAATACACTTAGCTCAAACGCATTAGATGTGGCAAAGTCAACAATGACAAAAAATGGCACTAAAGTCTTGTAAACAATGAATAGTATAAGCATAAAAACTTCACAATCATACTTTGCAACAACTTGCATGGCCAATTCAAGGCCAAGACATAATCTTAGATGAATTATAGTTTTGTAAAACATAGGTCAAGCATAAGAACAAACATTTTATGAGTAGCATGAGGCTAAAATGATGATTCAAAGGCCAAAAATGGCATCAACGCACCAATAACTTCAATTCACATGCAATGCCCAAGTTGCATCAACTTTGAGTTGAAATCTCCAACCTAAATTCAATAAATAGAATTAAACAATTAATTTTTTCTATCTTTTTACAAGATTTATAAATAAATAAAATTATTGACCCACATACATGCATCACATCATTTGTAGTAGAATCATTGTTGTGCATACCAACACTCATGAATATGGTAGCAAAAATGGCAACAAACAATGGTTCAAGATACACTAAATGACCATTGGAGTAAAAACATTTGACATTTTTTGTGCCATAGTCCATGTCTAAGGAATTTAAGAATTATGTTCTACAAGGCAATGGTTTCCTTTGAATAAAGAAAATTTATAACTTCCTTAAACTCCAAGGTCTCTTTTAATATAATCATTTTGGAGGCAAATAAAGTCTTGATATGAGTTTTTAGTTTTCAAGGGCAATGCTTCGAATTTCTACAAGTCTTTGTTCATTCTTATCTACCCTTCCCACTTTTTTTTTATCTAAGTAATAATCTTTTGTAAAGAAAATTGAATAACTATAATAGAAACCTTTCGCATTCCACCACACACCTTGAAGTCATTAATAGCATATTGATAGTACTTAAACATGGCATGCTTGTAGCCAATGGCAACATAAATGGAACACAAGAAATTATACTTATTAAGGTCATCACGAAGGTGCTCAAATTAGCACCTTCATCCTTCACATATGCTATTATTAAAATGCAATGATCTTGTTAGAGTGCATCATTATTTAGCTTTGCCCTTGTTTAAAGTTTCATTGCTACCTTTCTACAACAAAAGGGCCAATAAATTTACGTGTTTTTGCCAACTCAATGCATCCTAGCCTTCCGTTTGCCAAACCATTCATCCTAATATCTAAATTTCATTGCATTTTTTTTTTCCCCAAAGTTATAAGTCCGGTTAGCTTCATTTTTGTTGTTATCCTGGACACCATTGCCATATCTGATATTCATGAATGCAAGTAATGGGACTAAGGAGGAATGGGAGGAGTGGGGAGAAGTAGTTGGAAGTTGCAAATAACAAAGTTCATTACTCCTTGTTCAATGCTCATTGATTTGTGTATTGTTTCAGCAAGTTGCAACTAGTCATCAATTTTTGCATTTCAATAATCAACAAGTGCTAAGTGATTGCTTGTTATTGTTGATTGTACATGGCAAGCATCATGTCTACTTTGCAAATGCATGCAATTATGTGTTTTTTATTGTGAAGTTTGAACAAAATAAATGTGAGGATTGGTTTTGGGGTTAACTTATGGTTGTGGGGAATTGGGATTTGGTTTTGTTTTTCAATATGGGGTTTCAACTTTGGGTGTGAAACATTGGAATTGGGGAGGTGTTGGGTGCAAAACATCAAAGTCTAGGGCTTGGGAATCAAAATGTCAAAGGCCATTTGGAGTCAAGATTCAAAAGCCAAAATGTCAAACATCAATGGGAATTGATATTCAAGAATTGAAATGTCAATGGTGAAAACAAGACAAAAAAAGTTGGAGAGTTTTTTTGCTCCAACCACAATGCATCAAACCTAAACCCAACTGTTGCCCTAGCTTACATGAAACCTCATTTTTCTTCTAAAGCAAATTCTTTTGGTTGCAAAGACAATTACCTTCTAACATCTATACACGTATTATAATCCAACTATAAAATTGGTGGTCATGGTGGCTTGCCAATCTACATGCCCCTTGTCCTTAAGGTATGTGAGATCATAGATCTTGGTGAAGATGCAAAACCACCAAAAAAGAAGTTGAAAAAAAGTTATGAATCATCACAAAAATGCCAAGATATTTGCGATGCGTAGTTTCCTTGGGTTGAAATGTTGCAATGTAATAATCATGAAGTTCAACATTTCAAGTGCATTGTTTGTAGTGTTGTTCAAGTTGTTCAAAGGAAGGACATGATTTTAGGTGTTAAGTTAGATATTTTGAAAAATCATAATAGGAAATGAAAGGTGACAAAAAAATCTACCACCAATTAGGATGCAAAAAGATGAGATGTATGCAAACAAGCAATGTCAACCTATTCAAAATTATGCAATTTATGCAAGCATGCATTGCACAACCATCATTGAACAAGTGTAGGTTAGGCTTAAAGGTGAAAAAGGCAAGAAAATATAACAATTGGCAACAATTTTCCACTTCCTTCAAATGTTAAAATATGAATATGTAAAACCTTTTTTTTTTTTTTGGGAATTATGATGATGACCAAAACAATTGGACAAATTCTACTATTTAAGGTATGATGGATTTCATGTATATGTAGGTCAAAACCAAAATGAAGGAGGTCCTTGGGGAATCAAATTATCTTGTTGTTATTTGTGATGAGGTCATAACAATTTTGATAATCAATCTTGAATATCTATGCATGTATATTGTCCAAGATTGGAATTGATTGCCAATTTTCATTTCATTGGAATGTGTAACATAAGGCGGGATTATCAACAATCTCATTACAATAATCATGGATCCTTTAATCCTCAATGGTGGTGTCACGAAGGTGGATGTTACTTTGAAGCTATTATCATTTGGTATAGACAACATTTACATCTTTCAGGTTAAAGTGTTTTTTTCTTTTTTTGTGGTTACTAACATCATTTTAGTTTTTTTTAATATTGTTGATTTCATGTTAGATCTAATTTCTTTTTTTGTTTATTATCATCATTCATTTTTTTTACAATCATTGTTGATTAATGATCTAACACAATGATTTCAATCTTAACATTAATGATTGCAAGGAACCATAAATGGTGTTCCAAAACAAATACAAAATAGTTTCCTTTTCATATGGAGGGTATCCATTGCATGAACCATTGCACTAATTTGGCTATTCAAACCCTTTCCCATTTGCTAGTTGTTTTTGCAAGGATCGAAGATTTCTTGCAATTGGGTGAAAATATGAATCAAGGAGCCAAAAAGTGTGTGGGATAGTGGTGGAAAACTACAAAGTATTATTAGTATGTTTTTGTTTTGACATTTTAAAAATTATTTAAATCATTTCAAGTTGTCCTTATTGAATAATATAAATATTAAAAAATACATGTAAAAATTCATTAAATTAAAATTAAATTTTTGATTTTAATGAAGGACTCTTGAAATAAACCAACTCACATGTCAAATGTGGTGAATAATACAAAACGTGTTAAAGGCATTTTTTAACAAATAAAATTTGATGTGAAATTTTGAGGTGATAGTAACTTATTAACCACATTTTAAAAGCACTCACAATTCAAAAGTTATGAAATTTGATGTTTTTTAAAATTCATACTATGTTTTCAAATTTCAAAGTTTGAAAAGCCCTTTACTGTAAGTAAATGGGTTGTAATGTACATGATGTATGAAACAAAGTTGTTCATTATGATACAAAAAATTGAAATTAAAAATAGTTAGCATATTTTGGTATGATTTGAATTTATGATTTTAGAAAAAAACAAAATACAGAATCTAACCAAATCAGCACATTTTGAAAATTTTATAGCAATTTGGAAATGACTAATACAAAACAATACATTGGAAAAATTATATGTATTCAATAACAAGTTGCAAAAGGTTTCATTCAAAAATTCTTTTATATGAAAAAGTATAAAGGACTTGTAATTCCTTTACAAAGTAATCCAATTGGTTCTTTGATTCAAACTTTTACCCAGTTAGTTTATTTATTTTTTTCACAACCCAAAATGACACATTGAAATCACAAAATTGATCTAAATTCATGATGACCAAGGGCAACAAACTTTCACAAAATGTGACACATTAGATCAACATGTTGAATCTAACCAAATGAGTTATTTAAAAATATAGGCCTTTGATGGCAAAAAATGGTAGAAAGTTACAAAGAGGTTGGTTTGGTTCAAACGAATTTTGATTTGCTTTGTGACATTTCAATTTTAATTGGGCTTGCATGTTTGTTGCCTATGTTCAAGAGGGTGAAAACACATTATGACAGCTTAAAATTGTTGTCACAAATATTGTTTTTTGAAATTGTATGACTTTCAACTTCCACCAAACCAATATTAAAAGAGTTTTTGTAAATTATACTTAGAATAAGGTAATTCAATTGCCAAATAACACAATAGTAAAAAGTTCAAACTCCATTTTTTAATTGATATTAAATGATTAAATAATACATTTGTGAAAAATTAATACAAAGTGCAAATATACTTTTTAAATGATTCAAATAATTACAACAATTGATGAAGTACTTAATCATATATTGAATATGAGTTGATTGTCCCATTTCAATTCCACATGAAAAACTTCATTCATGTGATTACACAAAAACATTTAGATGAGGTTTTTCATTCAAACAACCATAACTATTTTGAAAAAAAAAAGGTTTGTTGAAAAATTACTTTCATTTCAAAAATAATAAGAATTATGTTGGAAGCCTTTGTATCAAAATCCATTTCACATGTTTATCAAAACGATAGATGAAATCAAAGAAAAATTACTCTTAAAATGTATTTTTAAAAGAGTACATTTTCTTGCCTAAAGTGTGTTTTCACACAAGACCGTTCATTCTTTGATCAAGTTTTCACAACAAAGAAAAATCTTTGTTTGTGATTATGTGGCAATGATTAAGGTTTACCAAGGTCAATTGTATGGCCTTTACAATGACCCATACACATGCCTTGTTTCAAATGCCTTCAAGGATTTCAAGGATATGTTGGATTGCAAACATGGCATTGTCACATTAAATTGGATTGCTTCAAAAATTGATTTGAATATGGTAGGGATTGAGTGTTGACTTTTTAATGTAGTAATAACCATGGAACTTCCTTTCCATGTAAATTTGCTCAATCAAGTGTGGCACACTTTGTTAAGTTCAAAGTGTTGAGGAACTATATTCTAAAGTTCTTCAAATTAACTGAAATTTTTGTTGTTCATGTATTAGGGAATGTTGAAGATGAAACGATATTTTTAAGCTTGTCATACATGAAAACAAAGTTGTAGAACTTATCAAATGAACATCTTTTGATTGTTTTGGGCATGTTCTTGCAACCTTTTTGCACTTTGGAAAACTTCCCCTATGATGCAATATTTGATGAATGGAGGAAGGCCAAGGTTTAACAATTTTAAGCTTAGTTTACTATGGATTTCTTTATTGTTTTGTTGGTAGTTGAATGATAATTACCATGTTTTGTTGATGACAAACACAAGCTATAAAACTAAGTGGTTTTTTGCATTTGGGATTTATTTTGATATGTCTTGTTTATGAGTTTGTCTTGGTTGGGGCCTTACTAACTCATTATTACAAAATGTGGGTGTAGTTTCCTAGTCCATGTTTAATGGATTAGTGAATTCACTAGATCCATATTAGGTGTCATTCATTGAGATTGATGAATTCATTCAAAATTTATTGAAAACATTTGGTGAATGTGGACGCATTTTGTTGTAATGTAGGTTTTTGTATTTGGGATTTATTTGTTATTTGCCTTGTTTTTAAGTTTGTTTTGGTTGGGATTTTACTAGGTCTTCATTGAGTTTATTTTTGTTGGGTCTATTCCAATGTTGTGCATGTAAGTGTTAATAACTATATATACAATGTGTAAATCATGTGTGACATGTCCAACTTTTTACACTTATAATTACATGAGGTTAATGTAAATGTTTGTCAAATAGATTTACATAGTCATGTGTAAATGGTTTGGGGTGTGTAAGGGTAAATATTATATACCTTTAATGACCATATTTTTTCGCAAATTCATATTAATTAGTTGTAACTTGTGGGTGCATCTTTTGATTTTGATTTTTTTTGCAATGGACCATTTGTTTGGCCTATCACCAAAAACACTACAAACTCCCACCCTTCCCCTCCCCCCCCCCCCCCCAACCCACCACCCACCCAACTCACTCATCCTCCCCCCCATTCACCCACTCCAACAACCCATCTAATC
>Ga0116231_10013296_pt1 | contig 11637 bp, 8 predicted proteins | sample S1TSphgellanicum_2_FD_89695 | JGI IMG/M metagenome (GOLD analysis project Ga0116231, IMG submission 89695) | Host-associated microbial communities from peat moss isolated from Minnesota, USA - S1T2_Fd - Sphagnum magellanicum MG | ecosystem: Host-associated > Plants > Peat moss > Unclassified...
ACAAGACTAGCAACATCTACTAAAAAATCTCCAATAATTTTCCCAACAATGGAAGGTAATACTGGATGGGTTAATGATTTTGTTGTTCCTTGGGCACTATTGCATTATTAAGTTTGATGCATCATGGTGAATATATTTGAAAAACATTTTGTAGTGAAACTTAGTAAGAGATGATGGTTTGTTTCAATTTATCATTTTGTTATGGAATTGGTGCACATATAAATAATTTAATTGTCCAAGGATTTTTCATGGTTTTGGTAATACTTTTTGGACAAAGGATTCCATGATGTTTTTTTTATTATCTATTTTACATGAAAAGAAATTAATCAAGAAAAAACGAATAGTTGAAAATAAGATAAATCATGCAATGGTGGTGATGATTTTTCACATGCATATGTATTTGTGCATCATACTTTGGTTCAAAACAAACATTTAAAAAAATGCTTAAATAAGCTTTTATAGAAAATTCAAGATGTTTTTTTTGCATGAATAGAATCCTATGATAAAAAATGTAACCCTAATGAATATTATGGGCAAAAAACCCTAAGCTTTATCCCTAAACCTTAAACCCCATTTGTGCATCAAAAGGGTTTAAGGTTTATGGTTAACGGGTAAAAAATAGTATAATTTTTTTTGCAACCTTTTGGATTAAATTATGTAATCTTCAAAAAAATTGTATGGTGTATAATCTAATCAAATGCATTTAATGAATATTGCAAACATAAATGTAATCATTGTTTATGCATTTTAAAAATTGAATTGAATTACATTACTTAATGCATTCCATTTGATTCTTTTAAAATAACTTGCAATGAAAATAAGGATTCTAGTTATTTAAAAAGAATCAAAAGGAAATTTCTATTGCATCCAATTTATTCTTAGATATTTTTATTAATTTAACATGACATCATTTTAATTATATGTGTACAACAATCCACAATAATCATAATGCAATAAATGTTATAAAGATCCAAATTAGTCCGTTGTAATCATTTTTCTATTAAACAATCACTTTGCATATCCCAACCATGAATAAGCCCTCTAACAAAGTATTATTTTGATTTTAAAAAGCCTTGAAACATCACTACAATTGCAATCATAAGATTAAGAAATATTAATTTTAATGAGAATTAATCCATGAAATTTGACACATACAAAAAGGAAACCGTCAAAGTTTTTTTGAAATCATGGAGGTCAAATTAAATGACCTTCAAATGTGCATCAATACGTTATGCTATAATAATGTTGATAATTATGATTTTTTAAAGTTGAAAAATGCTCTTCCATTGCTTGGGATAATCTTTTAAAAATCATTTGAAACAAATAAAATGTAATTTTAAAATTAATGAAAAATGACAAACTAATGTCAAATAAAGGTTCATTAAACACCTCTATAAAATTAAATCAATATACATTTACACATAAACATGATTATGATTCAATCAAGTGCATATTCATGGTTCTTACAACTTATTTTAATCTTAAAGCCCAAATCACTTATATATGTGATTTTTTGAGTAATTTTAAATGAGTGAAATATTACATGTTACTAGTTTTGATATGCTATGTATTTTTTGTTTCAAGTCTAAAATTGTGTATATCATAATGTGCATTCACTTTAAAGCATATTGGAAGACTTAGTTCAATAACATGAACATTGATCAAACCCAAAATATTTTTTGGTATTAAAAAAAAAAAAAAAAACTATTGAAAGTTGGATTTCCTCATAGTGTATGGGTGTGACCCATTGTTATCGTGGCCAATAATAATGGCAAAATTTGAATATGCCAAGAGTTGAATGTGATGATAAGGAAAGATTATTTCCCATTGCTTTTTATTTGTATATTTTAAATGTAGTAGTAGCTAGATACACAAATGTTATTATTTTTTGGATGGGTTTTCCAACTATAACAAAATCTCAATAATAGTTGAAGATTGATCAAATACCACCTCCACCACAGATTGGGGCACATATGTATATTGAAAAATGCCTTTTGGATTACACAACACATTAGTTACTTTCCAAAGAACAAGGACAATAATATTGTAAGATTAGGTGTATAATTATTTGTGAATTTTTTCTTGGATGATTTTTGTGTGTTTTAGGAGTTTAGAACAATGTGAAATAAAGTTACAATTGTGTTTTGATCCTTGCAATCATTATGGGATTTCTTTAAATTCAATTAAATGTCAATTAATTTTGGTTTTGAAAGGAAAATTGTTGGGTCATATTGTATTTTTAAATGGAATTTCAATGGACCTTTCAAAGATTGAAATTATCTTTTTATTATTTCTACCACAAGTTATAATGAATGTCTAGGCCTTTTTAAGCCATGTTGGTTATTATTAGATGTTTATACATAAATATGATATTTTGCCTGAAGCCCTTTAAGCAATTCATTGAAGAAAGACCAAAAACTAGTATGGACCAAGGATTGCATTAATGTTTCCACGATTTTTAAATATTACTCATAAAGGCCTCAATATTGGTTCCATTAAACTAAAAAAATGAATTTTGAGTTTATGTAGATGTTTTTAATTTTGCAATTGAAAATGTGTTAAGCCAAAATGATGATAAATATTTTTCCCATTCCACATATTTTCCAAGTAAGCAATTGACAGCCACAAAAGATAATTACACCACTATTAAAAAATAAGTTTTGCAAATGATTTATTTTGGCCATAAATTTAAACACTATTTATTGGGTTACCCATTTGTATTTCATGTGGACTATGATGTTTTGATACACTTGATCGATAAACTTTGATTAAGTAGTTGCATAGCCCAATGGGTCAAATTGTTACAAGAATTTATGTATAAGGTGTTGCTTTGACTAAGAAAAACACATGCCAATGTTAATCATTTTAGTAGATTAAGTACCCAATTTAGTAAGACCCCAATAGATGATTCTTTATATATCATGCAACTTTATTTGTACGGAAGCCATCACAATGGAATATGTAGATATTTTAATCATTTATCACTATATTAATTTCCCAATGGCATTTTTAAAAAAAGATTTATTTAGAAAACAACTTCATACATAATTATTATAGGGACTTTGCATAAATTGGGGAAGAACATATTCCTTTGTTGTTGTGTCATATAAGCAAAATCCCAACTATATTCAAAAGGTGTCATGTTGATGCAATTTGTGTTGGACATTTTATTATTAATGCCACACATTGCAAAACATTATTGATGGCTTAGTGGCATTTTCATAAATATTTTTAATTGGGTGAAACATTTGTGGTGTATGGCAATAGGTAAGGAAGTTAGTGACATTGAATTCAATGTCCTTACACTAGAAGAAATCTTGTCATATGTAATTAGTCATGTTGTGATTGTGTGCAACTAGTTGCTATTTACAACTAAATTAAATCATTTTAAAACAAGATTTTGTAAGACTTTTTAAGAATCTATTTTACCATGTTTGCACTCACACATATGTTCAACAAACTCAGGGAATTCCGATTGAATGGGTTCATTTTTGGAATATATTCTCCTTTCATTCAAGGCCAAAAAAGGTTAACAAAACATTTATGCAAGTTACATAATAATGTCAATAACTTAAAACTAAAAAATTGAATACTTCTTACTACACATACAATTTTGTAATAGATACAAGTCCACTGCATTTTAGTCTTGAGATTGCTGTGATTCCAGTTGACAACATCGACATTGTCTTAACCTCCAACATTTGAAGTGTTTAATTGTGCTTCTTGCATTTCTTGGGAGTGTGTGCAACATACCTTTTCAACATATATTAGGATCATTCTTATACCATCAATTTTCCTTTCCCTGCCAACATATTTACTTGCATTGTTATTATATATCCAGTAGATGAATATTCTCTCAACATGTACTAAAACATAGATGTTCTCTTGACAATTTTCATTACCATTTTATACCACTGTAATGTACTTGTGGAGCAAGTCAAAAGAATTGACGTGTTTGGGTACTTCTATCAAATGTGCATCACAAAGTGTCTGGGTATGCCACAACATGTCTGTGCACTCCAATCAAATGTCGAACACAAAGTGTGGTGAAGTAGATTGTCGGAAGAGTGTATCGTTTCATACTATGTAATAGAGGTTTATGAAATCTCCAGATTTTTGTTGCATACAACAAATTTCAATGCAAATATGAACTCAATGTTCAAATTCTACAGACGTGAAATCAATCATCTGTCTCCAGTAAGGAACTCTTGTCACTGTAAGTTCCTATACATGATCTTGGGTTCCAGTTTTCTGTCCTGAAGCCACTGCATCAAGCACTTTGAAGTTTGGTCTTCCACGATATATGCTAAAATGATACATGCAACTAAAACCTGTTGAAAAAACAAGACAGTATGTGTTTTGCTTTGTTGATAGCATAAGGCATTTGAGAGCCATGGTCCGGAGGCAAGGAATTCCCTAGATACTAAAGCACAATTCAACTGAACTGAAACTGTATGCAACTTTGAGGGAAAAGAAATTGGTTGATATTATCCAGCAATTTTACAAAAAGAAAAAAATTGCTCACAAACTTGTCTCTCTGCAAGCAAGCCATATGATACAGACCGTTTTCTGCACTGCACTATTCCAGACTGAATTTCATCATCCCAACCTCTATTTCCATCTCTAACTTGACTGCCAAACTTCTGAATTACCCATAATAACAAATTATGATGCACGTTGCAGCAAACTGCAAATCCCAAAAAGAAATACAAAATCTACTATTTTGAGAAATCTATTCAGAAATTCTGTAGATTTCTTCTGTACAGCAATACACTCAACAATACAGTGCAAGGAATGTCGGGTAAGTACACACTTCAGTGAAAGACGGCTGTGTGGGTGAAGAGCTCGGTGACAATGAGGGAGAAGAAGCCGATCATGGCCAGCCGCCCATTCCATCTCTCTGCCTTGGCTGTGAAGGGGCCGAAGCTGCGAGCATCTGTGGACTCGCCATTCATAATGGGTACCAAGGATGCGTATGTGAGCAACTGAATAGCTCCTACGAAGTAAACAAGCCCAGTTGAACCAGGAGAGAAGAGCTGCTCCAGAACTGTCAAGCCTGTCATCTTCTCCGCAACGACAGCCCACGCAAATCCCAACATTGCCTGCCAACGAAATCCATGAAACTTTGGGTTAGAATTCTTTCTTGCAAGAGTGGAACCCTAGGGTATAGGGATTAGGGCAAAAACTAGGGTTAAGGTTACAAGGAGCTTGCTAGCGCTGTATCCGAAAGCAAGCTTGTTCGAGGGTTTTTACCAATCGGCAATTGATTGTTTCCGGTGCAGCGCCATCGAATGCAAACACACTCCAAAACGACTTGCTGCCAGTCTCAGGCCTCCTTTCCAGCTCCGGTCGTGGGTAGAAGGAGCCGGAAGTGGGCTTGGCTCCAAATACCGACTGCTTCTCCGATTCGTTGGTTTCCTGGTTCCTCAGAATCTCGTCCTTGGTGATCTCCTGCTTCGTGCTCTCGTCAACAGATCGCTTCAAATCGGCCAAGGGACCACCTCTGCCTCCTTCACCGGCCTGGCAACGCACAGATCGCCGCCCTGCAATCGACGTGATCAACCTGGGACTGCAGTTGTTTTTCACTACGCGAAAAGGAGCAGCACCACCCCCAAGCTTACGAAGGCTAGTTTGGACCGGCAACGCCTGCAAACCCCCGACCACCACCTTCACTGATACCACCTGCGACATAGCTACTGCTGCTGCCATTGGACTGTATAAAATATCTCTCTCAGATTTTCAGCAAAACAATCAAATAATCACAGAGATTGAAGACTATATATGGTGTGTGAAGAGTCTTTGTGATAGAAGTAAATTCTAAATGAGATGCAAGAGACATGAGAACATGCCCCAATATATATAGAAGTTTTGAATGGAGAAGAAAATGCCACAAAAGAAAGTGGGAAAGACGGTGGTGCTCGTCCTGAAATCATGGAGGTTTTGCGTGTCGTCAATTGCAAACTGCATCGTTGCAAGTTGCGAATGTGGCGAATTCACAGAGCCGGACGCACACGGATGGCTGCAAGCCATGGAAGGTCGTGGCGGGCAGCAAGAGCCGCTACGCTTGCACACCAGAGCGACGCGACAAGCTCTCAAGTGTTTTGCCAAAGTGCAGGCGGCGTCAACAGTACTGGAAAAATCGAACAGTTCTCACTTTACAGTGGCAATGATTTTTTAGGATTTTTTTTTTGTTTTTAGCCAAATTGGCGATCATCCATAGGAAGCAGTTTTTTAAAAATTTCTTTTGAAAAGAAATTATTATAATTTTTTTTAAATCATTTTTTTGATATCCAAAATTTGGCGAAATTTAACCAAAAAAAGAAGAAGCAAATTTAGTCGAATTTACACTAAAACAACAAAACCTCCGAATTTCTTTGTCAAAAAACGGCGAAAGTTTGCCAGAAAAAAAGAAGCATTGATTCGAAAATGTAGGAAAACGTGGTGATCACCCCTATGAGGATTTAGCCAAATCTGGCTATAAACCACATCTAAAGTGCAAAACTTCAATCATCCTTCTATTTTTTTGGCTACACACTGAAAATAAAATCTAGAAATCTGGTGATTTTTACCATTTTTTTTCCCTCTCACTTCTGGTGATTGAAAATCTCCAAAATAATTTTATTTTCAAAATCTTAATTTCTCTTTTTGGCTATACTGCGCCAATAAAAACTAGGCTGATTCTCTATTTTCCCTTCACAAAATTCGGTTCTTTGAAAAAATCAGTTAAAAAAAAAAAATCAACATTTCTACAAATTCATATAATGAGCTTCCAAGCTGCCAAGGTACTACCTTCAACACCAATTTTTAATTAAAAAATGATCAAAATAGGTAACTAGATTATGAAAGAAATTTAATTCAAATTGCCAAATTTTCATCATAGGTTCCAATGGGTAGCCAATTAATACACAAGTATGCTTATGTATATTTTACTTTCATGTCTAGCTTATAACCAAAGTTGGCTAAAATCTTTTATAAAGTGTGTTGTCATTGGAGAAGCATGTGAGAAGTGCGGCATGAAGCATGCCATTGGATATTAGCTCCCCAGTTATATCACATATCTTGCTGCCTTCTAATATTTTCATACCTCTTTAAAACCGTTTGTGCACATTTGTTGTTACTTGTTCAGCGATATTAGCTCCCCAGTTATATCACATATCTTGTTGCCTTCTAATATTTTCATATCTCTTTAAAATCATTTGTGCACATTTGTTGTTACTTGTTGGCTGAACTTCATAAATTTCCCTCTGCTATGTCCCATAACAATCACATCATTGTAACTTCCACATCATAAATCACCTTTGACAAATAGCGAACACCCAAAAATTGAAAATCTGCATTACGAAATTGCAAACCAACAAAAACATTAAAGTAACACAAAAATCCCCCGCCATAGCAAAACTCCTTCATAGAGAACAAAAGAAATCTTCTACAACAAACAATAGACACACTCTAATACAAAGAAAACAACAACATTGTAAATAAAGCTTGACTAAACCCTAAACCCTCCCTCCCTCATGTTTCACATGCTTATTATATTAACCCTCAAAAGCTTTGGCACATTCTACCATATTATCATCATGTGCAACCTTTCATCCACTAGATTAACTCTTCATCCATCATACTCCCAATGCATTTTAACATTGCAATTTTTTTAACATTCATTACATTAAATTTTCATCCAATATATTCTTCATCCAGCATATTCTAGACGCAATTTGATGCCAGAGTCTTTGAACATCCATTAGATTAAATCTTCATCCAGTTCTTTCTGTGTTGAATGAATTGTCGTTCAAAAAATATCATTGAAGGTTCATCGAAGTTTGGAACTTGGACTAAGATGGCCGAGTGAGTAGACTGACTGTGTGTCGGTCTGTCTGTCACAAGGGAGCCACACAGCCACGAGTAGCGCACTTGCCCCGCTTTGCAGACCAGTACGTAGACGCTGCACTTTTAGTCCACGTGTGTACAACAACCCACCATCCATTTCCTGGCGGTGTGAAAAGGACCTTGAGGTTGCACTTTTACAAGCTGCTTTTTGGTTCTTCCGTTGACACGGCAGCTGTCTTGTCAGCTCTGGAGTTGCACGAGCTTCCTGTGCTACATTGTGCCGCCTGCGCTGCTTATAAAATGGCCGCGGGACTTACACTCCCCCCAGCACGCACCCATCATCCGGAACTCGACTCGCAATCTTCTGAAGATCTTCGCAAAATCACGAAGTTGTAACTGCCGCCCGCCCTTAGCTCATATTAATCTTGCAGTGTTAGAGAAACACTAGAAGCTTTACCAGCTGACGACAATTGTTTTGTTGTGAGCTCTAATCATTGCCAGCTCGAGGCTGTACGTCTAGTTATACAGCGAATTTGTTATACAGAACTTCTCATCTCATTCCAGAAGGAAAACTAGTAAGAAATCAACAGCAATAGTTGTAGTAGTAATGGCAACCGTAATGTCACAGATGGTGTCAATCAAGGTCGGAGGTTTGCAGGCCTTGCCGGCCGTACAAAACAGTCTCACTAGGAGGAAATTGAGTGACGCTCGTTTAGCTCCCAAATTGATGACCTCAGCGACCAGAGGAGTTCGTTGTGAGAGTGGCGGTGGAAGAGGTCCGTTGGCTGATGTACAGAGAGCTGTGGACGAGAGCACGAAGCAAGTTATCACCAAGGACGAGATTCTGAGGAATCAGGAGGTCAACGAGTCTGAGAAGCAGTCAGTATTTGGAGCCAAACCCAATTCCGGATCCTTCTACCCACGCCCGGAGCTGGAGAGAAGGCCTGAAACCGGCAGCAAGTCGTTCTGGAGTGTATTTGCATTTGATGGCGCTGCACCGGAGACAATCAACTGCCGATTGGTACCCAATTCTCGAGCACATTTTTTTTCTATTACCTCGAGTGCAAATTTCTGGCAGCTAACTAGTTCTAAAATTCATGTTCCTGTTGAAATCCTGCGCAATTTCTCTTGAAAACGTTGAAATCCTGAGCAACTTTTTCTTGAAAACATTTCTTTTTCTTTGTGCAGGCAATGCTGGGCTTTGCGTGGGCTGTGGTAGCTGAGAAGATGACGGGCTTGACAGTACTGGAGCAAGTCTTCAGTCCTGGTACAACAGGTCTGGTTTACTTCTTGGGAGTAGTGCAACTCTTCACGTATGCTTCACTGGTACCCATCATGAACGGCGAGTCCACGGATGCTCGCAGCTTCGGCCCCTTCACAGCCAAAGCAGAACGATGGAATGGACGACTAGCCATGATCGGCTTCTTCTCCCTCATCGTCACTGAACTCTACACTCACACCGCTGTTTTCCACTAAGGGGTTAGGGTTTAGGGTTTAACCTAACTGGGGGGGGAGGAAAAAAAAACCCCTAATAATGTTACCCTAATAATGAATTCCACACTTTGTGTGGGAATTTGGAATTTGGGGGACATAATTATTCTAGTTATGTGAAAACACTTGGCCACAACCAACCAACCAAAGTGTACAATTCCGGACAAACTATTTTATATTTCTTGGGCGAGCTGATTTGATTCAATTGTGAACTCTTTTGATTTTTGATTGCAAACTCATTGATTGTAAAAATGCATATATATATGAATTTGGTGTTGTGTCTAAGCTTATTGTAGATAGAACTGGGCATTTTTGAAAATTTCAATTATGTAGAGTTTCATTATTACATAAATAAATGATCAAATTGGTGGAAAATTGGAGGTTTGTAATCAATGTTTTTGAAGGTGGAGTAACTCATGAACATCCCAAGCTAGATTTAAAATTTATTGATGATAATTTTTAGAGAATTGTCCAACCTTTTTTCCTTTTTTTTCTTCCAAATAGTAGCAATGATGCTAGACTTTTTGACCCAATTAAAAGTGACAACATTTCTTCAAAGACCCAAATTTTCATATTTGGGTGGAATCTTTGTTACAGAATCAAGCATTTACGACAACAAATTCATGTTTTCTTTTGTCTTTGGTTTGTAATATGTTTTGAGATGTTTATATCACTAGTTATGTAACATAATCCATGTAGGGTAGACTAGTTGATGATCGAACACTTAACCACTCAAGAGAGGCCAGATCCAAGGGGAGAGCTTTATTGTTTTTGGTGTTCAAAAAAAGCTTAAATCCCTCCTCTTGACACGTCTAACACACTAGCAATCATCCAAAATGGATTAGAAATGAGAAAGTTATGACCCCCCAAAGTAAAGGGGGTTATAAACTTTTTAAAAAAATCCATCAAACATTAACAAAGGTCAATTCTTGAACACCCAAAAAGTTCTTTTTATGTTGCTATGTTGCTATTAAAGTTCAAAGAGTAATTCGTAAAACTTCAAGTGGTGCTCATATAACACTTTTAATTATTTAAAATGAATAAAAAATAAGAAAATGAAATTTGAAAGTAGGAAGGATCAAAATGAAGAAAAATGCGCTTTGCAATTCGAAAAAACATTTTTTCTTTAAAGCTCTTTTTTGGCTGGTCCTTTGACTTTACATTTCAAAAATGATTTGTAGAACTTGAAAAGGTTTTCCTATAACATTTTAAATAATTCAAAATGGAGAAATTTTTTAAATCATTTGAAATGAAGAAAAAATTCAAAAAAGATCTATGAAATGTTTGGTCATAGGCAAGCCATCGATGATGGCCTAATCTACCCTAGGTAATTTAGTTACTTTGTAAAAGGGATGACTATGCACACTCATGGCACTAGTTTTTTTCTCAATTTTTATTATGTTTATTCAAATGATTTTTCCTAATAAATCACCTATAATGATTGGCCCCTAGTGGTTGATTTTTTCACAATTTCATATTATTCTCTTTTCATATTTATTACTGTGACATGTGTTGTTGGCCCAAGTGTGAACTAGTTACCCAACTATTTTTTCTTTTTAAAATTACTTAAAAAATTTTAATTAGATCTTAATATCAAAAATAATTCAAAATTCAATATCTCTCACACCTTGGGTCTAAAAAACTTCAAATCACCTTCATGAAATTTTTTTCATAAACGGCTTTCCAACAATACCAAAACATGCCTAAATTTCCTTATATATATATTTTTTGAATAATATGTTTTTTCAATGAGAATTTTGTTCAATATCCAATAAATTTTTCATCATACTAATTATGAATCAACTTGATAAACCCCTACCCTTGAAGGGCTTTCCAACAATACCCAAAACATGGCAAGAAGCATTGTAGTTTGGGAGATTTCAATGACACAAACAAAACAAGCAACTCATTGTGTAATGCCTCTACTCAATGTTATATGACCATGATCAATATTTTATTCCAAAAACCAACTCCTTAGGAAGGAAAATAAAGAATCTTTAGAAATATATATATTTTGAAATTGAATATTTAAAATTAGTTAATTGTTTGAGAGGCATGTGGCAAACCTGCCAAGGTACTATAATATATGGAATGTTTTGAATATAAAAATTTGAAACTGAAATGTTTGAATTCCGATGAAAATATTGAAAGTTGAAAATTGAAATTTGTATATGAAATGCTTGGAATCTAAAATGTCTAAATTGAGATGTGTGAATACTTAAAATTGAAAATTCTTTATGTGAAGTATTTGGAATTTGAAATTTTGAAATTTTGAAATTTGAAATGTTGGAATTTGGATGTGTGAATACTGAAAATTAA
>Ga0116231_10013297_pt1 | contig 11637 bp, 7 predicted proteins | sample S1TSphgellanicum_2_FD_89695 | JGI IMG/M metagenome (GOLD analysis project Ga0116231, IMG submission 89695) | Host-associated microbial communities from peat moss isolated from Minnesota, USA - S1T2_Fd - Sphagnum magellanicum MG | ecosystem: Host-associated > Plants > Peat moss > Unclassified...
CCCCCCCCCCCCCCCCCCCCCCCCCCCCCCCCCCCCCCCGGAAATCCCCTAATCCCCTATTTGGGCTTATACAAATGTTTACCACATCCAACATAGAGTGATAAAATTATTTCCCCATCTCTCATGGCACATGGAAAATTGGATACCATAATGTGAGAGGAATTGTTATGACCACCCAATCCAAAGTATTGATTTTCATCTACTGACATTTTTGAACATCATTGGTATCATGTGCATAGGGTTTAGGGTTTCTTTCTACATGCCCAACTCAGGGGTTTTTTGTTTCTCAATTGTGTGAGCTAGTAGTGGGTTGGCATCCATAAGCTGAAGGTCAGATAGGACATTATAAAAATTTAGGATTCTTGCTCCTAAGTTTTTGTCAACATGCTGAAACTTACTGTCTCAATATGACAATTTCTTTACTTTTTTTCCCCAAAAAATCCTTTGTAATATTCTACCTACCTTTTTCTTTTGGGTGGACAAGTGGTGAAAAGTCACCTTAAATTTTATTTTAAAAAAGATTTAATCTCAATTTCACCACATTTAAAAGGTTTTACTTCATCCAAAATATTGTGTAAATCATATATGTTATTTATATAACCATGGGTGGAGATCATCTAAGCAAGTAATTAAGCTCAGTTATTCAGGTAATTTCTCATTATGCCTAGGGAGATCCTCCTATTTTTAAATGTTCCCATGTTCCCATAATAGGACATTCATTTACATGCCTAGAGATTCCTAGACTTCATATCTTTCACAAAATTTCATTTCACTATTTTGAGGACTATTTAAGGGAAAAACTGACCTTACGGTAAGGTAGTATTTATCATCGGTACCGTAATTGCCCCAAAATGCTTTTTTTTAATTTTATGAAAATTAATTCCCTTGTTTGCCTTTCTAGACATTACATTTATCTTCTATATATATATATATATATATAATATTAAATTGTTAGTTGATTGATCAATATTTCAAAAAACTATTGGGCAAAAAGAGTGGATGTATGGGCGTATAGGTTGGTAGACGCTTCCATATAATAGTAAATTATGCATGGATGTCTAATTTACAATATGAAGCACAAAGTTGGACCCATGATTAGTTGGAAGTTGGTTGTGTGGATGGAAAGGTCATTTGCAATATGAATTTCCATACGTGACCTTTCCATTATTTGTGAGGAAAAAAGGGGGAAGAAAAAGAATAGAGTCCATGTTGGAAAATACGGAGAAAATAAATAATTGAAAGATTGTAGTTTACTTATTCCCTGTAATAATTTATTTATTTTCCATTCAGATATGAGTTGGTTTGAAATGTTGATGTTGATATACTGATTTTCCAAAGAAATGTTTTTGGACCATATTAGAAGAAATTATTATTGTCAAATTTATGTTGTTTTAGTGACATTTTATTTGGGATCTTTTTATATGTATGTTACTTGAGAATAACAATTTTATTTTTTCAAAGACTTTTCTAATATAATGGTTCCATGTTGGAATTATTTTGGCCTTGGATAATGTTTACAATATGTTTCCAAAGTATAAGAAGTGATTTTTAATGCTTTGTTAAATAGCATTTGAATTTAATATATTTTTATTATTTTAAAAAGTGGATGTTAGTTTTTTCACTTGGCCTAATTGGAAACCTTTTCCTAAATGTCTCATTTCAAATAATGTCAAGTAGCTACCCAGAAAATTGTAATTTTAATGGTCAATCCATTTTTAACACAAAAAAACATAGCAATGTTGTTGGATATTGTTGAATAGCTAGTGCAAAGTCCCAAAAATATCCCAAAAAATTTTTTTTTTAAAGAAAACATGATGTCCACAAGCAAAAGTTAATGCATGCAAGGAATGGGTTTTTTCCCCCCTTAATTATGAAGTAGCCTCACTGGGGAATATCATTAAAAAGATATAATAGCAACAAGGTCTGTTATACATAATGACCTTGCCATTAATTTAATATCAATAGTTGATATTGTATGATAAATTGGTCATATCTAGGGGAAAAATAAAAAATAAAAAAGTTTTAATGTACATTATCATGTTGTTGTAAAAGATAAATTGTCATGATTTATTTATTTCATTTTTTAACATCACATTAGTTATGAGGAACCCAAAAGGGATCTCACATTAAATGATGCATGTTCTAAGAACCTATCTAAACATTTTTAAAATTATTATCAAACCAAAATCAATAGGGAAATGTGCAACATGATTTTCAAGTTTTTGCAAATCTAATGACTTTTGTCTCCAAAAAAAAAACAGTGATCAAATATTCCCTTTTCATATTTATTTTTCACAGTTGTGTAAAATCTCAAACCAAAGAGAAAAGACTCGTCGTGACAAGTGTATTTGAATGTTTTCAATTACATTGTCACATTTTGAAAAAATTACTTGAATTTTTGCATATATGATAGGTGCCATAACCAATTTTTGAGAAAGTATTTTCATATTTAGTTTTGTGAGTTATGGATTGGTGACAAAGTCACTTGGGGCTAGGTGCACATTTGAGGAGGTGCCAAAGAAAACATAATATTGAAAGGTGAATGTGAATTGTTTTAACAAGCAAATTAGGATGAATCCCTTGAAACTACTATACTCATTAATGATTCTCAACACAATATCCCTCCCTTACAAAGCAAGGCCAATAAATGGCAAGGCATTGAATGGACTATAAACTTTTGTTAGGATTCTTGTTATAGCTGGTGACCTAGGTGTAAATTGGGCAAAAATGTTTCTTTCTTAAAAAATGGCAAACAAACCTAAATAAAACATTCTTTCAAAATAAAAAATTATTGTTTGGAAAAAAAGTCACCAAGATGAGAAAATTTGTCACAAGGCAAAAAAACACCATTCAAAGGACAAGTGTAGATACCAATAATTCCATTTTCAATTGAACCTTGGCCTTGGAAGTGCACACTTATAAAGGGACTTGAGCCAACCAAAAAAGAGTATAAGGGTGTACATATTTTCAACATCCATCTAGAGCTAGAAGATTGCAAAGTAACTTCTAAAATGGCAATTCAAGACGTTTCAATCAAAATAAAAACCAATTTTGGGTGGGTAAACCTTTTATTTAAATATATAATATATTTATGCATTATATGTATATTACCTTTGGTTGTTTTTTAAAATGAATATACTCATTTTGGTATATAAGGCTAGTGTAAATATTTGTCAAATACACTTACACACCCGCGTGTAAATGTTTTGGGACATGTAAATGTATATATTATATCCTTAATGACCATACCTTCTTGCAAATCCATGTTAATTAGTTGTCAATGCATCCCAAAAGTTCAATTTTATTTTTTTGCAATGAACCATTTTGATACTCCCCAAACATTTTCTACCAATATGGGATTATAGTGGTGTTATTTCAAGGAATATCTTGAATGCACATTTTGTCCTGCCTCATTACTTGAGTAGAACTATTATTCTTAACTTTGTTCATCACCATTTTTGGCCTAAGCTTTTACAACAACTTAGGTACTTATTATGATTTATATTGATTAATTTAATTAGTTTTGATACATCCCAAAACATGAATGTTTTGATGGGTTTTTTTAAAAAATTATTTTATTTATTTATTTTAGCAATGGGCCATTTGGTTGGATCATTATGAAATCCCCCCTCTCTCCCCAAAGTAAAAATCACATTTTTTACTTTATTTTACACTTAAAATTGTACAAGTTTATTTGTTTCACTTACAATATTTTATATGGCTATGTAAAACCATATAAATGTATTACATAACATAAAATAAATTTAAACGATTTTACACTTACATTTACATGAACATAAATGAATATTAAACGTTTACATCAAATCTAAGTCCTAAACCATTTACATGCATGACATTGTTGACACCAATCAAGTAGTTTTTTTTCATTCGGCACCATCTTCCAATATATGGATATCCACTGTAAGACAAGTTTTAATTTTGATTTACATGTAAAATTTAGAAATCATTAGTGTCATTGGTTTAGGTTTCCAATTTTAAGTGCACAAGTAATTATCTTTCCCCTAGTGCTTGCCAAGGTGCCATATTTGTACACATGTTATCCATGGTTTGGCTTATTTTACATTTTATCCTACATATAGGTATTCAGAGATTTAGTGTACAAGTAGGGTCAAAAGACATTTAAATATTTACATTTTACCAATTAACAAGTTCATTATTTGGAGTTGGATCAATAATTTTACAATTGTTATACAATTTGAGTTGATTGATATTTTTTATGTAACTTGGCTAATAAACGAGATTAATAGACCAACCCAATATTAATTGGAAGAGGTTAAAATCATGCATTACAATGATCATACAACAAAAACCTCAAACTACATTACTCTACATGCCATTGAACTTCATACTCCACCAAGCGATGATACTTTTCCTTGTTTTTCAATTGGAACTTGGGGACCTTTTGTGGCTGAATTTTCACCATTTTGTGATTCTTTTAGAAAAGACCTTGGAATTTTCATCAAAATTTTACCACTTGTGTGAAATCAATTGTTTTAATAAAAGCATTGTGTCAAACCTTGTGTGAAAACAACAAATGCCATATATGCCGTTCTCCTACACCTAAATGCATTTTACAAAAAATTCACCCTAAAATAATATTAAAAACATCCAAATGTCATAAAAGAATCCAAGAAATTCCTTGCTGTATTTGGAGGGCACCTTATCTCCTTGAAAATCCCTTGTACACAATATAGGAAGGAACTTATGCAAACCATGAGACATAAATCATTCACAAAAAAGAAAACACAAACACTTATATCTTGACACTTGCAAAAGTCCCGTCTTCAACTTTGCAATCCCTCAACACCATTTATCTCTTCCATTTATATCCTTGACACCAACATCATCACTTGATTTCTAACCACCAACAACGAACCATAAGAAGAAAAACACACACACACACACACACACACAAACATGCTTGCAACATGTTAAAAACCCCTCACACAGCATAAGACCATCATTATAATGACTTTTCATGAATGCCAAGTCAAGAAGCCAAAAGTCACCAACCACTAGCAAACTTCGCCAAAAGCCTAAACCCTAAAATGTCTAGTAACCAGTTTTGGGAACTTCCTCTAACTACTTCTAAAATAATTTTTTTTCTACCCTAAACCCTACCCGCCCCCAAGATATCAAGGTGGTTCTTAGGGTTGATAATCATGGTTCTCAAAAAATCAAATATCTGAATATGATCTATAATCATGGTTATCAGAATATCAAATACTCAGTTATTATTATTATTATTATTGATATAATAATTTAACCATGGTTCTCAGTTCTTTTAAAAGTCAAATAACCACCTAGAAAAATTGCCGATTCTTTGCTAGTTCTTTCACAAAACCTGGAGGTTCTTTGAGGGTTTTGAAATACTCAGAACTGGAAATTATTTTTTTCTGATTTTTTCCCCTCAAATACCCAGAATTGGGTGGTTTTCTTATTCAGATTTTTATTAATTAGTTAATTTATTATTATTATTATTATTATTATTTTCTTTCTCCCCCAAATATCTTGAACTGGTAGTTGCTTAATAAACAATTCAAAGATTTCCCCACACTGGTTTTTTGTAGGTGGGATAGGTGGGTGCCACTAGTTAAAGAATGCTACTCATGATGAGAAATAAAAATACAACACAAATACATCACATACATTAATGTGAATCAAATGGTGGAAACAACAGTTACACTTTGGAATAGGACTTGGTGGACATGTTGTCCTCACCTCCTTCCAAGTTCCTCTTTTTCTAATTTTATTTTTCTTTACACTAAACTAAATAAATATTTTTCCTCCATTTTTCCATGGTTTTGGTTAACATTTTCAACACAAACCAAATTAAGTGGAGATACAAGTTTCCCCCAAAAAAAATTTGGCCAATTAAATTAAAGCCCCATAAGTGGCCTTTTGACCCCCCTCCCTTCTCCCTCCCTTTGTTTCTCCTCAAGTCACCCACCAAGATTTTGACAAGAAGTACACCCAAACCTTTCTCGGCCTTTTGGCTAAGATCAAGTGTACTAAACCAATTTGTAGATTATGTGTGGACCGTCCGATTTCAGATCTGATAATCTAGTTGAACTTATCACAACTACACCCAAGCTTTTGGTTCAGTCTGCATGGAGATCTGACCGTTGGATATGTAGCCATTGCACAATTTGTTTTTGTGACAACACACCATGGCAAGCTTTGGTCCTTTGAAGGCATTTAGTAAAACCTCAAAGAAAAAATTCATCACAATGAATATCACTCTAAAGGGATTGCTTACTAGACCATCTGATATTAGATTTTGGTAGTCTATCTTGATCCACAACCGGAGCTATGTTGAGATCTGACCATCGGATCTCTAGAGATATGTGATTTTGTTAGGACATTGCATATATGGAGAGTTTTTTTTAATTATTTAATTTATATATATATATATATATATATATATATATGAAATTTTTTTAAAAAAAAATTTGGCTTGCTGCACATGGGCATTCTACAAACAAACCAACCAACCCAAACACACAAGTCCACATACACTCCAACCAAATAAACTGACAAAACACAAACTCTCAGACTCTGGACAAAAGTGGGCAACGACAACAAGTTGTGCTACACTTAGTCCAAGGAGTAAAGTGAGAGAGCCCATTGGGGCCAGAATGAAGCAGCACCCACCAAATGCACAATGCAGGATGAATGGTATGTGGACAGGCAACACTTTTCTGTTGTATTCCCTGTCTCCCCCAGCTAACCACCATAGCTGGCTATGTACTAACCATTCAAATGTACCTACCTACCTACCTAGTAACCACCAAGTGCCTTGCCTAAGAGCATGACCAATGATAAACATTGACCTCTCTAGTGTATTTTGGATGAAGTAATAAAGTTGAATAGTGTGAAACTAACTCCTTGGGGCCAGATAAATATTGCCCATGTTAACATTGCCCATGCTTAATCGAGCATCCCCACCCAAGCACTGTGTAGCAGGTTTTGGATGAAAAATGGTAAATATTATGCCCACATGGAATTGCAAATGATTTTGGCATAGCATTTGTGCACATGATGTTGTGGCATGCAAAAGGCACAAGACAATCTACCTGTTGATTGGCTAGATTGATTGATATGTCCGACAACCCATTTGTTATTAGTAGTTTCCTACCTTGTAGGGTTCAAGTTTTATGCTTATAAGTGAGGGAGGATAACGATAAGCCAACCATTTTGAATGTGAGATTTATTGTGGGATGTGCAAAACCTAGGTGTGGGTGAGGTCAAGCGGTTAGAAAGTCATGTTGTTGTATAGAAGTACTTGAAATCCTCGATGACTTTCAGTTCAAACTTTGGCTATGGAAATGGAATGAAAAAGGAGAGATGATGAGGTACACAACAAAACATGCTAGGACAATGTCCAAGACAAAGAATAAGCTCATTCATAATATACATGAGCTTTGGAAGTAGGAGCTTCCATCTAACTTCCACCTAATTTCCAACTTAAATCGAAAGACATCTGAATGAAAATGTAAAGCCACGAAAGAGGCTAGGTTCTTTTGGGCTTTGTGGCATCAAGCAGTTGTGGTAAATAGTTGGAAGGTGGAAATTAATCAAAATATTTAAACAAATTGTCCTTCTTGTGACGAGCCAAGAAAAAGGTTGGGTTCCTCTTAGTTTTGTGGCATCAAGCACTCGTGGTAAACCGTTGGAAGAAGAATATCAATCAAAATATTCAAACACATTGTCCTTCTTGTGATGCTACTATCCTTGAGACATTTACACACTATCCCTAGAGCTAGGATAGCTTGGGAGATGGTGTTTGTTATGTTGTATTGACTAAAAACACCTTCCCACATAAGCTATACATGCAAAACTCTCAACTTTGAACAATGTTTGTCCAACAAGAGATTGCCTAACAACTTTAAAAGGTTAATTATGTTTAATCTTTGTTTTGAGGCATAATTTATGGTGCATTTGGATAGAGAGAAATGATCTGACCTTTAATAATAATAGATGGTATAACTCGCTTCTTGCAAGGGTCTTGTGAAAAAGCTTTCTAAATTATGGCAGGTTAGAGTGGAAGTTTATTGTTTAGTCGATTTACAAACCCCCTATACAAAAAGGAACTCAAAGTTATTGAGAGGGTTAGCAAGTGTGGTGTCCTCACTACACTATTTGTGCCGTGGATGGGTGAAAAATTAGATGGTGTTACCAACCGCCCATATGTGATAAGTTCATGTGATAACTTTGTGCTTATTTTTTGGCTGGGGCAAGTGTTCCAGTCTCTCTCTTCAAGCTCCTTTTCTGCAATGGATCTTGACCATTTGTTTCAAATAAATAAAATAAAGGAGGGTTTACATAATAGTCACACTCACAACTCAGTCATAACAGGTTTAGTAACAAACTTTTATCTCACAGTTAAGAAAACATGTTGAATTGTTATTAGAAATTGCATCAAACCCTTTCTGGGTATCAGGGTAGTTCTTAAGGTTGATAACCATGGTTCTGATCTATAATTGTGGGTTGTCAAAAAATCAAGTGCTCTGTTCCGATACATACTTTGTAATTCCTTTATTTTTAAAGGTCAAATACACCCTCGGTTCTTTACTGGTTCTTTCATGAACCCTGGTGGTTCTTTGAGGGTTTCAAAGTAACTGGAACCAGCGGTTATATACACGATCTGATTTAATTATTTTTGGGTGAAATATGTGATGGAAGTGGCAATCTTTTGCTTCTAGTTTTTTTATCAAATACCTGAAACTGGCAGCTATTAAAAAATCAAATACCTTTCCTAACACTGGAAAAAGCCCTAGCTAGTAAGTGGCCACTGGCTTTACTACCTAGTCAAAGGACAAAAGCTTCACAACAAACTACACAAGGTAACAACAACAACAACATTGTCACCTTAGGCAGGAAACTACACCAGGGCATATTCTTACTCCTCTTCACATAAGTGAATAATACATTAATATTATCCAAGGAGCAAAGTTAACCCATAAGCAACAAATTGTTACCTTACATGGGAATCTCAACTACTGATCCTTTTTATTATTACTTTCTCTTCATCTAAATGGCCATTTAGTTAGTCCAAACAGAAATTTTATCCATTGGCCAAAAATTGTCATATATTGCACCGCACCTAACCCAGACCTTTTTATTACTATTCACCTATTCACAATTAAAAGGGGGCCACTTACAATTGATTAGTCCAATGAACAAAAGTTAACCATGGGTAACAAATTGCTACCCAACAAGATAGGAAATCCAAGTGACACCTTCTTAACTATTATATACCTATTTCACATGAAAAGCGGGTGGCTTACAATTAATTAGTTCAAGGAGCAAAAAGTTAGCCACTAGCAACAAATTGTCAGCTATTATGGTATGTGTGAAAATCCCATGAACCTATTTTTTTTCACACCGTTTGTTTGTTTGTTTGTTTTTTTCCTTTTCTTTTTCTTTTTTTTGGCACAAATGAAAAGAATTCATTGCCAAGAAAAAGAATGTTTCCACATTCCTTGAAGAGCCTTCCAGAGATGTCATAATGGGACAGATGCACCTATGAACATGCACGCAACTTGTTGAAATTATGTAAAGACAATTCATTTGGAGCCAGACCATACAAATTTGTTGAAATTAGGTTATGTTAAACACAATTTCATTTGCAACTGGGCCGTAGAACTTGTTGAAAAAATTAGGGTTTAATGAGACAATTCGACATGCACAAAACCCATGTAGAACTTGTTGAAATTAAGTAGGGACAACTTTGATGCTGCTGGACCACAATAGAACTCGTCGAAATTACATTAGAGACAATTCAACATCACCACCACTGGACCATAGTAGGACTACTTGTCAAAATTATATAGCAACAATTTGACGCCATCTGACCATAGGAGTTGTCGAAAATTATGTAGAGACAATTCAATATGCCACTGGACCATAAGACTTGTTACGTAAAGACAATTCAACACCGCCGGACCACCACCATAGAACTTGATTCAAATAGTGTAGAGAGGAGACAAAGAGAAAGAAGGTGGGAAAGGGGGGGGGGGTGAGGAGGAGGAAGAGGGTTGTGCGGGATTGTCCCCAGATTCGGTGTCGGAGTTCAAGGTCCTTACAAGTGCAACTTTGTTGCAGATTTATTTTAGTAAAGACGGCGAGCTGGTAGGAAAAGTTGTAAGGAAGTGCAGCTAGTGTCCGGAAATAGTATGTGCATGGGGGTGCCCCCAGAAACAAGGAAGGAAGGAAGCTGGGAGGAAGGAAAAAAAAAAGGACTACTAGCCTAGAGAGAATGTGACCCTGCGTGCGAGGAGGACTTATTAGGAGCGACCCACCCGTCAGAGGCGAAGCGGCGATGATGATGATTATGATGATGATCAGCAGGAGCGGAGCTAAGCTAAGTTAAGATAGCTAGCTAGAGAGAGAGAGAAGAAGGCAGTAACTAACAGCAACAAGCTATTGATGATGATAATGATAATGAGCTGCAGCATCATTAGTCAGTCCTGACAGTAGTCGGCGGCTCATCCGCCCCCGTTCCGTGACCGCCTTCCGCTTAAATCCTTCCCCTTCTTCCTTTCTGACATTTTCACTGGACCCTTCTTCATCTGTCAGTGGAGTTGGCGCCAGACTCCACATCATGCAACTCCATTAATGTCGCGTCCCGTTCCTCATAATACCATCACCTCGTCAGACGTGCGCGCTCGGTCGCTCGCTCCCTCCTTCGATCGATCGCGCAGTACAATACCCAAGATCTTCTTCCTTCCTCTTGCGCCGTCTCCACAGCCCCAGTTAGGAGGGTTGCTATCCGGGGAGAGACATTCTCCAGCGTCGCTGAGACGACGGCGGATCAGTCCCTTCTCCCTTTCCACCCACCTCCCCGTCCGGTCCGGTCCGGTTCGGTCCCGTCCGGTCTGGTCTAGCATCCAGTACTCACTAGGTTCCGGGCTACTACTACTACTACAAGGAAGCTATAAGTAGTTCCCCCTAGCAGTAGAGGGCGCACGTGGGCTTCCTGTATTACCCAACGGTCAGTGGCTCGACCCACGTGGTCCTGTCGGGCCCTCTGCAACGTTTTGCGTCATTGGAGCAACGGTTACTGCCCGTAAAGGAAAAGAGGAAAAAATGAAAAAAAAATTCTTGCCCACCTTTTTTTCCACCTTCAAAAAAACCAACCAGGAAAACAAAACCAAACAATACAAAAGCACCCCCCTTCCCCCCCACCCCACCCCACCCTCCCAAACAAACAAATTTATTTTAAAATAAAATAAAATCCAACCATACCTAGGTGGTTACTGGTCGCTAGTGTTGTTGGCCCAATCTTCACTCTCAAAAATAAAAGAAAGAAATTCCATAGGTACACTAAATAAGGACTAATTATTTTCTGCCAAATAAGGAACAAGTACCACTATGCATCAGGTGGTAGAAGAGTTCAAAATTTTTCAAAAGATATTTTTATTTAACCATCTTATTTCCTAGTTATTATAAGTATTATTTCATTTATTTCAAATAAATTACCAAAATATTTAGCTTAATACTACACATGCACACAATACATATCACATATACATGTGTACATAAATATTACATATTGGTACATAGATGTTGGGGGGGGGGAGGGGAGGGGAGGGGAGGGGGGGGCAGGGGGGG
>Ga0116231_10013298_pt1 | contig 11636 bp, 8 predicted proteins | sample S1TSphgellanicum_2_FD_89695 | JGI IMG/M metagenome (GOLD analysis project Ga0116231, IMG submission 89695) | Host-associated microbial communities from peat moss isolated from Minnesota, USA - S1T2_Fd - Sphagnum magellanicum MG | ecosystem: Host-associated > Plants > Peat moss > Unclassified...
AATTAAAAAAAAAAAAAAAAAAAAAACCTGAGGTGTAGGAAATATTGAATTTTGAATAGTTTTGTCATTGGAAATCCAATTAAATTACAAAAAATCATTTTGGAAGGAAAAATTACTTGGGTAATGATACATATTGAAATTTGAATAAATTTCCACAAAAAATTCAACTACATCACAAAAATAATTTTAAAAAGACAAACTATTTGAATAATAAATTCACATTTGAACTAATGACACATGTCACATTGATCTATCATGTAAGGAAGGTAATCTGGTTTTTTTTTTTGTCTCATTGATGTAAAAAGGTCTCAAATCACAACATGCCCTTATTACCATCAAAAGCTCTTAATGAATAAAAGTGCAACAAAGTGGTGTGTGTTTACCATCTTCACATTTATCACAGCAGTTACCAAGACTACAACAATTGTCATTTTCAACACTGGAATTACAACGTCTTTTTTGCAATGCTACTATGTTAATTACATCTTCATCATTCTTTTGCAATTCATGTTTGAAAATGTTTTGCATCTAACAATAATACTCAAAATTATGTTACACTTGTGTTTGTCAATAAGCATCAAATGACATGAAATGTTTTTTCAACATAAAACTAGTGAGGTGTAAAAGACATCATTGAAGTAGGCTTACCGATTTGTTAGTAACAATTTAATTGATGTGATGTAATATTGAATCTGATGGCCAATATTATGTTTACAATCATTACATCACTCCAAAACATTGTTGTAAATAACACAATCATTGAAAAGGACATAAATTTTGGCATCTCCATGTTTGTTTGTCTCATAAGGGGTTGGGAATGTTTATTTTGTTGTAGGATGTGTTACAAACATGGTCACTTTCATCCACATCAAGCTATCCAATGAAGGTTTGGATCACTTCACTGCAAATAAATAGAACTCTAATATAGTTCCAACTATTTCTTGCACACAATTTTATAGTATGTGATACACATACACTTGGATCATGGTGAAGGTCATCAAAGTTCTAATGTGTGTTTGACATTTTTAGTTGGTCTTGTCAACAACCATAAGTTTATAGGAAGGTCACACACATTCATCATGCTTCTAATTGGCATGTTTATAGATGAAACCAAGTAGTGCATGAAATAACATGTGAGCAAATGCAATCATAAGAAAAACAAAAGTGATATTATTCATTTTTGCTTACAAACTAACTAGGTTGTTGCATTTTTTTTGCACTTGTTTTCAAGCTCATAAAGCTTGTGTCAAAGTTAAAATTTTCCAAGGTTGTCTTTAAAACATGTATATTGGTTTTTTTACATGTATTTTTGTAGGAAAAATTTTGATGCAAAATATTGCACAAGCTCTAAGAAATGGGGTTCAATAGTAACAAAAAGTGTTGACATTAAACAACAATGATAACAACAAAAAAAATCCAATGGCAACAATAATAGGTTTTTCCCATTTATACTTGTGAGTGGCATTCTTTTCTAACATTATACATGGCATTGTTCAAAGTGGTTGAACTTGCTTGTGGGGACAACAAGATTTAACATTTATACTTAAGTTTTATTTCATATCAAAGTTTTGCCTAACTTGTGTTTGGATGGTGTGATGATGGTGGCACAAATAACACAACCAACTATAGCAACAAACATTCTTCAATCATAAGTTACATCAACATAGCCTTGTGTAACACCAACAACAACATCAAGTTGGTATTTTCTAGACAAAAGTGTTGGTTGTGTGTGTGTGTGTGTTGGGGGGGGGGAGGGTTATCATAGGTCTAGCAATTACATGTCTATGGAGAGGAATGGTCACAATTGCTTGCACTTTTGGAGTTTAGGTCATTGAGTATTAATTCAAAAACATAAAATTTTATGAGCACAATAAACATGGTGTTTTTGGTGTACAAGTTGCAATTCTACAACAACAACATCAACCATCAACCAATAATCAATTTTTGGCTTAGAACAATTTTACATTATAACAATAGTAGTAAGCAAAACGATGACTAGTGAGTTTTCCACACTACACATACCTAAACATGTTTTCATTTTTTTCATATACTACCTATATATTTATTTAAAGCTTCAACATTGGCTTATGGTTTCACTTGAGAAGTTCATGTCTCATCAATGTGTGTGTGTGATTTTGGTACAATTTTATAGTTTGATAGGGTTTTTGTACAATAGTAGCAATAACAACAATAACATCCATTTGCAACACCAAGCTAATCACAACAATTATAAGCATTTATTCAACCAATTCAATAACATCAAACTCATTGTTGGTGGCAACCAACAACAACAACAACGACAATGACTTCCACAAACAAGTACACATTTGCATGCCACATTTGTCCTATTGTTTGTCAATGTTACAATCAATAATAATCAAACAAAGGTATTGTTTGTCATTATTATTATTTTTGATTATGGATCATGACCATGCATGTAATTCTATGCAAACTTGTATATAACATCAATTGTGTGTGATAATTTTTTTATATAGGGGGTTTGCTACAATAACAACATCAATAGTAATAAAACATGTCTAATAAAAAAACCTTAGATTTTAAACATTCAATAATAGAAATAGTTTTTATTATTTGAACCATAACAACCACCTCCACGACGATTTAAGGGACTATGATCAAATGCTTGTATTTTCAAACAACACAACATTACTATAAAACACAATTTTTATGCTAGTCAAATCATGATTAAATTGACTATAGATTCAAAGTTACTAGTTTGTATCTAGTTTGTGTAATATCAAAACTACGTATGTCTATTATGACTAAAAAAATAGTTATCTAGTCAAATCAAACATTATATTATACATGTGGCAATTGTGGCACCCATGTGGAATCGCACATTTGATTACTATGACTAATGTGATTAAAACTAGTCATTCAAATGTGACACCTTGTGATTGCAATGTTACATTTGATGATATGATAACATTAAAATTGAAAAAAATTATGTAATTCATTTTTTAAAAATGTAATTTAAAAAATGAAAATTTAGTATAGTTTTCATGGTTTCAATTGTTGTTTATAATAATCTTACTCTTATGTAAGGTAGTTTATTTATTTTAAAATTTTGTCACATTGAGATCTCCAAAATTGCAACACCTCTTATCACACTTTTGGTACAATTAGATTCTCAATGAATTGGGGTGCATTAAGTTTTTGGACCTAGGGTGCAAAAATTATTGAAATTTAGTTTTATCATCAAGAATTCAATGAAATAAAAAAATAAAGCATTTTGGGGCAATTGGGGCATGCTTTTGATATTTTTGGAAATCTTTAATGATTAGTAGGAGATTTTAAATCTCGAGTAAGTTTTTTCTTTGCAGAATTAATAAAAAATCAAAATTATATTTTAGTGAAAAAAATAAAATTTAAACTTAGGCTAAATAAATATGAATGTGTCCTTGGTGTTGTTAAAAATCTTTTAATGACTAGAATTTAATGGTGGAAATTTCATAATTTTAAAACCTAAGGTGCAAGAGATACTAAAATTTGAATAATTTTTATATTGAAAAATTAGTAGCAAAATGATATATCAAATTTTAGTGAAAATGAAATTCTAATTTCAAAGTTAGGTTAAAAGATTTGGGGTAAATTTTTGGTGTTTCCAAAAATATTTCAATGAATGGGAGTTAATGAAGGTGGTTATGTAATTTTTAAACCTAAGATGCATGGATATTGAATTTTGAATACAATTATGTTTTTCATGAAAATTTTATTAATAAATGAAAAAATATATTTTAGTGAAAATGAAAACTCGATTTCGATTAACGAGTTGAAGCACATTATTGGTGTTGTTGTAAAGGCCTCAATGAGTAGGATTTAATGGTGATGGTTTTGTAATTTTGAGACCTAAGGCGTAGGAGATATATAATAAGGTTTCAGTAAAAAATTTAATTGGAAATCCAATAACAAATTATTTTTAAAGCCTAAGTATAGAATAATAATAATAGTAATGGCATAAAAAAATTTCAATCAACTTCATTGTGCAATTGACATTTGAAATCAAAGAAAATATTAAATTATATGTAAGTATGAATTTACATGTTTTGAACATAATGAAATTATTGTACTCAAATTTCTAGCAAATTTAAATATATTTCAAAAAATTTTTTTTTTGACAAATGAAACTTGAAAAAAAATAATAATAAAAAAATAAAATTATATATATATATATATGAATTTGAAAATTTGAAGATTACACATTATTAAAGACATTACATTTGAATTTTTCAAATACATATTTAAAATTAATAATATGTATATCTATTCGGACTTCTCACCACTTGCTGTTGTGGTGGGATGGTTAATGCCTTGAAGTTCATGTTTTTTTTTGAAATCTTGTGATGTAACCACATTAACAACAATCCATGGTTGGATTTAACTAGGCTTGGTTACAAAATAGTTGAAAAAAAATATATAAAATCTTGTTACTTTTTGGCTACTTATAGGACCACAAAATTTCAATGTAGTGAACTCAACTTTTCCCTTACATCTGAACGAACTTAACATTGTGAGGAAAAAACCTAATTTCACCACATTTAGACTTTATGGTCAAAGCTAAGTTCACTCAAAACTTAATGAATTCAATTTTTCTTGTGTCATATGTAAAAAAGTTGACACGTAACATATTATAATTATTAAAAGGACTAGATGTGGGTTTAACAATTATTTGTGATTTAATCGAACTTATTGTTTTTTCTAAGTAATTTAATCCAAAAATAAATCTAGTGTGACATGCCAATAAATTATACCTATGATAGTCACTGCAAATTTCCAATACCACAAAATTTCAATAGAATCCACGTGAAAATCATAATACAATATGTTCTTGCAAAATTTGTGGGTTTCCAAATGTAAAAATAACATGAATATATATAGTGATGTAATTTTGCATAAAACTATGCGTTTTTTTAATATTAAACTTGAACATTCATGTATGTCATTAAAAAAAAAAAATTCATCCATTTGAATATTTAAAATATTGAATAGGTACAAATATCATTCATATTAACATAACATGGAACTCATGAGATTTTTTGTATGAACCTATGAAAATTAGATTTTGCACATAATTTGTGTGCACTTATGAAGCTTGGTAAGTTGTAATTGTTATTTATTTGTTCTATGGTTCTTTTTTATTAATTAATTAATTTAGCCATGTAGGATGTTAAGTCAAGTTGATTCTTTTCAATCAATCGTTTGTCATGTTTCAATCATCTTAATCATCTGAACTCAATCAAGTTTATGGCATAAATGATTAGTTCATTTTGAATGTAGGTAAAATTTTCCTTGTCCACTGTCATTATGATTAAGAATTGGAATAAATTTAATTTTTAAAACTAGCATAAAAACCATGGTTTTGTACTCGTGCAATTACATCAAATTTAACATGAACAACAACAACATCAACAACAAATAGGTATCATGCAAAAGTGTTTTTCATTATGTGTTTGAACATTCATAATATTGTAGGTTTTGTTACTGCATTTGTGAAACAATTATGTGAAAGGCAAGTTTCAAAGTTTGAAAATGTCATGGGTTAATGTCACATATTATAGAGTTTTTGACAAAATTTTATGGTGCATAACTTTAACCTTTTTTCAAACTATTTTTTTCCCTAGTTAATTTCCACATTTTAAATCTTGAAGTGCTCAAACCTTTGGTTGATGGTTGAATTGAAACTAAATTTTCTTGCAAACACTATTCCACAATCATCGATAATGGTAATGCAAGGTCTACATTCAAATGTTCTTCTTCGATGCCTTGAATTCTTATGAATAATGGTGTATCAACATTGGCTTCCAATTTGCAACAAATTGAAAATCAAGTTTTAATGTTTTTGCGAGGCTTATTTTGTTGCATCCCTTTATAGTCATGTTCCTCATTTCTTTAACCTCTGTCCATGCTATGTGTAACCAACTACACATTTTTGGTTTGAAGTTATTCATATTGAAATCAACACATGGTTCTTATCCATTGTCAATCTACTCTTTGATGACTATTATTGTCCATGTTCTGAATTGAACTTAAAAAACATGTTTTAGTGGTTGTTGCAAAATCACATTTGTAAGATGTAGTTCATTTGTGCAATTTGCTAAAATGAAAATGACCAAAATGTTGGGGTAATCTTCTTTCATTCAATTTAAAAGCTTTTTGCTCTTGTGTATTAACCAAACAATTTAACAACTAAATCATTTTCTAATGTTAAATGGCAAATTCAATTGTTCAATTTGTGAATGCAAATAAAATAATAAGATTTTTTCAACAATTTTTTTACGGTTTCCAAAGTTGACCAACGATTGGTGCACATGAGTTTTCTTTCATTATTTGGAGGTAGAGTTTTGTGTAGTATTTGTAAATATGACTTGAAGGGGGAGTAGCAACCCATTTACATAACATGAACCACAAGTGTCAATTGTTACTTGTCCTTTATCCTTGATATGTTTTGTACCTTTGTTCTTCCATCCCCATTTTCTTGCTATTGGCACAAAACACACTCCAATTTGGTCTTTGTTGACCATTAAGGTTGCAAAAATGTCATATGTTTTGACAAGGTAAACAACTCTAAAACCCATGTCTTGCCTTTCATGTTTCCAATTAATAGGAAACTTATTTTGTTGTAGTTGTTGCCACTTTGAAGGTCCAATTCATGTGTTGCTTCAAGAATTGATGAATTTCTATTTTCTTTTACACTGAAACCTTTAGGTGAATCACAAATGGTTTTAGGAGTGAAAGACTTTATCATGCCACACATTATGGGTAAGATAATAAAAGGTTTGTGTAGTAAGTGGTTGGTTCTTCTATTTTGTTTCTTGTAGCATAGTAACCAATGTATCTCAAAGCTCTAAGTACTTTTCAAGTATCAACATATTTTGTTTATTCTTCTTTACTACGATCCCAAATTGCTTTGCAACTAGTATGAATGTAGTTTGGTTTCAAATCACCTTTAGGTGTAAACCAATCCCACAAACTTGCCCTTCTAGCTTCTCCTACAAACTTGGGAGTCGTGACTTCTTGTATGTTGTTTTGAGGAAGTGCAAGGCTTGTGTGTTATTACCATATTTCTTTCTAGTTGCCATGATAGGTTGTTAAAAATTTGGTAAAAAACCAAATGGTGTACTCCCCCCTTGCCTTTTGTTGCATTTTAATCCTTTTGTGTTGCCCTTCACTTGGCTTTTGCTTGACCTTTTGGTTTGATAACAACTTTACAACAAACTTTTGTGGCCTACCTACTGACTAATCTTCCACTTGCTTTGAAATGGTGTTGTTTAGTACAACATGTGCATTGAATAAATTTACCTCATGTTGTAATTTGAGTTCTTTTTCCTTACTTGTGATTTGAACTTGAAAATAGAACTAAATGTATTTTGTTGCAATTTTTTATTTTCCATCTTTCATTGAAACATTGAAACAAAATATTTATCATCTTTTTTCCTATCAAACACACTTTGGTAAATTTTTATTTTATTTTGTCATCTTGCTATTATCAAACACAATTTGATAAAATCACAATTCTAAATTATTTTCTTGTGTTTATGAAAATCAATTTGAAACTTCAAAATGAATAAAATAACTATGAAAATTTGAAAACAAAGCTATGAATACTTTCAAGAAATAGTAATAAAAAAATGAATAAATGTTAGATTCCATTCATGCACAATATCGGACGATATTTAATTCCAATATACTAAGAATGATTAAAAGTTGAATTTCTTTTATTACATTGTTTTTGCCAAAATGAAAATTTGAGAAAAAATTGGCATTAAAATACCAAAATTGCCAAAGATATTATGGTAATTTGGGGAAGTTGGGTAAGCTCTTAGTTGTTGGAAAACACTTGATGAGTGGGAATTCATAAAGGTAATTTCATAATTTTAAAACTTAAGGTGAGGGAGTAAGCCCATTGTTCTTTGTATTTCTGAGTGCATAGTCTTTGTCACTATAAATTAATTGAGAATTGAAAATTGAAAATTTCATAATTGAGCCTTCTCATCAAGGTCATGTTTAGACTTGAAGCAATTACATATTCTTGTTCACACTTGGGCTAGTAACACATTAGTAGTTATAATTGTAAAGAAAATTCATGGCCAAGAAATTCATGGCATTTGTAACTCCTCTTGATTATACACATTTTAATATAAATGGACTCATGGTAAAGGGAAAAAAAGGGAATAAAAAGATGTATTTAATATATTCAAACATTTTAAAAAATTATATTGTCTTTCCCCAACACAAACATTTCATCTTATTGAAACCCATTCTTCTAAATATTGTAGGGATTAGAAGTTTTTGAAATTTGAAAATTAATATTTGAGTTTTGATTGTGTAAATCAATAATGGTACCTACTTAATCATTGTTTTTCATTAGCTATATATTATTGTCTAAAGACTTTTGGCTAATCACCATGTTTGGCTTTGACCCTTTATAATAATAATAATAATAATATCATCCTTTTCTTTTTCTTATATGCTCCTTGTTTTTCATCCCCCTTTTTTTTCTTCCTGATATGATCCTTGTTTTTAATCCCTTTTTTTCTCTCTTTTTATTATCTGATATGCTCTTTGCAATTAGAGGGGGCTTTAGTACATGATTTGTTCTAGTGCCCCTTTGTGACCCACTCTAGTTTCTGCTCTTTGGCTCAGACTTGGGTCATCTCTTTATGTTCCTAGCTTCCTTAACCTCGTTGCTGGATGTTTTGTTTAATGGAGTTTGCTAGGGTTTCATCAATTACGATTATACTCTTATTGTCTGCTCAAGCTTTGTAAATTTTCATATCAGTGTAAAGAAATCGGCAATTTTTTTTTCCTTTGTATTTGGAGGTCCCTTGATCAGAGAGAATATTTTCCAGGCATTTTCTGCTGTGGAAAAATTCTTATGATGTTTAAGATTGGGGTACTGATTTTGTCATTGATGAAAAATAAAAAAAGATGGATGAAAATATGTTCAGATGAATGAAAAAAATTGCCTGTTCTTCATTATGCTGGATAATGGCAACCCTCTCAGCTGTACCTGAAGAGTGCATTACAAGGCATAAAAAAGCTGGTGGGCTTTATGAAATGTAATTGCTTACCTTTGCATGCATTATGTATTAGATAACTGACAAGAGGAGCCTGGTTATCGAATGTAATAGTCCAAGCACATGAATGCATTGAGACTATTTCAATAATTTGGCTCCTCTCAACTGTTACCGGGCACATAATCAATTTTCTGGACTAATTACAAATGAGAGGAGAGAAGGGAGAAAATTATGTGTTATGTTGCCATATTTTGAGGAATAAAAGTCTAAATTCACCATATTTATTCAATGGGTCACCAACCTATAGAAAGGTTTCTTAAAGTTTTCTACTTTTCCCTCTTTAGTAGTATTGTAGCCAAAATTGGCTAAATCCTCTCGGGGATGATTGCTAGTGTGGCTACATCACAAAATTGGGAAAAATCTAAAGCCCTGAGCTGACCTGACTACTACAAGGGAATCATGTAGTTACTTAAAAATCCCCAAAGGACAGAGCCATTATGTGTAGGATATGGTAATGGCCAAAGATGGGCTCGGGTGCTTGCAAAATAAGGCCTCCTTGAGGTGGTGGAGGAAGGAGAGACCCATATAGGGAATACCTTGTTTGAGGGCATTATCCCATGAAATAACCTAGCAAAAAAAAGAAGGCAAGACATTGGCATTTCAAAAAGCGAAAACACCTGTTGGAGTGAACAAGTTGTTTTTCATTCCAACTTTCCTCTATGACATTGTAGCCAAATTTGGCTAAAGTCCTCTTGTGGGACAATTGCCAAGTTGACCTACCTGAAAGAAAACATTGAAAAAGAAAAACTGCTTGGTTACAAGCTTGTGAATTGAACTTGTTAAAGGATTTCAACTTGTGATAAGATTTTGTTGGGCCCTTTGATGCGTAGATATGGGTACATATTTTCAAGTGTTGCAAAGGTTGGGGTCCCATTTGACAATGTAGAGTAGAGTTTTCGAGAAAGTAACTTTAAACATGGGGTTGGAACCCATGGGGTTTGCCCACACATGGAAGCTAAGATTGCAAAACATAAATGACAAAAAATGCACAATGTGGTGATGAGGGGCAAATCTTATTTTCACACCCAAACTTGAGATGGAATGAGGACAAGGTCAAGATGAGCAACTTGTGCCCCCTACCCTCGGCCCTTTTGTTTGTTTTAATTTTGGTGCTTTGTTGTAGATGACCACGATCACAATAGCCCCTTCACCTTGTGCTTTTACAATGGGTAAAGCCCAAGAAGAGTGGCCACAATAGGTGCCTCGAAGATCGTCTCGAAGTTTTATTGTACTACTTACAAGCCTACAGTAAAAACCTAGGCACTTTTTATTTTAGTGTACTTGCAAGGTGTCTTACAAAAGTGTAATAGGACGTGCTTTGTTGAGTGAGGGTGAGTGTCTTGAAAAAATGAAATGGCAAAGTAGAGGCAAGCATTTTTCATTTTTGAAGCTCTTATTGTTGTTTTTTTTCCTTGTGATGCTCAACAAGTATCCAATTGGTACCAACTGGGTAGCACAGGATGAATAAAAAAAATAAAATAAAAAGTAAATAAATATAATAAAAAGAAAAAAAAATTACACTTGATGATTTTTATGCAATGTAAAAGCCCGGTTCCTCAGGCTTTTAGCCTCCACAAGTTGTGTTCATGCACCAAAAGGCCATGTGCTAGGGCAGAGAACACGGCTTTGTTCCAAGTTTGAACCTGCTGGTGGAGCAATTATGCAATGAGCCACACCACTTGTCATATTTGGTGACAGAAACATGATGTGCATGTTTGGGATTGTGATGATCACAAGAGTTTCAATATGGGATGTGGTATGATTTTGAATCGGAAAACTTCAATTCATTACCCATTGTTTCAGCCTTTCATATGTTTCTTCTTGCAAAGGAAGTAAATTTTTGGTGTTGTATATACAAAATCTGATAACAAATCTTTTAGCAAATTGTCATCCTTGAATTAATGCTCAAGAAGGGAAGGGAAGACAAATATCAGACATATTAGTTCAATGTCAATGCAATGTTGCCCCTTACATATATGTCTCATAGCTACACTATAATCATGGACTTTCAAACTCATAAACATAAAGCCAAGATGAACTATTCAAACCCCAATAACCAAACTAAAATAAAATGCAATAATGTTTTGCATCATCTTGAAATTTCCCCAACTATATATAGTGACCTCTTCTTGCCTCACTCTTAGTAACCAAGGGAAATCATAGTGACTTCTTGCTTCACTCTTTGTACCAATGGAAAGCCCTTGATGAGTAGGGGTGCATCAAGTTGGTTTCATAAGTTTTTGAGCTATAGTTGAGAAGTTATGAATGTTGAACTATATATATTTTTTGGTTAAAATTTTATTTAAATCAAAACAAAAATCTATAGGGGATTTTGGGCATGCTCTTGGGTATTGTTGGAAAGCCTTTGATAAGTAGGATTTGACCAAGGTGATTTTGAAATTTTTAAACTTAAGATATGGGAATAGTTTTCGGCATTGGAAATTAAATATAGTGGGGGCAAAAAAAAAAAAAAAAAGACAAGGGAGAAAAAAAAAAAAAGAAACAAAACACAAAAAAAAAACAAAAGAACACACCAAC
>Ga0116231_10013302_pt1 | contig 11632 bp, 4 predicted proteins | sample S1TSphgellanicum_2_FD_89695 | JGI IMG/M metagenome (GOLD analysis project Ga0116231, IMG submission 89695) | Host-associated microbial communities from peat moss isolated from Minnesota, USA - S1T2_Fd - Sphagnum magellanicum MG | ecosystem: Host-associated > Plants > Peat moss > Unclassified...
AAATAACCACCAATGGCTTATAATGGAATATTCACTAATAACCACTAATATAATAGCCACCAATAACCATTAATAAAATAGCCATTAATAACCACCAATAAAATAACCACCAATGGCTTATAACATAATATTCACTAATAGCCACTAATATAATAGCCACCAATAACCATTAATAAAATAACCATCAATAGTCATTAATAGAATAACCAACAATAGTCATTAATAGAATAGCCAACAATAGTCATTAATAGAATAACCAGCAATAGCCATTAATATAATAGCCACCAATAGCCATTAATAAAATAGCCATCAATAGCCATTAATAAAATAGCCATAAATAGCCATTAATAAAATAGCCATAAATAGCCATTAATAAAATAACCACAATAGCCATTAATATAATAGCCACCAATAGCCATTAATATATTAATCACGAATAGCCATTAATAGAATAACCACCAGTAGTCATTAATAGAATAACCACCAATAGCCATTAATAGAATAACCACCAGTAGCCATTAATAAAATAACCACTAGTAGCCATTAATAAAATAACCACCAGTAGTCATTAATAGAATAACCACCACTAGCCATTAATAGAATAACCACTAATAGTCATTAATAGAATAACCACTAATAGTCATTAATAGAATAACCACCAATAGCCATTAATAGAATAACCACCAATAGCCACCAATAAAATAACCACCAATAGCCACCAATAGAAAAACCACTAATGACCATTAATAGAATAACCACCAATAACTATTAATATAATAACCACTAAAAAACATTAATAGCCACAAATAGAATAGGTACCAATAGTCATTAATAACCACTAATAACATTAATAAAAGAATAACCAATAGCCATATATTGTAACTGCTTAGGATTGCCAAAAATAATCTAAGGTGAAATAATTTATAATAAACAAAAATAATTTAAGGTGAAATAACTTTCAATAGCCAAAAGTAACTTATAATAGTTACAAGTAGTTTAAATTAAAATAATTTATAATAGCCAAAAGTAATTTATAATAATTATAAATAGTCTAAATTGAAATAATCTACAATAGCCAAAAATAACATAGAACAGCCAAAAAAACTTACAATAACTGAAAATAACCTAAAGTGAAATGAGTTAAAATAACCAAAAGTAATTTACAATAACTACAAGTAGTCTAAATTGAAATAATCTACAATAGCCAAAAATAACATAAAATAGCCCAAAATTTTTATAATAGCTGAAAATAGCCTAAGGTGAAATAAGTTAAAATAGCCAAAAATAACTTACAATAACCAAAAGTAATTGAGAATAACCATAAATAGCCGTAAATAATGTAGGGTGAAATAATTTCAATTAACGAAAAATAGTCATATAATAATTGAAAGTAGCTTAACATAGGTAGTATTATTATATTAACAAAAAAATCCATTTATTAAACTTATTTTTTTCAAAAAAATGGTCATTGAAATGTTATTGAATAATGATATTCAATTTTTTTTTTGTTCAAATGATTTTAAACTTTCAAAAGGAAATAAATGTAATTGTGTACATTATTGAATTTTCTTAAAAAGTAAACTCGAATCATTTCATTTGAACAAAATCTCAATAAGATATGAATTTTTAAAGTTTATGTTTTTGTAATGTTTATAATGAAGTATTTGATAAATAAAATGTAATGTAACAAATTATAATAAGTGGGGTGGCTTGATGGTAAAGATGTTCGTCCCCATTCCAAAGGTCAAGGGATCAAACCTCGTGGGTGGTGTTGTGTGTGGTTAACAATAGTATATTGACTGAATATTCTTTTATTGAATTTTTAGGCTAGGTGCCTAGGTTGATTACGTGGCCTACCTACTTAGGTTAGGTTTTTAACCTAGCGTAGGTAATGACACATGTCAATAAATAATAGGCTTTAAAAATCATGAAATTATCAATAATATTCTATATTAAATAATTAAAATTTAATTAATTTCCATACTAGTTAGTTAATTAACTAGCAAATGAATGGTTTGGTAAATTTGTATTTCACTTGAGAGTAACTTTGTTTCATTAAGTACTAGTGAAACAAGTCATGTCCGTAGCAATTGGTCCCTGTTCACTAAGGGGTTAAACAATTTCATTAGGTAAAATTGTTCAAATTCACTCAAAAATCTAGTGAAACCCAGAGTGAACTAGGACGCATTTCCTAGTAGTGTTTGCAAGTAACCAAGGTGAAATTATCATTGAACGAACTAGATAATGGTTTATATTGGAGCCACCATTTTAATATCATTTTTGTGTGTATGATTGGTTTACAATAACATAAGTGTGCATGTGAAGTAGGAAAAAGCTTGCCTAAAGTTCAACTTGCACAACAACCTATTGGGATGGCAATTATTGACAAATTTACAAACATTGGTGAGATTCAAAAGTGAAGTTGTTGGTCATAAAGAACTTTTCAAGTTATTTTCCCATGAAGTTATAATTTCAAACAAACATAAAAAATTTGACCAAGTCTTGATTCTATTTTAGGGATTTCAATGCATTTCAGCCTTTTCAAATATTTCCCTACATGTTGTGAGTTGATGAAGTTACATCATGATAATTCTCTTCCCATTGATTATGAAATTTGTGACAGAAACACAATTTTGTACATGTCATGCAAAATTTCTCCCCATTACTTTTGGGAATTGTGACAGAAATTTAGATTTGTACATAATGATTACATCTTCCCCATTGCTTCTATAAAATGTGACAAAAATTCAAGACACAAATCTATTCTATTTTTCTTAACAATTTACCTCGACTTTTGTATAGCTAATTGTATGTTTAATTATACCCACTGTCAAGTGCTAACTAATAACATTAGTGGGGGAGTCATGGCAACTCTCAACTTTTAGCTATTCATGATGAAGGTGATGGTCAAAAACTTTCTATTCTTGTGTTTGTTTTAGTTGTGACGGAATTAAGATAACAATTATACCTCATAAGTGATTATCGTGGAGTTATTCTATAATCTTAGATATTTATATCATTATGGGAGTTCTATCGAAAAACTCTCACTTGGTGCTTGAAAGTTTATTGTTTCTCAATGTTAACAATAATTACACCAAGTGATTTCACTAGATTTTGAATGAATTCATTAGTTGGAATGAACATGACCTAGTGGAGATGTAGTGAATTCACTAGTCTAATGAACAATTGCATTTCCATTTATAGTAGTAAGGCCACATGTCATATTGACATTTGTTATTATTTAAATACACATGACATAATGTAAAGTCCAACCAATTTAATCACATGCTAGTTAAATGGCAGTTGCATAAACCATATGTTTTGCATATGGATGAAATCATGTATGTTGACTTTGACTTCATTCATCGTTTGCAACTAAAGATGAATGCAATTTGTCCAAGGTGACTATAAAATTTTTAGTTACATATGCCATAAGCAACTAAATAATAGTTGCATAGATTAATCATAAAAACCATTTTTCTTCTAGTGGGAATACCCTAAAAAAACCAAGAAAAAGTTAAAATAACCTATAGTGAATTAACTTAAAGTAACCTAAAATGAATAATTTTTTAAATAATTAAAAATAAAATGGAATAATCTCGAATAGTTGAACATGGCTTAAGGTCAAATAACCTAAAATAACTTAAAATAACTTAGGGTATAATAACTTAAAATAACCAAGTGCAAAATAATCAAGAATGGTTTAAAGTATAATAGTTTTAAATAACTTCACATAAAATGCTTAAAATAGTAAAAAATAGCCTAGGATAAAAAAATATATAATACCTTAGGATTAACCAAAAACTTTAACCTATGGTAGTTTAAGAATAACTCATGGTTAATGTAAGAACTAAGGCCTATGGTAGCCTTCACATAATTCAAGAAAAAAATGTGGACAAAAAAATGTGGTGACAAATCGTTTCATTTATTTAAATAATGATTCAATGGTTAAGGACTTGCTCCTTAAGCATGGAGGTGAGGGGAAGTGAGGGGTTCAAACCTTCACATTTTCACCCTAAGTTGGTGAGCTAGGTGGTCTATGTTAGCTTAAGTTCTTAGGTGTCTAGCCTACATTAGGTTCCTAGGTGCTTAACCTAACCTATAGTAGGTTCTCAACCTTAGGTGGTTAAATGTTTAATCTATTGTAGGTTCCTTAGCTTAGACTAGTTATGAACTAGGAGGCTAACCTAGTCAATTAACTATTAATGAATTTGATTAGGTATTAGTAAATTAGCTATTAATGAATTTAATTAATTATTAGTGAATTCACTTGTCCATAACAACTAAAGTTCACTAACGTGTTGGTCATTTTCACATGGTAAATTTGTACAATTTCACTCAAAATCTAATGATTTACAAAATGAGTTGGGACACATTAGTGTAGTGAATTAGGTGGTTAGTAGAACATTGTTGGCATATTTTTCATTGAGGTTTCCATTGTCTTCTGTGCATTCTCAACTTGGAAATGAGATCACCTATTGGTGCAATGTTTCCATTCTTCCCCTTCATCTTCCAACTTTTGGTAACTAATGTTAGTCATGGTATGTGTTTGCAATAAAAGTCAAGCTTTCCATTCAAAGTTTTATTAAATGTTACTTAAATTTCCATGTGTTTTTGGCAAAAAAAAAAGTATTTAAGGTTATGCATCATCACTTTGATTTCATTAGTGTTTAAATATTGAATGCTTTGGATGGTAGGTTGGACGCTTGAACAACAAGGACATTGAAACACATTGCACATAAAGAACATGTCATCATTTATGTCCAATTATCTATCCTTTTTATTTTACAGTCATAGTGTTTAGCCTAAATGTTAATGTTCCATGGTCTAATTTTCCTTTTGATTTGAAATACATTGGATTCAATGGCCACCCGATTGAACTTTTGAATTTCATGCTTAAAAGTCGTCACCTTTTTTTACTATGTATTTTCTAACCATTGATAATGTTTTAAAACCCTATATTATGTAAGCAAGGTTAGTGGTTTGGAAGGACCAACAAGTACTTGGCTTAATCATTGGGTAAGTTGTGACAATGTGTGATTCATGTGTAAATATCCAGGGTGTTAGAGAAACACAAGTAATTTTGATTTTAAGCATTCAAAAATTGTGTCAAGAATGATAGGAATTTTTTGACATTTGTGTGATCATGTCTACTTTTAGTGACAATTACAATGTTTTGTTTGTGTTCTTTTAGGGCAATCATGTGCAAGGAATCCAAGCTTGAAAAGTTGCAAAAAGAGGTCCTAATGGCAAATTGGCCCTTGGTGGACATAAAAATCAAGATCTTGTTTTCTTTTCTATTGTTTGATAGTTGGGTAATATTGGATTGGATCCAAAACATGAATTGGAGAATGAACATGTTAGTATAGAAGCTTGTAATTCTTTGTTTAGAAGTTTAAAAAAACTCAACATTCAATTCCCTCGTTTGAAATTGAAAGCCAAGGTGGCAATGGAAGAAATTTACTGGAGGTTTTTTGGAACAACTTTTATCACCAATGACAAAATTCCCCCATAGAGTGTACATGGTTTCATTGCCCAAACAAAGGGCTATGAAATCACTTGGGCAAAGGCAATGGAATCCACATGAAAAGAGAGCACGTAGGTTGAAGTAAAGGTTGGGTGGTTATTGATGATAAGAAAGAATATACAATAAATTCCTTAGATGGTAGTGGTGCATGAGCATTAATCCTAGTGAAGACCACAAGCGATTCTAATTAGTGCTAGTTGGTTTTGATTATGGAATTAGTGTTGCTCCTCATGATGACAACATTGAACCTTTGTCTAATCCATTACGAAGTGTCCCATTGGGGTGACATCTAAGGATGTCATGAAGGTTCTTAAGCTATTTGCTTTAAAGAGGGAACTTTTACTAGTTGTAAGTCCAAGATCAAATCTTTGAAGGTGGATCGAAGTGTTGCATCCATCAAGTTGTTGGGGATGAAGTTAAATTGGATGATAGGAACAAAAGGAAGCCCAAATAGAGCTAGCAAACAAAGAGGAAGCCTTATTGAAAGCCAAACAAGAAAACATGCCAATCACAAAGCTAATATGTGATCAAAAATCCATTATTCACTAATTCTTTACTTATTTAATTATCATGATTTGAAAGTTGCTAATAACTTGTTTGGTAAGATCTTTGTAACACACTGTATTAAGGAAAACTTGTCATCAAATCAAGTAACTAGACTTTGACTACTTTGTTCAAGTGTTTTAACATGTGTGGAATGTGTAAAAGTCTATTATCCAAGTCAATGCCAATAAATACGTCTTGTCAAATTGATTATTGTGTTTATGAGTGAAAACTAGAAAGAATGCAAACTTTATTAGAGGATAAGATAAAACAAGACACATTGGGGATGGCAACATACAATGAAACATGGGTGGAGGTCATGGATTAAACTTATATTTTGATCAAATGTGCAAATCCTCTATCAAATCAATAGCAATGGCCCACCCTAGCGAAGATGATTATAGTATCTTTGACATAGAGGATGGGTAAAAGTCTTATTAAACCTACCCTCAAAACCTTTAATGCAAATGAAAAGGTCTACCCATAGCCAAACAACATGTCTTGGGTAAAAATGTTAGTCAATCTCTTGTGTTTATTGTTTTGTGATGCTTTAGGTTGTAGTTGTGGGTTTAATTATTGTAACAAGCTTACCAAACCAAATAAACTTGAATAAAACTATCATTTAATCATTATAAGGTTCTATAAAAAGTCATGCAAATTTCATGTTTCATTGAATTAATCACATGGATTAATGTAAGTTTGCTTGCTTAATTAAATGCCACCCCAATCATGTTGAAAACACCAAAAACATGCAAAGGCAACCCCAATCAAATTGGATGCAACAAAAAGGTGTGAACCTATTGCACCTAAATAGGCTTTAATTATGGCAAACAAGGGGGGCCCAACTAGGGAAAACCCACCAAAAGCAAGTGCATGCATTCTAAGCAAGGGAAAGTGTTAGAAGCAAGGATCGACACCCGAACTAAGGACAAGGTGAAATAGAAAAGAAAGGGCAACCCAAGCATAATCATTATAAGCCATTGAAAATCAATAATAGCCAAACCAAGGTGACAATTCATTAGAGAATCCTCATCAACCTCATTAAGAAAAAGGCAAATGCAAGTAAAGGCACCCCATGCAAAGACAAAACAATAAACACAACCAAGGCACTTGAAGACTTCAAAGGTAACAAAAAAAAACCATGCCAAAAGAAAGAGTTTAAATAAATTTTACAAAGCCTATATTCAAATGCCTTTTTGGGCTAAGGGATGAGGAGGCACCTCGATCCAAGAAATTAAAGATTCTTGTTGTTGTCCTTGAATTATATTTACGGGATTCATACTTTGAAGATGGGGTAGACAACAAGCCATTAGGGATATACAAAACCAAATTGTTGGGGAAGGTGCAAAAATGAACCAAAACCCCAAAAGACAAGGCAATTGTTGTCTCATGGTGTGGCATAGTGGTAATATAAGTACAAAGGGATTGGTTAAATGTGTGCTTAATACCAAAACTTGGGCACACATTGATGTGATGTGGTTAGAGTTTGTAGTTGAACTTTGTAATGTAAGGTTTTAGGACTTGCTACAAATTGAGTTAACCCTTTTGGTGAAAAAAGTTCCAGTTGATCTACTTGGTTAGTTTTTCTTTTCAATTATAATCTCCCACCATAGCTTGTGACCAAATTTTTTTGTAACATAAGCCTTGATAACCTTTGGCAAAAAGTTTGTGAAAATGCATAACATAGATGTGTACATGACACCTTTAATAGAAGAGCTACAAGTGTTGTGGAGGGGGGTTGTAGCATATGATACAATGAAGGTTAAAGGGCAAAGGTAATTTTCCTTAAGAATAATTATAACGTGGACAATCCACGATTGTTCAACATGTGGGCTTGAAGTAGGGTGTGTACATTAGATTGCAAAGCTTGTCCAATTTGTGGTCCAAATTTGATTTTTTACCATTTCTTGGAATTGGATAAGGTTTTGTATGGTGTTTTACGGATATATTATTTTAATGTATCCTAAAATAAGGGTATATAAAAAATTTCAATTTATTTATCTAATGGGTAAAGGCATATTATGATCCCCCCCCAATTAACGTAAGGTTTGGGTAAACAAATTTTATAATTTTGGGTAGATGGGTAGGGTCCAAGTATCCAAGTACCCCTTATCATATACCCCTGGTTAAGGTTTAAAAAAGGGTAATTTTTTTTAATCATATTATTTAATAAAATGATATATATTTTCACACTTTGGAATTTATTTAAACACTTTAGGCCTAAATCTAGTGAGACAATGCACACATGTGATGTCAAATTACAATAATAAAATTGCATAAAAATATTTCAATGTTTTATCCTTAAACATACATAAAATGAGAGACCATTGAGATCAAATTGGATGACATGCCATTTGCCCTACTAAACATAAATGCAAATTTAAAAATCAAATTATGCCATATCAACAAGCTCAACATAGTGATCTAGTTGCTCTTTAAACTCCTCTTCAATTTGATTTAAGAAATTTGCTTCAACATCCCCAAAGTCATCAAAAAATAATCATTCTCAATATTGGACACCTTACACAACAATCACACATAACAAAGATGACGATTTCAAAATTTAAATGAGATTTACTTTAACAAGATTACTTGGGTTTGAGAACATATCCAACTTGAAGTATGGGTATTTTTGAAATATATCCAAAAGGAGTATATTTTTCCAAATTTACATACCCTTGTGTATGCATTTGATTGCGGTATATTGAATTTGAAAAAAATAAGGTAAGGTAAATAATACACTGTACTTGTACCCAATAGTTATATTTGTGTAGATGATATACCCACACAACATTGGTTGTGTATGAGGGGTTTGCGTAATTGCTTTCCAATAGGGTCACCCATAATGAATTAGGAATTAGAATCCAACCCATTTCAATGGGGGAAAAACCATAGGTTGAAACCACAAGTAACAACTAATGTTGAAGAATGTGATAGACTATGAAAAAGGTATGAATCATGGTTGGGAACTAAAAACACTACAAGAAGTCTTGTCCATTTGAACCATGTTTTTGTGACTTTCATGCACTTGTTGTCTAAAACAACTAAGTTTGAAACTATGCATGTATTAGTCTTCTCTATCATTGTAGTTTCAAATTTGGATAAGCACATATGCAACTACAATATTGGTGAAATGAAAGAAATATTTGTAAATGCAACTATGAATTATGATTTTTTGGGTTTCAATTGAAAATGTATATGAAAATTGGGCATATTTGATCCAATATTTCCTGCATTGATCGATGAATGATAATTTAATCATTTTCCCACCTACATTGGTATTTTTGCAACAATTAAAAGCATATTTTGCCAATTTTATAAACATCCAAACAATGCATGGCATTTAAAAAAAACTCAATTGAAATATTACCCATTTAATATATTTATCCATGGGTCTTCCATGTTATTTATGGTTGGATGGACATTGTTATTAGACCCATGGATAAATTAATATTCCAAAAAAATTCAAAATTTAATATTTCACAACTAAAGTTTGGTCATCACATGAATTAGGGTTAGATTTAAACCAAATCCACCTTGGTCACAATCTTGTGGGGATTGGATTTTAGTCTAAGAAAAAAAATTGGGTTGTTGAGATGTGATGACTAAATTTCAGTCAGAAAATAAAGTTAAATAAATAAATAAATAATATGAAACTTGAAAAAAAATCTTGATTATCAATATGGTGATGGAATTTTAATCATCACATCTTGATAGTTTGGATTTTTTTGTGATTGAATTTAGGTCATCATATGGATCGGGACTCGAGTTTAATTAATCATCCTTGTCCCCCAAAATTACATGGTGAGTGAATTTTAGTTATCATTGAGATAATTTTGTTAGCTTTATAAAAACAATTGTTTTGACCTAGGTTGACCTTTAATTGACGTGACATTAGGTTATGTTGGTCTCAAAATTAATGTGATTGACACGATGTGACAAGGTTGATGTTATAACCATGGGGTAGTGACATGGTGGAGACCCAATTGAGGCACTAGAGAAAAATTTGAGAAAGGCCCAATTGCAATAAAAGGTTTTGAAGACAAGCATGTTGGTCCTCTTCCACCTCCTTAACTACAAAATCAAATATATATATATTGGGCTTTGCTCAATTGGGTGCTTAACAAAATGTTGATTTGTTGTTGTTACCTTGTTGTTTGATTTGTGAATAGGCTATGAATTCAAGGGCTCGTAACCTTGTGTAAGATGACTTTCTAGTCAATATATTTAGGATCAATTGCTTCTTTAATTGACCAAGTTTGTCACTCCTTTGTTTTTTCACATGCCATTATACTTCCCCATGCCACCTAAAACATTGCCATTGGTATTTATTTGTGAAGAATAATTTCTTAAAAGAATTTTTACATATTGAGTTAGATTCAAGAATCCCAAAAAAATTCACAATTATACTTTTTTTGGCCACATGTTCTACAATTTGTTCATTTAATAACCACATTAACTTCAATATGAAAATAAAACATAGCCGCATTAACATAAAACATATAAAACATTGGGTTGGTTTTGATCACATGGTTATGAACACATGCTATTTAACATAGGCACTTTTAGAGTTAAATATTATTTGCAAAGTCGATTGAACTCATTAAAACACACACACACAATAATAATAACAAAATTATTTTTGCAACTAACACATTGACATGGTAGCCATCAAACTTATCTTGGCAAAATGAAAAAACAAAAAAAACCTCTGTCATGTGGAATCAAAATTCAAAACTGATGTGGATTCAAAAGTGAGGACCATGGCCCTGGATAACATGAAGAAACAACATAACATGTAGCAAAGATCGAATTGAACATGAGACAAAAGGATAATGTGAAAATGTCATTTGTCATAAGTATGCCCATCTCATATAGATGTTAGGTGTGTTAGTTTAATTGCTTAGTTAGGTCCTAGTTAATTAGGGATAAAATGGGTTAGTTAAGTTAATTAATTATTCTTGAACCAATTCATGTGTGAACGAGGTTTGGGGTATTTTTCATGGGATATAATCTCATCTTGTGTGACCTCAAATCACTTTTGATGATTTGAGATTCTAGAACATAGTTTTGCTTTGCAGTTTTCTTTGTTATGCAAGTGTTTGGTTTTCTTTGTTTGGGCTTGGATTCTTGTGTTGTTGCAAGTGAATCAGTCTTTTGAATCATCAAAAGTCTAACTAGTTGTTTTTGTGCTACAACTAGGCTAGAGTTGTTTAACACTAAGTTTTTTTGGTTTTCTATTGTGTGTGTGTTATGCATGAGAGTTTGGGTAACAACGAATGTTGTGTTGTTTGTTTTGATTTTTGTATTACAAGTTGGTTTTTGCAAGAGTTTTGTTCAGGTCACAAATATTTTAAGGCCAAATCCCTGGAGTTTGAAGGTTGCGTAGAGTTGGGGAAGAAAAATAAGGGCGTTCAAAAACATCAAAGGAGGGCCCTTAGTTTTGTCAAATGGAAGTCCCCCCCCCCCCCCCCTTTTTATCTTTTTTTTTTTTTTTTTTTTTCTGTCTTTTTTTCTTCTTTCCTTTCTTTTTCTGCGCATTTTGTGCATGCCCCTTTCCTC
>Ga0116231_10013303_pt1 | contig 11631 bp, 9 predicted proteins | sample S1TSphgellanicum_2_FD_89695 | JGI IMG/M metagenome (GOLD analysis project Ga0116231, IMG submission 89695) | Host-associated microbial communities from peat moss isolated from Minnesota, USA - S1T2_Fd - Sphagnum magellanicum MG | ecosystem: Host-associated > Plants > Peat moss > Unclassified...
AAGCAGCCGTTGTTTTCCAGGAAGGCGCGCTGCGCCTCGTTCTCGACCCCTTCGGCGATCACGTGCAGGCCCAGGCCGTTGGCCATCGCGATGATGGTCTGGGCGATGACCGCGTCGCTGCGGCTCTCCGGCAGGTTGCGCACGAACGAGCGGTCGATCTTGAGCTGGTCCAGCGGCAGGCGGGTCAGGTAGGACAGCGAGGAATTGCCCGTGCCGAAGTCGTCCAGCGAGAGCCCGATCCCCATCGACTTGAGCACCTGCATCTTCTCGCGCGTCTCGGGCACGTCGTCGAGCACCATGCTCTCGGTCAACTCGATCTTCAATCGGCTCGGGTCGGCCCCGCTCTGCGCCAATGCCGTCCGGACCTGCTCGACGAAGTCCGCCTGCTGGAACTGGCGTGCGCTCACGTTGACGGCCAGCAGCAGGCTGCGCGTTCGCGTCGACGCGCTCCAAGCGGCGATCTGCCGGCAGGCGGTGGCCAGCACCCAGTGGCCGATCGACAGGATCAGGCCACTCTCCTCGGCCAGCGGAATGAATTCCACCGGCGAGACCGGCCCCCGCGTCGGGTGCGTCCAGCGCAGCAGTGCCTCCGCCCCGATCAGGCGGCCGCTGCCGTCGTGCTGCGACTGGTAGTGCAGCTCCATCTGCCCCAGTTCCAGCGCCTTGCGCAGGTCGGCTTCGAGCTCCATCCGCTGCGCCAGCGCGGCTTGTGCTGCCGGGTCGAAGAAGCGCAGCGCATTGGTGCCGGTCGCCTTGGCCTGGTGCATCGCCAGCTCGGCGTTCTTGAAGACCGCGTCGGCCGAGCGATCGTCCCCATTGAACAGGGCGACGCCGATGCTGGCGGTACAGTGCAGTTCCGTGCCATCGAGCATGAACGGGAGCGCGATGACCTCGCACAGGCGGTCGGCGATCGCACCGGCGAGCGAAGCCGCCTCGCGCGCATCCGCGCTCAGGTCGTTGAGGACCAGCGTGAAGGCGTCTCCGCCGATGCGCGAAGCCGCGTCACCCGCGCGCAGTGCCAGCTTGATGCGCGCGGCGCATTCGATCAGGAAGCGGTCGCCTGCATCGTGGCCGAGGGTATCGTTGATGTTCTTGAAGTGGTCCAGGTCCAGGCAGACCGCCGCGCCGTAGCGGCGGCTGCGGCGGCAATCGGCCAGCGAACGCGTGATCGCCTCGTAGAGCAGGCGCCGGTTGGGCATCAGCGTAAGGGGGTCGTAGAAGGAAAGTTCGTGCACCCGCGACTCCGCCACCCGCTCGCGGGTGACATCGGTGAATGCCGCCACGTAATGCGTGGTCGCGCCGCTGTCCGAGACGACCGCGCTGATCGACATCCGGTCCAGGCCGATCACGCCGCTCTTGCGCCGGTTCCAGATGTCGCCTTGCCAGCGCCCCGATTCCAGCAGCGATTGCCACATCGCCCGGTAGAATTCGGCGTCATGCCGGCCGGACGCGAGCACCGCCGCCCTGCTGCCGATCACGTCGCTGGCCTCGTAGCCGGTCACGCGGCAGAACGCCCGGTTGACCTCCAGGATGAGCCCCGTCCCGTCGGTGATGACCATGCCGACATCGAGCTCGAAGGCGATCGCGCTGATGCGCTGGCGCTCCTGCGCCAGCACGCGCTCGGTGATGTCCAGGTGCGAGATGACCACCACGCCTGCCAGGCCCGCCAGCGGCGTGGTCCGCAGCGTGCACCACGCCCGGCCTCCGGGTCCGTGGCAGGGATAGTCGAGGCTGAACGACGCGCAGCGGCCGTCCATGACGGACCGTATGCCCGCCAGGGCCCGGCGCGCATCCTCGTCGGTCGCTCCGCCGGTATCGGTGCGGATGGCCGACAGGTAGTTGTCCCCGACCGACGCACCCGCGACGGCGCCCGCCCCGGTGCCGTGCTGCGCGGCATACCGGTTCCAGGCCGCATTGACCGCCAGGATCGTCCCGTCGGCGCCGACCACCGCGATCGACGCGTCGATCGAATCGAGTATCGCGCTGCTCAAGGCAAGGGCCAGGCCCTCGCGCGGCGAGGGTTGCGTCGCTCCGTTCTCGGCTGGCGCCGTGGCACCGAACAGGGGCATCAGAAGAGCTCGATGCAGGCGGCCGGCCGGCCCGGCGCCAGTTCGGCGGGCGCCCCGGGGTCGCGGTGTTCGGCCTCGAGCGCCAGGTATTCGGGGGCCAGGGCCATCGCCCGGGCATCGACGGCCGTGGTCTCGCGCGAGCCGGCCCGCAGCGCGCCGACCAGTTCCGCCACGACGGCATGGCGCGCGTCGATCGCCGGCTGGGCCCGGTCGACGATCTGCTTGAAGACATCCTGGTACTGCGCCGTGTCGAGCAGGCGGCTGATGCCTTCGTCCACGCCCGCATGGTGCCCCGTGACCGCCGCCATGAGCGTGCCGTAGAACTGCCGCATGTCGACGAAGCTCTCGTCCAGCTTGCCCGTCAGCGCCGCCAGGCGGGCCGCCTCGGACTCGTTGTGCCGCGCGCGCTCCTCGAATTCTCCGCGGTAGCTCAGCTCGACCGTGGTGACGAGCCGGCTCATGTCCTGGTGGATCTTCAGTGCCGAGCTGTTGGACTGGTTGGCGAGCTGGCGCACCTCGGCGGCCAGCACCGCGAAACCGCGACCCGCCTCGCCGGCGCGCGCCGCCTCGATCGCCGCGTTGATGGCCAGGATCTCGGTCTTGCGCGCCGTGCCGCGTATCGTGTCGGCAACCTCCGCCAGGCCACGGACCTCGAGCAGGAGCTCGCGCACATGGACCCGCTCCTGGGCGATCTGCTCCGGCAGCGTGCGCACGAACGCCGCCAGTTCCGCGACCACGCGGGCGTTGAGTTCCACCCCCCGTTGCATGGCTTCGCTCTGCGCGCGGGCATCCTCGAGATAGCGCATCAGTTCGGCGGACAGGCCCCGCAGCGTGCCCACCTGCCCGATCAGTTGCAGCGCCGATTTCTCGGAAAGCCCGACCGCGCGGCGCAGTTGCGCCATCAGCTGTGCGTCGAGCTCGCGCAGGCCGGCCACGGCGGGACAGTCGGCGCCCGCGACGCGGCGCGCGGGCACAGCGCGCAACCAGCGGCTCCAGCGCGATCGCAGGCGCTGGAACAGGGTCGGCGGACCGACCGGCATGGGCGACGCCGGCGTGGAGGGACCGATCATGGGCGGGTTTCGGGAGGGCATGGCGGGGCGGTGTCGACGTCCTTGCGCAGCCTCAGGCGCCCGGAAGTACCTGGCGGATCACCTTGACCAGCTCGGCACCGCTGATCGGCTTGACCAGCCAGCCCGTCGCGCCCAGCTTCTTGGCCTCGTCGCGTTTGGCCTGCTGGCTCTCGGTGGTGAGCGTCAGGATCGGCGTGAAGCGCAACCACTTGCGCGCGTTGCGGATCAGCTCGAGGCCGTCCATCCTGGGCATGTTGATGTCGGTGATGATCAGGTCGGGCTTGAAGCCGCCGGTGATGCGTGCCAGGGCCGCCTCGCCGTCGCCGGCGGTCTCGACCTTGAAGCCGGCCATCTCCAGGTTGCTCTTCACGCTCAGGACCATGGTGCTCGAGTCGTCGACGACGAAGATGGTCTTCATGGAATCTTCCTTGCTTGGTGAATGTCGCGGTTCAGGAGCGCGGCAGGCCGGCCAGCGCCCTGGCCAGCAAGCGGTCGGCCGGCAGCGCCAGGAGGACGGGCTGCAGGGCCAGCAGCACCTGCAGGACCGCCCCGTGCACCTGCTCGCAGGCGCCCAGGTGCACCGCCGGCACGGCCTGCTTGCGCAGCCACTGGGCCAGGGTTTCGGCATCGTCGACCGAGACGTGATCCTCGAGCGCGGCGGATTTCTTGCGGTAGCGGATCGTCATGGCAGCAGTTCCTTGGGGTTGACCACCATCAGCACGCTGCCGTCCCCCATCAGCGCCGTCCCGGCAAAACCGGTGAGGCCGGCCAGCACGCCCTCGAGCGGCTTGAGGATGATGTCGCTGGCGCCGTGGAAATGATCGACGACCAGCCCGACGCTGTTGCCGCCGTGGCGCACCACCAGCACGGCCAGTTCGCCCTCGTCGTTGCGCAGCGGCGCCTCCTCGAGCGATAGCAGTCCGTTGAGCTCCAGCAGCGGCACGACGCGGCCGCGCAGCACCGTCGTCTGTGCCTGCTTGACGTGGTGGATCGCGCTGGTGTGGACGCGCACCGTCTCCACGATCAGGTCCATCGGTACGCCCAGGCGGCGGCCGGCGCTCTCCACCACCATCACGCGCGTCACCGCCATCGAGAGCGGCAGCGACAGCCGGATCGTGGTGCCGTGGCCGGCACGGGACGACAGCTGCACGCTGCCGTGGACGCGCTCGACGGCCGTGCGCACCACGTCCATGCCCACGCCGCGGCCGGACAGGTCGGATACGCTCTCGGCGGTGGAGAAGCCGGGCAGGAAGATCAAGTGCACCGCCTCCTCGTCGCTCAGGCTCGACGCCCGGTCGGCGGGAATCAGGCCGCGTTCGACGGCCTTCTCCCGGACCCGTGCGGCGTCGATGCCGGCCCCGTCGTCGGCGATCTCGATGATCACGCGGTCGCTCTCCTGGCGGGCGCCGATGCGTATCGTGCCGTGCACCGTCTTGCCGGCACGGCGCCGCACCTCGGGCAGCTCGATGCCGTGGTCCAGGCTGTTGCGCAGCACGTGGATGAGCGGATCGGCGAGCGATTCGATCACGTTCTTGTCGGCTTCGGTCTCCTCGCCCTCGATCACCAGGTGCACCTCCTTGCCGAGCTTGCGCGAGATGTCGCGCACCAGCCGGCCGAAGCGCTGGAACACGGCGCCCACCGGCATCATGCGCACCTGCATGATCGCGTGCTGCAGGTCCTCGGCGATACGGTTGATGACCGCGTACTGGCCCTTGATCTCCCGCGACAGCTCGCGCTGGCCGTGCACCTCCTCGGCGCGCTGCGCCAGGTAGGGAAGGCTGTTCTTGGCCACGACCATCTCGCCGATCAGGTCCATCAACCGGTCCACCTTGTCCTGGCTGACCTTGAGCACGCGCTGGTGGCGTTCGCCCGCAGGCTCATCGGCGGCATTTCCTGCCGTGGCCGCCGGTGCTGCGGCGCCCGCGCCGTCCTGCAGCGGTTCCTGTCCTGCCGCGGCGACCGGGCCTTGCGCATCCTCGCCCATGGTGCGGGATCCGGTGCGCTGCTCGCCCCCGTCGGGCCCGTGACGCCGCGCCCAGGCCAGGACGTGCTCGGCGGCGGCGGGTTTTTCGAGTGCATCGAGCGTGGCGACCGCCGCGCTCGCGCCGGGCTGCAGGCTCAGCAGGCTGCGCAGCACGCGCACGACCGCCAGCACGGTGCCGGCGGCAAGCCCGTCCTGCGCCAGCAGCGCCGACTGGTCGTTCCAGATGGCGACGGTGCGCTGGCGCAGCAGCGCGAGCGCCGGCGATAGGGCTTCCGGCCCTGGCGCGGGAGCGGGCGGCGGCGCCAGGCGGATCAGCTCGACCTGTTCGGGCACGCAGCGAAAGTGCGCCAGCACCTCGTCCCGCGATGCCGAGCACACCATCACCAGGTCGAGGTTGCAGCGATAGCAGTCCAGGCCGTCGAGCGCGGCCCCGGTGGGCCAGGCTTCGCGCGCCGCCACGTCCAGGTGCAGCAGTCCGGGCGCGGTGCAGGCCTGGCGCCAGGGATCCTCGCCCTTGAAGAAGCATTCGGGTTCCGGCACGTAGTGGACGGCCAGCGCATCCGGCGCCAGGCCGGCCGGTATCCGGTCGAGCCAGGCGGGACGGTCCTGCTGCGCCGCCGCGGCCGGCGCGGCCGGGGCCGGCGCGGTGGGCGCTGCCGGGACGGGCGCGACCGGCGCCGCCGCCGGGTCCAGCAGCCGGCGCAGCGCCGCCGCCAGCGGTACGGCACGGCTCCCCGAGGCCTCGGCGATCGCGCCGTGGCGCTCGATCTGGTCGATCAGTTCGCCGGCATAGTCCATCGCGTCGAGCAGCGCGTCGGCCAGCGCCGGGTTGTAGCTCATCGTGCCGTTGCGCACGCGATCGAGCAGGTCCTCGCCCGCGTGCACGACGCGTTCGAGCGGCTGGAAGTCGAACAGGCCGCAGTTGCCCTTGAGCGTATGCACGTAGCGGAAGAGATCGTTGAGCAGGGCCATGTCGCCGGGCCTGCGCTCGACCTCCAGCAGCCCGTTGCCGATGGCTTCCAGGCACTCGCGCGCCTCGATGACGAACGACTCGAGCAGTTCTGCCTGGTTCATCGCGCGACCCCCGGGGTGGCGGCGCGCGCTGGCGCGAACCGCGCGGCGGCCGCCAGCGCGGTTTCGCCTTGCCCAAGCAGCAGCGCGGCGGTCATGACGAGTTCCGGCGGACTGGCCGGCTTGACGAGGTAGCCGTTGGCCCCGGCCGCGAATGCGGCGCTGGTGTCCCCGCGCCGCGCCTCGGTGGACACCATCAGTACCGGCGCCTGGTAGGCATCGCCGAGGCGGCGCAGTTCGCGCACGAAGCTGTAGCCGTCGAGGCGGGGCATGTTGACATCGACCACGTAGAAGTCGTAGCCGCCCTCGCCATCGTGCACGTGCACGCGTTCGAGCGCCTCGACCCCGTTGCAGGCCTCCTCGACCTGCCAGCCGGCGTCCAGCAGTATCTTGCGGTGATACATGCGTACCGTGGCGGCATCATCGACGATCAGGATGCGGATCGGGGCGCTCATGTTCTGTCCTCCAGCGGTTTCTGGTGCACCAGGGCGTCCGGAAATCGGCGCACCCGGAAGAGCGACGAGATCCGGCTCATCGATTCGGAGTGGCCCAGGCAGATGAATCCGCCCGGGTTCAGCGCGTCGTACATGGCCTCGGCGGCCACCCGGCGCGACAGGTCGTCGAAGTAGATCAGCAGGTTGCGGCAGAAGACCACGTCGATGTTGCGAAAGCGCCGCGTGTCGCCCGCTTCGGTCAGGTTGATGCGGCTGAACTCGACCGACTCGACCAGGTCGCGGCTGATGCGCCAGTCGCCGTTGGCGCAGGGCGTGAAATACTTGTTGAGGTAGCTCTTGGGCAGTTGCGCCACCGACCGGGTCGAGTAGATCCCGTCCTGGGCGGCCTGCAGCACCTTGGAGTCGATGTCCGAGGAGAGGATCTCGATCTCGAAGTCGTCGATCCGGGCCCAGCGTTCGAGCAGGTAGATGGCGATCGAGTACGGTTCCTCGCCCGTGGACGAGGGTATCGACCAGATCCGCACGCGGTCCCCTTTGCGCTTGCCGGCCACGACCTCGTCGAGCAGGTGGTTGACCAGGCAGTCGAACTGGTAGCACTCGCGGAAGAAGTAGGTCTCGTTGACCGTCATGCTGTTGATCAGGTTCTGCAGCTCGCGTCCGTCGGTCTCGAAGCGCAGCCCCACGAAATAGGCGCGAAAATCGGCTGCCCCGGTCGCGCCGATCCGGTCGGCCAGGCGCTTGTCGACGAAATAGCGCTTGGAATCGTCGAAATGGATCCCCGTCTTGCGGTAGAAGTACTCCGTGAATTTCTTGAAGTCCGCTTCCGTGATGATGGGCGCCGCAGTGACGGCCTCCGTCTTCATGCGGAACCGATTCTTTCGATCGCCACGTCGGCGGCAAACGTGATGAACGGGTTGTCGCCGAAACGGGCGCGGACCGCGCGCAGCGGCTCCAGCGTTTCGGGTCCGCCCACCTCCGCCAGCACCTCGAGCGCCGCGCCTATCACGTTGATCTCGTCCTCGCGCGCGAGCACCTGCACCAGCCACTGCGGGACCCCGGGGTGCGACAGGTTCCCGAGCAGGTTGATGGTGAAGATGCGCACGTCGCTGTCGGCGTCCTGCAGCAGGGCCTGGATCCGCGGTGCCACGACATCGGGCAGGCCGCCCAGCAGTTCGATGGCGCCATTGCGCAGCGCCGGCTGCTCGCTGCGCAGCAGCGGCAGGATGCCGTCGACCACCGCATGGCCGCCGACCTGCGCCGCGCTCGTGAAAAGTGCCTCGCGCACGCTCGGATCGCTCTCGACCAGCAAGCGGGCGCACAGGCGCCTGCCTGCGCCCGGGTGCGAGGCGAGGTCGCGCGCGGCCCAGCGGCGCAGCGCCGGATCCGGGTCGTCGAGCTGGACGCCCAGCCCCGCTTCGTCACGGGCATATTCGCGCTCGGCGATGGGGCGCAGGTCGGCGCCCGAACGCGGTTTCTTCAGGCCCATTTGGAACCTCCGGCGGCGATGCCGCGCTCGGTCCTGCCCGATGCGCGCGCCAACCAGGCACGCAGCTGCTCGGCGATCGCGTTGGCCGGCAGGACCACGGTGGCCCCGCCGCGCTGTATGAGTTCTTGCGGCATCCCGAAGACCACGGCGGTCTCGCTGGACTCGGCGATGGTCCGCCCGCCACCGGCGTGCAACGCGGTCATCGCCACGGCGCCGTCGTTGCCCATGCCCGTCAGCATCACGCCGATGAGCCGATCGGGCGGCAGGTGCCGGCAGGCGGTCTCGACCAGCACCTCGACCGACGGGTGCCAGAGCATCTGCGGCGATTCGGGCCGCGGTCCCACCTGCAACTGGCCCGCGCGTTCCATGACCGCCATGTCGGTGCCGCCGCGGCCGATATACACATGGCCCGCGGTCAGCGGCAGCGCCGCCGCGACCTCGATCACGTGCAGCGGGCACAGGCTGTCCATGCGCCGGGCGAAGGTATCGGTGAAGTTGGCCGGCATGTGCTGGGCGACCAGCACCGGCCAGGGAAAATCGGCCGGCAGCAGCGGCAGGATCTCCTCGAGCGTACGCGGTCCGCCGGTCGAGACGCCGATCAGCACCAGGCCCTGCGCGCCGCTCGCGGGGCGCGGGGCTGCGGAAAATGGCGAGACCGGGGCCGGTCGCGCCGGCGCCGCCCGCGCGCCCGGCGGCTTGATCGGCTGGGTTTGCGTCCGGCGCGCGGCCGCCGGGCCCAGGCGCGCGCGCGTGGCCGAACGCACCTTGTCCAGCAGCACGGCCGAGACGTCGTCCACGCGCAGCGAGATCGTCCCGCCCGGCTTGGGGATGAAGTCCACCGCGCCCAGCGCCAGCGCCTCGAACGTGGCCAGCGCGCCCTTCTCGGTGAGCGAGGACACCATCACCACCGGCGTCGGTCGCGAGCTCATGATCATCGACAGCGCGGTCAGGCCGTCCATCTCCGGCATGTTGATGTCCAGCGTGACGACGTCGGGTTCCCACTCGAGCACCATCTGCACGCCCTCCGCGCCGTTGCGCGCGCTGCGCACCTCGTAGCCGCCGTCGCGCAGCACGCCGGTCAGCAGCTTGCGCATCAGCGCCGAGTCGTCGACGACCAGTACCTTCTTCATGTCCGCATCCCCTGGGCGCCGCGGCGCCTACGCGGCCAGCGGCAAGGGCGCCGGTTCGATGGGCTGCGGCTTGCCGCCCGCGCTTCCCATCTCCTGGACCGCCTGCACCTCGCCGACGTCGAGCAGGCGCTGCGGATCGATCAGCATCACCAGGCGCTTGGCGCGCTGCAGGTTGGCGATGCGCGTGATGAGCTGGCTCTGCGCGCCCGACAGGACCGGAGCGGGGGCGATGTCGGCCCGCGGGATCCGCAGCACCTCGGCGACGGAGTCGACGATGAATCCGGTGCGCATGCCGCCCACCAGGTAGACCATGATGCGCTGCCCATCGCAGCGCTCGAGCGCCGGCAGCCCCAGGCGGGCACGCTGGTCGATCACCGGAAGCACGGTGCCGCGCAGGTTGATCACGCCCTCGACGAAATGCGGGGTCTTGGGTACGCGGGTGAGCGTCGGCGGCACGCGGACGATCTCCTGCACGCTGATGATGGGCACGCCGAATTCCTCCGCGCCCAGGCGGAAGATCACGGCCTGGATATCGTCGTCGCTATCGTGCTCGTCGGTCGGCGTGCTGTCGGTCTGCATGTTGCCGCTCTGCATGGTTTCGGTTTCCTCGGTGGGTGCGCGGGCTGCGGCGCCGCGTGCGGCTTCGTCCATCGCGCGCTGCGTGGCGTCGAGCGCCTGCGCGATCTGCGGCACGTGCAGCAGCCGCTCGGTGGCGATGATCGACACCAGGCGCTTGCCGTCCTCGAGGCGGCAGACCGAGGTGATCTCGTGCAGGCGCTGGTCGCCGGCCAGGATCGGCGGCATCGGCTCGGTCTGCGTGCGCGGCACGCTCAGCACTTCCTTCACGGCGTCGGTGACCAGCCCGACATGCATGCCGCCCGGCAGCACGGTGACGACGATGCGCTGCTGTTCGGTGTAGTCGACGGCGGCCAGGCCGAACAAGGAGCGCATGCTCACCAGCGGCAGGAGCCGGTTGCGCAATGCCACCAGCCCGAGCATGTGCGCGGGGGCGTTGGGCAATGCGGTGATCCGCTCCGGCAGCTGGACGATCTCCTGGACCTCGGAGATGTCCAGCGCGTATTCCTGGCCGGAAACCGAGAACGACACCAGGCGCAGCTCGTCGTCGGCAAGCGCGTCCGCGGAGGCCTCGGCGACCTCCTGGGCGTGGCTGGCCGGGCCCGCGGACCGCGTGCCTGCGCCGTCGAACTGGCCCTCCATCACCCGTGCGAAGTCGACCACCAGCAGCATCTCCTGCGTGCCGTCGGCACGCTGGCGCTTGATCACCCCATCGAGGAAGCGGGCGTTGACGACCGATTGGATGGCGTCGGTCGATTCGATCTCGTTGCGATCGACGCTGATCACGCTCGCGACGCGGTCGACCACGAACGCCAGCGGCTGGCCGATCTGGATGACCAGCGCCCGCGTGGTGTCGTCGTGCGCGCGCACTTCGCTGCCGAACAGGCGGCGCAGGTTGATGATCGGCAGCACCCGGCCGCGCAGGTTGGCCAGGCCCTCCAGTGCGTCGGGTGCCAGCGGCAGGTGCGCCACCGGCGGCATGCGGATGATCTCCTGCACCGGCGCCAGCGGGACGGCGAACATCTCCCCGGCGAGCGCGAAGGTCACGAACTGGCTGTCGCCGCCGGCGGCTTCGCCGCTGGCGTCCTCCGCGCCGGGCGCGTCGGGGTCAAGCGCGGATGTGCTCATGCACACCTCCTGTTGTATGGGGCGGGTGGAGGCTCGACGCGACGCGTCAGGCGCTTTGCAGTTCGTCGGCCAGCGAGGCGATCTCCTCGATCGCCGCGGACAGCTCCTCGGCCCCCTGGGACTGCTGCTTGGCGGCCGTGGCTGCCTGCTCGGCGGCCTTCTCGGCTTGCGCTGCGGCCGTGGACACCTGCTCGACGGCCACCTTCACCTGCGCGATCGCGGCGGCGATTTCCTGCGCTGACGACACCGCCTCCAGATTTCCCTGCTCGATCTGCTTCACGCTGTCCTCGATCGTCATCAGGTTGGCCGTTATGGCCCGCGTCTTTTCGGTCTCGGCCAGCGCCGAGGTGACGATGGTGTTCAGGTCCCGCCCTACCAGGGCGATCTGGTCCTGGATCGCCTTGACGAGATCCTTGATCCGGTCGGCGTTCTCCGCCGAGTCGTGCGCCAGGTTGCGGATGTCGGTCGCGACCACGACGAAGCCCTTGCCGTATTCGCCGGCCCGGGCCGCCTCGATGCTGCCGTTGACCGCCAGCATGTTGGTCTGGATCGAGACCTGGGTGATCGCGTCGACGATCTTGTCGATCTTGCGCGAGACGAGTTCCAGGTCCTTCACCTTGCCGATGCTGCCCTGCGTGGAGGTCGTGCTGGTCGTGATGCCG
>Ga0116231_10013304_pt1 | contig 11631 bp, 10 predicted proteins | sample S1TSphgellanicum_2_FD_89695 | JGI IMG/M metagenome (GOLD analysis project Ga0116231, IMG submission 89695) | Host-associated microbial communities from peat moss isolated from Minnesota, USA - S1T2_Fd - Sphagnum magellanicum MG | ecosystem: Host-associated > Plants > Peat moss > Unclassified...
CAGGCGGCGGAGGCGCGCGAGCCGCACCGAATCGCGTTTTACCTGTATGAGCTGGCGAGCGAGTTTCACGCTTTGTGGAATGCCGGGCGGGATGACGCGGCCTTGCGCTTCATCCAGCTCGGCAAGCCGGTTGAAACCGCCGCGCGCATCGCGCTGGTGGCGGCCTGCGCCACGGTGCTGCGGGCGGGTCTGCAGGTGCTGGGGGTCACCCCGGCCGAGGAGATGAGGTAGGGTTTGGCATATCGCGAGGACGAATTCGTCTACGAGACCCACCGGCCGCCGCCGCCGATGGACCGTGCCATCCGCCGCATGGTGCTGGGTGCGGGCGGCCTCTCGGTCGTCGTCATCATCGTCGCGATGGCCTGGAGCGGCGTGCGCGCCACCGGTTTCGGCCCGCCGCCGGACATCGCCCCGCCCGCCACGCCGCTGCGGGTCGCACCCGCCAATCCCGGCGGCCTGCAGGTGCCGGAGGCCAATGTCCCGATCATGTCGGGCGATCCCGGCAACCTCGCCCCCGCCGAGCTCGCCCCCGCCGCCCAGGCGCCGGACATCGCGCAGCTCGACGAGGCGGCCGGCCTCACCCCGCCGCCAGCCGCCGCACCCGCCCCAGCCGCCCCCGCCCCAGCCGCCCCCGCCCCAGCCGCACCCCCCATACCCGCCAGCGTGCAGCTCGCCGCCACCGCGGACGAAGCCGGGGCCGAGGCCGTCTGGACCAACCTGCAGACCAAATACCCGGCACTCTTCGCCGGCAAAACGCCCGATCTGCTGCCCGCCGTGGTCAATGGCCAGAGCGTCTGGCGCCTGCGCCTCGGCGGCTTCGCCACCACGGCCGATGCCCAGGCGTTTTGCGCGCAGGCGCAGGCGCAGGGCGCGGCCTGCACGGTCGCGGCGTTTTGAAGCCTGTCATCCTCGGCATTGCCGGCCCCAGCCTGCTGGCTGAAGAGCGGGAATTGTTTGCCACCCACCCCCCGCGCGGCGTCATATTATTCACCCGTAACATCGAAAATCCCTTTCAACTCTCTGAACTTGCGGCAGAGTTACGGGAAATCCTGCCCCCCGGCGCGCATCTCATGGTGGATCAGGAGGGCGGCCGCGTCGCCCGCCTGCGCCCGCCGCACTGGCCGGCGCTGCCGGCGCCCGCCAGCCTCACCAGCGTGGACGCCGCCTACGCCCATGGCCTCGCTTTGGGCCGCATGGTGGCCGCCGCCGGGTTCGACATCGCCGCCGCCCCGGTGCTGGATGTCCGCCAGCCAAATGCCAGCGCCGTGGTGGGGGACCGCGCGCTCTCGGAAGATCCCGCCATCGTCGCGAGCCTCGGCGCTGCTCTGGCCGCCGGCATCATGGCGGCTGGGGTGATCCCGGTGATGAAGCACATCCCCGGCCATGGCCGCGCGATGGTGGACAGCCATGTCGATTTGCCGCGCGTCACCGCGTCAGACCTCGCCGCCGATTTCCACCCCTTCATCGCCAACCGGGCGCTGCCCTGGGCGATGACCGCCCATGTCGTGTTCGAGGCCTATGACGATCTTCCCGCCACCATCTCCCCCATCGTCATCCAGCGCGTCATCCGCGGCATCATCGGCTTCACCGGGGTTTTGCTCAGCGACGACCTGGCGATGGGCGCGCTGCAAGGCAGCCCGCCGGCCCGCGCCCTGGCGGCTCTGGCCGCCGGATGCGATATGGCGCTCTATTGCGCCGGCGATCTGGCCGGCAACCAAGCCATATTGGAGGCCTTGCCCGATGGGCGGTAACCCGCTCGACATCATCCTCGCCCTCGTCATCGCGGTCGTGCTGCACGAGCTCGCGCATGGCGTGGTGGCCCGCGCCTTTGGCGACAAAACCGCTGAGGCCGCCGGCCGCCTCACCCTCAACCCGTTCAAACATGTGGACCGCATGGGCACCATCGCCGTGCCGCTGCTGCTCGCCATCGGCCAGCTCGTCACCATCGGCCGCGTGCAGTTCCTCTATGGCTGGGCCAAACCCGTCCCGGTCAACCCGATGGCGCTGCGCGTCAACGGCCAGCCGCACCCGCGCCAGCTCATGGCGATCGTCGCCGCCGCCGGCCCGCTGATGAATTTTGCCCTCGCCATCGCCGGCGCTTTGGCGCTGGCCGCCGGGCATGATTCGGTGTTCTGGCAATATTTCATCCTCATCAACCTCACTTTGGGGATTTTCAACCTCATCCCCTTGCCGCCGATGGATGGCGGCAAAATCGCCGTCGGCATCCTACCGTTAAGCCTCGCCCGCCCGCTCGCCCGCTTCGAAACATCCGGAATTCTCCTGGTTCTGCTGGTTTTGTTTGTGCTGCCGGTGGCACTCGGGCAGTTTGGCATCAGGTTCGATCCGTTCCAGCAGGCGATGGGCCGGATCCTGCCCTGGGCCGAGGAGATCGTGGTGCGGATCGCGGAGTTGTTGCGTGGAATCTGAAAGCCTGGTGCTGAACCTCGAAGGGTTTGAGGGCCCGCTGGACCTGCTGCTGGAGCTCGCCCGCGCCCAAAAGGTCGATCTCGCCAAAATCTCTATCCTCGCCCTCGTTGAGCAATTCCTGGCCGTCATCGAAGGCGCCCGCCGCGTCCGGCTGGAGCTCGCGGCCGACTGGCTGGTCATGGCCGCCTGGCTCACCTGGCTCAAATCCCGCCTGCTGGTGCCCGCCTTGGGCGAGCCGGACGACGCCGAGGCCGCCGCCGAAACCCTCGCCGCCCGCCTGGTCGATCTGCAGGCCGTGCGCGCCGCCGCCGCCTGGATGTCCCGCCGCCCGCAGCTCGGCTGGGACATTTTTCATCGCGGCATCGCGGAGGAAATGACCGAGACTGACCGCTCCCGCCTGCGCCTCGACATGGCCGGCCTGCTCAGCGCCTATCTCGCCGCCCGCCGCCGCGCCGGCGCCAAGCTCGCCTACCGCCCGAAGCCCATGACCTATTTCTCCGTGCAAAACGCGCTGGAGCGCCTGGCCCGCCTGGTCGGCTCCCTGCCGGACTGGTCGGATTTGCAGTCTTTCCTGCCCGACGGCCTCGCCGAGGGTCTGCCGCGCCGCGCAGCACTCTCCGCCACTTTGCTGGCGGGGCTGGAAATGGCCAAAGACGGCGCCGTCCAGCTCGCCCAATCCACCCAATTCGGCCCGATTCTGGTCCGCCGCGCCGAGGGCCCCCATGAGTGAACCAATCGACGAACCGCTCCGCCTCGCCGAGGCCGTGATCTTCGCCAGCACCCAGCCGGTCACCACCCGCACCCTCGCCAATTTGCTGCCCGAGGACACGGATGTCGACGCCATCCTCGCCACCCTCGCCGCGCAATACGCTGAGCGCGGCGTCAACCTCGTGCAGGCCGCCGGCGGCTGGCAGTTCCGCACCGCCCCCGATATCGCGCCCACCTTGCGCAAAGTCGTCGAGCTACCCCGCCGCCTGCCCCGTGTCGCGATGGAAACCCTCGCCATCGTCGCCTACCACCAGCCCGTCACCCGCGGCGAGATCGAGGAGATCCGCGGCGCCAGCCTCTCGCAAAACACCCTCGATCTGCTGCTGGAAAACGGCCTCATCACCCCCAAAGGCCGGCGCGAAACCCCCGGCCGCCCGACCCTCTGGGGCACCACCCCGGCCTTCCTCGCCCAGTTCGGCCTGAACGATCTGCGCGACCTGCCGCGCCGTGAGGAGCTGCTGATCGACCCCACCGGCCCCGCCCTCAGCCCAGCCCCCGAACTTGGCCAGACCACCGAACCCGTCCCGCCCGAGCACCCGGCGTGACCCAGCTCAAAATCACCCGCGACACCCTGTTGGATGGCTCCCTGCGCGCGCGCCAGCGCGAATACGCCGAAAAACTGCCCGATATGCGCTGGCGGACCGAGGCCGAAATGGCCCTCCTGCTGCAAAAAATCCTGAGCACCCACCCGCCCGGCGAAGATCTCTGGGTGTTCGGCTATGGCTCCCTCATCTGGAACCCGGCCTTCGAATTCACCGCCTCCAGCCCCGCTTTGCTGCGCGGCTGGCACCGCCGCTTTTGTCTCAAAATGATCATGGGCCGCGGCACGCCGGAACTCCCCGGCGTCATGCTGGCGCTTGATCGCGGCGGCGCCTGCAAAGGTGTCGCCTTCCGCATCCAGGCCGATAAAATCGCGCAGGAGCTGCACATCCTCTGGCAGCGCGAAATGTTCGGCGGCGCCTACCACGCCCGCTGGGTCACGCTCGAACTACCGGACGAACTGCCGGACGAACTGCCGGACGAACTGCCGGACGAACTGCCGGACCAGCGCAAAATCCGCGCCGTCACCTTCGTCATCAACCGCGCCCATCCGCGCTATATCAGAGAGCTGAGCGTGGCCGAGACCGCCAATCTCATCGCCACCGGCCGCGGCGACCTCGGCACCTGCCGGGAATATCTGGAAAATACCGTGGCGCATCTCGCATCACTCGGCCTGCGCGATACCGGGCTCGAACGGCTGATGCGCGAGTTGGAGGTGAAGTAAGCAGTTCTTTTTTGAAAAAAAGAACCAAAAAACTTTTGCTCCTTGGCGGCGGTGCGGGGGGCGCCGCCGCCGCCCAATGCCGCCGCCTTTGCCGCCGCGCCGAAGGCTGCTAGCTACCCGCCATCATGTTTGGATTTTCATGGGCAGAGATCGGGATCATTCTGGCGGTGGCGCTCATCGCCATCGGCCCGAAGGATTTGCCGGTCGCCATCCGCACCGTCACCGGCCTGATGAAGAAGGCCCGCGGCATGGCGGGCGAGTTCCAGGGCCATCTGGACGAGATGATGCGCGAAGCCAATCTCTCGGACGTGAAGACCGAAATCAACAAAATCCGCCGGTTCGACTTCAAATCCGCCGCCACCTCGGTGGTCGATCCGGATGGCAGCTTGGCCGATCTCGCCGCCAAGCCGTTCGAAATGCCGAACACCACTTTCTACACGCCGCCCGCCCCGGTGGTGGAGGAAACGCCGGACGCGCCGGCCTTCATCCCGCCGGACGCCGCGCGCAAAAAACCCGTGCCGGCCTTCATTCCACCCGGCACCAAGCGTTGGGGATACTGAGCCTTGGATAACGTGCCGCCCCCGCCGGATGACGAGATCGACGATAAAGAGATGCCCTTGCTGGAGCATCTGGCGGAGCTGCGCCGTCGGCTGATCTATTCCGCGGTCGCCTTCATCATCGCCTTCGTCGTCTGCTACCATTTCGCGCCGCGCATCTATGATTTTCTGGCCGCCCCGCTCGCCCACCAATTGGCCTTGCGCGGTGAAAAACCGCAATTGATCTACACGGCGCTGTACGAGGCGTTCTTCACCTATGTGAAGGTCGCGGCCTTCGCCGCCGCCTTCATCTCCTTCCCCGTGGTCGCCGCCCAGCTCTGGATGTTCGTCGCCCCCGGCCTCTACCGGCGCGAGAAACGCGCCATGCTGCCCTTCCTGCTGGTCACCCCCATCTTGTTCTTCATGGGCGGCGCGCTCGCCTATTACGGCTTCTTCCCCGTCGCCTTCCGCTTCTTCCTGAGCTTCCAGAACACCGGCTCCGGCGCCGACATCCAGATCGCCCTGATGGCAAAAGTCAGCGACTATCTGAGCATCGTCATGAAGCTCATCTTCGCCTTCGGCATCTCTTTCGAGCTCCCGGTGCTGCTCACTTTGCTCGGCCGCGTCGGCATCCTCACCTCCGCCAGCTTAAAAAAATACCGGCGCTACGCCTATGTCGGCTGCTTCATCCTCGCCGCCATCATGGCCCCGCCGGACGTGCCCTCCCAATGCCTGATGGCCGCCTTGCTGGTGCTCCTGTTCGAAATCTCGGTCTTCTCCGTCCGCCTGGTGGAGCCGAAGATTGCAGGCTGAGGCAAGAAAGCGGTTCTTTTTTAAAAAAAAGAACCAAAAAATTTTTTATCCCAGGCAGCTCGCAACTGGCACCGCCGCTGCGCCAAGCCGCCCATCTCCACCGGCACACGCCCGCCACCCGTCATGCCGGCGCAGGCCGGCATCCACGAATTCTCCCGCCCGCTCCCCAAACCGCCAAATAACGATCTAACAAGGGCCAGCCGATAAATGCATGACATCAAGGCAATCCGTGAAGACTCCGCCGGATTCGACCAGGCGATGTTCCGCCGCGGCAACGTCTTGCAGCCTTCAATTTCAATCATCGCTTCGGACCAGCAGCGCCGCGCCGTCACCGCCGAATTGCAGGAGCTGCAAACCAGACGCAACGCGCTCGCCAAACAAATCGGCGAGGCCAAACGCGCCAAAGCCGACACCACCGGATTGGAATTAGAAGGCAGCACCCTGCGCAACCGCATGGAAACGCTGGAAGCCGACCTCCTGCACCACGAAGCCGCGCTGCGCGATAGACTCGCGGCCCTACCCAACATCCTCGACGCCCAAGTCCCCGAAGGCCGCGACGAAACCGCCAACCGCATCGAAAAAACCCACGGCACGCTGCGCAACTTCCCCTTCCAACCCAAAGAGCATTTCGAACTCGGCGAAGCCCTCGGCCTGATGGATTTTGCCGCCGCCGCCAAACTCGCCGGCACGCGCTTCACCATCCTGCGCGGCGCCCTCGCCCGGCTGGAGCGCGCGCTCGGCCAGTTCATGATCGACATCCACACCAGCGAGCACGGCTATACCGAAACCGCCGTGCCCCTGCTGGTGAACGACGCCGCCATGTTCGGCACCGGCCAGCTCCCCAAATTCGCCGAGGATCTGTTCAAAACCACGGATGGCCGCTGGCTCATTCCCACCGCCGAGGTCTCGCTCACCAACCTCGCCGCCGGGGAAATCCTGCCCCAATCGGCGCTGCCCATGCGCCTCACCGCACTTACCCCCAGCTTCCGCGCCGAAGCCGGCTCCGCCGGCCGGGACGTGCGCGGCATGCTCCGCCAGCACCAATTCCAAAAGGTCGAACTCGTCAGCATCACCGCACCCGAGGACTCAGATGCCGAGCACGAGCGCATGACACGCTGCGCCGAAACCATCCTGGAACGCCTGGAACTGCCCTATCGCCGCATGCTGCTCTGCGCCGGCGATACCGGCTTCTCCGCCGCCAAAACCTACGATTTGGAAGTCTGGCTGCCGGGCCAGGGCATGTACCGGGAGATCTCCTCCTGCTCCAACACCCGCGCCTTCCAGGCCCGCCGCATGAACGCCCGCTACCGCGGCGCCGACAACAAGCCCGATTTCGTCCACACTTTGAACGGCTCCGGCGTCGCCGTCGGCCGCGCCCTCATCGCCGTGCTGGAAACCTACCAGAACGAGGATGGCAGCATCACCATCCCCGCCGCCCTGCGCCCGTACATGGGCGGGCTGGAAAAAATAGAGAAATAAGCGGTCGCTTTTTAAAAAAAGCTCCGCAAAAACTTTTTAGGTCTATAGGGCGTTGCGGGTGAAGTCCCCGAAGCCCAGCGGAATCAAAAGTTTTTTGCGGAGCTTTTTTTCAAAAAAGCGACCTCTTCCCTTCTTGTCCCTGGTTACTTTTTGTCATCAACCCGCAGCATTCTCCCCCAGGACAGCGCGGCGTTATCTCTCTATAGACCGTTCAAGCATAATCTGGAGCATGGGCGCGTGGTAGAAACGGTCGGCAAACGGCGTGGCATCAAAAAGCGTTGGATCGTTTTAGCCCTTCTCGTGTTGCTCGCGGCCTTCGTCTGGTACCGTCATTCCGGCGGCGGCGCCGCCAAGCGCGGTGTCGCGCCGCAGGCCGTCGGCGCCGCCAAGGCGGTGCTGGGTTCCATGCCGATCACGCTCGATGAGCTGGGCACCGTCACCCCCACCGCCACCGTCACCATCCTGCCGCAAATCAGCGGCTATCTGACCCAGGTGGCGTTTACCGAGGGCCAGATGGTCACCGCCGGCCAATTCCTGGCCGAGATCGACCCGCGCCCCTACCAGGTCGCCTTGGAGGAGGACGAGGCCACATTCGCGAAAGACAGCGCAACCCTCGCCCAGGCCCGTTCCGACCTCGCGCGCTACGAAACGCTGCTCCGCCAGGACTCCATTCAGGCCCAGGAGGTGACCGACCAGCGCTTCATTGTCACATCCGACCTCGCCGCCACCCAGGTAGACCAGGCGAATATCGACAGTGCCAAGCTCAATTTGGTCTATTGCCACATCACCGCGCCGGTCACCGGCCGCATCGGCCTGCGTCTGGTCGATCCCGGCAACTACGTCACCTCCGGCAGCTCGACCGGCCTTGCGGTGGTCACCACCGTGTCCCCCACCACCGTCGAGTTCTCGGTCGCGCAGACCGATCTCGCCCCGGTCCTGGTCCGGCTCGGGCAGGGCGCCACCTTGCCCGCCACCGCCTATGCGAGCGACGATACCACCAAGCTCGAGGACGGAACGCTAACCGCGGTGGACAACCAGGTGGACACCTCCACCGGCATGGTCAAGCTGCGCGCCACCTTCGCGAATACCGACGGCCAGCTCTTCCCCAACGAGTTCGTCAACGTCCATCTGCTGGTCAACACCCTCACCAGCGCCGTGCTGGTCCCCAGCCCCGCCGTGCAATCCGGCGCGCCCGGCTCTTACGTCTATCTCGTGCAGCCCGATGACACCGTGCATGTCCAGGTCGTCACCCCCGGCCCGACGGACGGCACCAACACCGTCATCACCAGCGGCCTTGCCGCCGGTGACGTGGTGGTGACCGACGGGGTGGACCGCCTGCGCGAGGGTGCGAAAATCACCATCACCGCCGCCCCCGGCGCCGCACCTGTGGTACCGGCCGCGAAAACCGGTCACCACCACCATCACGGCAATTGGTCCGGCGGCGGCGGCGATGGCGCCAGCGGCGGCAACTCCGGCGGTTCAAGCGCGCCCCAAGCCGCCCAGTGAACCCCTCCCGCCTTTTCATCCTGCGGCCGGTGGCGACCTCGCTGCTGATGATCGCCTTTATGCTGACCGGGCTGGTCGCCTTCAAATTCATCCCGATCTCCGCTTTGCCGGATGTCACCTACCCAACCATCCAGGTCCAAACCTTCTACCCCGGCGCCTCGCCCGAGGTGATGACAGACACCGTCACCGCCCCGTTGGAGCGCCAGCTCGGCGAGATCGAGGGGCTGAACCAGATGTCCTCGTCGAGCTCGGCCGGCGCCTCGGTCATCACCCTGCAATTCAATCTCTCGCTCAGCCTCGATATTGCCGAGCAGGAGGTGCAAGCCGCGATCAACGCCGCCGGCAATCTGTTGCCGAGCGACCTGCCGGCCCCGCCGATCTACGCCAAGGTCAACCCGGCCGACGCGCCGGTGATGACGCTCGCCATCACCTCCAAGACCATGAGCCTGATCGATCTCGAAAGCCTGGCCAATTCCCGCCTCGCCTCGAAAATCTCCGAGGTTGCGGGTGTCGGCCTGGTCACCGTCAGCGGCGGCAACACCCCCGCCGTGCGGGTCGAGGTCAACCCCCTGGCGCTCGCCTCCTACGGCCTCAGCATCGACAATATCCGCACCGATATCGGCAATCTCAACGTCGATACGCCGAAGGGCAGTTTTTCCGGCCCGGCGCAAACCTACACGATCAACGACAACGACCAGATCACCGATGCCAGCGCCTACGCCAAGCTGGTGGTGGCGTACAAAAACGGCAATCCGGTCTATCTCGGCGATGTCGCCAAAATCATCTCCGCCCCCGAGAATGCCGAGCTCGGCGCCTGGGATAATCGCACACCGGCGATCATTTTGAACGTCGACCGCCAGCCCAACGCCAACGTCATCGCAACGGTAAACGCGATCCGCGCGCAATTGCCGATGCTCACCGCCGGCCTGCCGGCCGCCATGAACGTCACGGTGCTGAGCGACGGCACCACCTCCATCCGCGCCTCGGTGAGCGACGCCGAATTCGAACTCTCATTGAGTATATTGCTGGTGGTCGCGGTGATTTTCGTGTTCCTGCGCAATGTCCGCGCCACCATCATCCCCAGCATCGCCGTCCCGGTTTCGCTCATCGGCACGCTCGGGGTGATGTATCTCTGCAATTTCTCGATCGATAATCTCTCCCTCATGGCGCTCATCGTCGCCACCGGCTTCGTGGTCGATGATTCGATCGTGATGATCGAGAACATCTCCCGCTTTATCGAGGCGGGGGAAACCCCGCTCGCCGCCGCCCTCACCGGCGCCGGGCAGATCGGCTTCACCATCATCTCGCTCACCATCTCCCTCATCGCCGTGCTGATCCCGCTGCTCTTCATGGGCGACGTGGTCGGCCGGCTGTTCTCCGAATTCGCGGTGACACTCGCGGTCACCATCGTGATCTCCGGCATCGTCTCGCTCACCTTGGTGCCGATGCTGTGCGCGCGCATGCTGCGCGCCAAAAGTGAGGTGACGCAGAACCGCTTTGAGAATTGGAACGAGCGTCAGTTCGAGCGCGTCATCGCCGCCTATGGAAGCGGCCTGACCTGGATCCTCGCCCATACCCGCCTCACTTTGGCGGTCGCGATTGGCACCTTCATCCTCACCATCCTGATGTATATCGCAATCCCGAAGGGCTTTTTCCCGGTCCAGGATACCGGCGTGATCGAGGGCATCAGCCAGGGCTCCCAGGCCACCTCCTACGCCGCCATGGCGGCGCACCAGCAGGCGCTGGCGGACGCGATCCTGAAGGACAAGGACGTCGTCAGCCTGTCCTCCTATATCGGCGTGGACGGCACCAACACCACCCTCAATCAGGGCCGCTTCCTGATCAACCTCAAACCCAAATCCGAACGCAGCGACAGCGCGACCCAGATCATCGCCAGGCTGAACCAGGAGGTCGCCGGCGTGCCCGGCATCCAGCTCTTCATGCAGCCGGTGCAAAGCCTGACTTTGGACAGCACGGTCTCCCCCACGCTCTACCAATTCACCTTGGAAGACGCCAATGCGAGCGATTTCAACATCTACGTGCCCGAGCTGATGGCCAAGCTCAAAGCTCTGCCGCAATTAACCGATGTCGCGAGCGAGCTGGAAAGCGCCGGCAACTCCGTCTTCATCAACATCAACCGCACCCAGGCCGCGCGCTTTGGCATCACCCCCGCCACCGTGGACGACGCGCTCTACGACGCCTTCGGCCAGCGCATCATCTCGACCATCTTCACCGATACCGACCAGTACCGCGTGATCATGACGGTCGACCCCAAGCTGATGACCAGCGTGGCCTCGCTGGGCGCGATCTATCTGCCCTCCTCATCGGCCGCCGGCGGCCAGGTCCCGCTCTCGGCGATCGCGACCTTCGAGGATCAGCCCGAACCTCTGGTGATCGAGCATCTCGGCCAGTTTCCCGCCACCACCATCTCCTTCAACCTGGCCCCCGGCGCCTCGCTCGGCGGCGCGGTCGACGCCATCACGGCGGCGGAAAAATCCCTGCATTTCCCGGCATCGGTCACCACCTCGTTTGAGGGCGCGGCGCTCGCCTTCCAGGGCACGCTCGGCAATGAGGTGTTTTTGCTGATCGCCGCTCTGGTCGGCGTCTATATCGTGCTTGGCGTGCTCTATGAGAGCTTCATCCACCCGGTCACCATCATCTCCACACTGCCCTCGGCCGGCATCGGCGCGCTGCTGTTCCTCTGGGTTTCAGGTGAAGGGTTGGACGTCATCGGCATCATCGGCATCGTGCTGCTGATCGGCATCGTCAAGAAAAACGCCATCATGATGGTCGATTTCGCCCTGCACGCGGAGCGCAACGAGGGCAAATCCCCGCACG
>Ga0116231_10013307_pt1 | contig 11622 bp, 9 predicted proteins | sample S1TSphgellanicum_2_FD_89695 | JGI IMG/M metagenome (GOLD analysis project Ga0116231, IMG submission 89695) | Host-associated microbial communities from peat moss isolated from Minnesota, USA - S1T2_Fd - Sphagnum magellanicum MG | ecosystem: Host-associated > Plants > Peat moss > Unclassified...
CGGTCCCGGGGACCACGACTATTTTTTATCTAAAAGGAGTGAAATATAATATGCAAGAGGAGCAAAATGATCCGTTGAACTCTCTCTCTCTCTCTCCCCCCCCCCCCCCCCCCCTCTCTCTGTCTCTCTCTGAAAAACGTCAGTTTCAAGCTCTTATGATCAACAAGACATCGATGGCATCACACTTCAAAGATCATCTCTCTGTCTCTGTCTCTCTCTGGGACGAAGGATTGTAGTTTCATGGTTTCGTGAAAGAAAGAAGAAATGGGTTGCAGCACACTAGTTTCCTGAAACTAGTTACATAAGGAGCATTCAAAGCGCATGCTGAATGAAAGAAAAATCGCTAACTAGTTCAGACACTCGTAGCAAATCCTACCGACAAAAGGAACACGCTTGCTTGGACTCCGATCCTCATCTCCTTCGCCTCTCCAACAAGCGAGCCCGCGACTTCCCCTGCGACTTCTGATCGCCGATTTCATATACATTTCTACACGTGTATGTACGTATGGACTAGGTATTTAGTACATACTTATATTTTAAAAATTACTGCCGAAATCTCAAAAATAAGGTGATTTCTGTGGTTTCCCATAGCCAGAAATCGAAAAAAAAAAAGGTAAAAATCCCTTTTGGCAAAACCAAGGTTGGTAAAATACTGGATATGGATATGGATGGATAATGTTCAGTTCTTTTTTTTTGGGGCCAAAATTATGAAATGTTGAAACTAAATGAAGTTCCACAGTAACTAATTTGAATATCTCAAATTGACAGTTTGAAAATAAAATAAAATAAGTTTAAATTACAAATGTATAACCAATTGCATGTATACTTTTATGTATCTACTATAAGAGTATCTCCACCGGCGCTCTGTATGTGACTCGAGACAGTAAAATTTATACCAGGTTTAAATTGGGAGGCACGTCGTCTAATGAATAGGAGAGGCCAATGAGATCAATATGGTTTAGCTGCACAATGTTCATTTGTTGTTTATCTCAGGCACTAAGAGTGTTTGCTTTACTTCGCTTACATATGGAATGCAATCGTGGATTTGCCACTTTTGATTTTGTATTGGTTCATGCTATTGTGGGCCTAAAACACCATGCACTTCAATATAAATGTTGAACATCCTTCATTTATTATCCTCCTCAATGAAATGTGTATATATGTGATTTTTAGAATTTTATGTTTTACATATTAATTCTAGACTTTCAGATTATTGATATGTACTCCATATCATTTTTTGTAATTGAAGGGGGTGAAATATGAAAATGCTAGTCAATTTGGCAGCCATTAATTAAGAATTCGTCAACATAAAAACCCAACTGTAAGATTCATCAGTAAGAGCATTTCATCAGTAAGAGCATCTCCAACGGTGCTCAGTATCACTCCACACAGTAAAATTTCTTGCAAAAATGTCAAACTGGACCGGTTTAGCTCAGGAAATTGGTTTTTTCTGGACCAAATTCGTGCATCATGCCGCGGCTGGTTAAAGGCGCAACACAGTTCTGCACCTCCAAAAAAGAGTGTAATAAATTGGACCTGACGCCGGCTTAGTATGTCTGAGTAATCGATCATAATGATTGGTCCACGTAATTTGCTATTAGTAGTTCCCATATATATGCAGTTCCTGTTACAGTTTTATTTGTGGGGTTGCCAATGAAAAAACAGCTTAAAAACATTTAATTTTATTATCCAGAGTGACAAACGGAGCACCGGTGGAGATGTTCTAATATTTCGCAATAATATTTTTTACTACAACTTCGATTGTCCTCTCGGAATGGGAAGTTTCTAGAGGAACCCTTTTTTTTTGACTTAACCCATCACACAACGAGCCTTGGTGGTATCAGCGCTTATTTTTTCTCCTTGTTTTTTCTGCTGTTTTGTTTCCAAAAATTTCGCTAAAATGTGAAAACTAACAATGAAAGGGAATATTCTATCATAATATTCCTCTTTTTCTGAGACTAATCGCCAAATTTTGGGAAATTTGTTTTTCACCACTTTTGTATTTTGGACTCTGGTTTTGGTTTGGTAACACTTTTCAAACTAGTTTTTTTGCACTATTAAGACAAGTTCTAAAAATCTGTCACCATTAAATGCAAAACCCCTTTTTGGATGTTAGTCAATGACATAACATCAAAAAATTGAAAGTTCAAAAATACATATTGTGGGTCCTCACTAGTGTTCTTTTGTTCACTATTGCTTTATTTCAGACTTTTGGCATGGCAAGAACTTATTAATCAGAATTTTCAACAATTTTTTTAAATAATTTGAGCTCCATGTTGGCCCATATTGCACGATCAACTATTTTATTTTTTCTTATGTTTTTATATGATTTCTAATCATTTATCATTATTTATGTCAATATCAAATTTAATTCAAACTAATATACATTTCATAGACAAGAAAAGACACATGTTAATTTATTTTTTAGATCCATGGTGGATAGGGGAAAAGAGTGAGATAGTTATAAAATGAAGATATTTATTAGAAAAGGTGGGAGATAGCTATTAACAAAGTTCATAGGAAAAGGCAGTAATTAATGATATACATAAGTATACAATAGTTAAGCCTGAAAATGAGGTAGTTATTTTTTAAATTGTTTTTGAAATGGTCCATGGACAACCATACAAAGGATTCACAAAATTCTCCCATATACCAGTTTTAATTACTGGTCACTGGAATTAATTAGTGCCTAAGCACCCCCAGATACTAGGGTAGTGGAAGTGAGTCAAAATTGAAACAAATGGATATGTTGGTTATATCTTTTTTGATCCATCCTTTTTTTTTTGGGCAAAAGAAGTTGTTGCCAAAGATGCACAAATAATGCATGATATGTTTTTAACCCAACTTTTATATAGACAAGGGTTATAATATTAGTGTATTATGATACAGAGGATAATAAATAGACTTTTGTGAGTAGGTGTGCAGATAAAATGTTATGACAAATAAAATTGCTGGATTTGCTGGTCTAAATGTTTTTCCTTAATTATCTTGAGTGTCTTATAATTAAATGTGCAGTAGGGTTTGGTAGGTTTGTTAGAATTTTAGAGAATTGATGGAAATGGTAGAAAGGGATTATTATTTACAATGTTCAACAAAATAAGGCTGTGATGAGGCTTGAAGATTTATTTTTCAGTTGAATGGAATTTTATTTTTAAAGATATTTTGAGTGAATTAACAATTCAATGTGTAATAACTATTTATGGACAGGGTTCTAGCACATGACTTGTGTAATTTGTTTTTAAAATTGAATTCATTGTTTTATAAAGACATTTCGAGATATTTTCAGGAACATTTTTTTGACTTTGTAGTGGACGTTGAAAAACAGCTGAAAAGCTTTTGGTGGCTGAGTTTGTTAAATTCTGATGCCTTTCGGCTGCACAAAACAAGGCATGTGGCCCATTGTTAAGCTTTGGTATGTGGACCTAGAAATTCTACCACATTTACCTAGACAGTTCTGTGACCGTCATGGGTTTCTGGACTACATTAGAGTTATCAGTAACGTAAGAAAAACACAGCACTAGAACCCTGAGTTTGGTCATACACAGGGTGATATAAAAAAAAGCCTGCAAAAAAGTACATTAGCATTCAACGGGGGATGAAACTGACAAAACCATCAACTTTGGTGGTAAACTAAATTTCATCCTGTCTTTCCTTTTTCCTGAGCGCCTCCACTGCTGCTACATGTATTTTCACTGATCCTAACTGTACGAGTACTATAATCAGTCTCGAACCTTGTGCATTAAATGCCGTCTTTCAGCATTTCACACTGAGATTTAGTCAAATGTCTTTACTTTGTGGATACCACTTAAAGAGAGGATGGGGGTGAAAGGAGGCCCAAAGACAGGGTGAAGACAGGGTTACTTTACGGCAAACTCTATTGTCCAATGGTCCATAGGGAGGGGGGGCTTTATACCACATGATTTTCTCCCTTCCCTCCTTTAGTTTTTACCAACCTAGTCCACAAACTGGTGGCCAGGGCGAAAACACACCAACACCGGTATTAATCACCATGATGAAGACGAAAGGATGAAGAGTGTTTTCAGTCCAATCCCATAGTTTTAAAGTAAGGATGTGTGTGTACATCATTTGTAAGTAGGGAGGTGTGAGCACTTATATGCCTCCACGTTTATAACTCCTACAGATAAAAGTGCAATGCATAAGATGAATTGACAAAAAAATTGAAATTAATGCCAAACATGGAATATGAAAGTTTACCTCTTGATGTGCCATCCGTAGTTTCGATGTCTCCGACTTTAGGGAAAAATGTGCAAAAGGTTCTGATGAAAAGAAAAGTAGCATGATTAGGAATTGTTGAAGTTCACATCATCAAATGCTTATCACTTAAGCTTCCTATCACTCTAAGCAATTTATGATCCAAGTCCCAACCACAAAACTATAATATTTTTGCACATTCAAAAGGAATATGCATTAATAGTAGTAATGACCCATGGCCACCATCAGCAATCCAAAGATAAAAAATGATTTGACACTTTGTAGAGATGAGATATCTAAGGTGAACTATATACAAGTATTTGGCATGCATAGAATAATCAGGAAGAATCAAGATCTATCCATGTTATGGTCCATGGTTGTTCTTGCTACTGTCTGTTTTTGTCTCACTGTTCCAAAGATAAAATTAGGGTATGACATACATATTGTCTTGGATCTTAAGAGCATGGGTTGATATAATGTAAATGTTAAGAAGTACACGCTAATTTCAATTGCTACTACAAGTGTTCACACTATAGCCCATAAGTAAGCAATTGGGGTGCATTTGAGCTAAAAGGAGCCAAATGTGTCAATATTGGCTATAGGCAAATGTAGCCATGACTTTTCCAACCCATTTGGAGGTGTTAAAAGAACTCTATGGCAATCCACGTGCATGTGGAGTTGCCACAGGTGGCAAATCATGATCAATGGTGCCTGCCATTATTTCTGAGTGGGATTTGGATGCTCAACAAGGATTGTTCAAGTTGAAGATGAAGTTTAATGCAGTTCAAGTAAAGGCAGAAGTACCAGCATTAGTTACTAACAAGGTGAACCCCCAGATTGTTAATCCTTTTACTCGATTGTGGAAGGTCATTAACACTTCTCAGCTTTTGTCCCATACATTTCCAAAATACCTAAAGTTAGCAGAGATAGCCATGACTCATATTCTTGGTTTAGTTGAAGATGAGGGGTGTTCTAGTTCTATGTCATCCATGAAAAGCAAACTACGGAAACCATTGAACCCTCATTTGCAACTTGTTGCTCTGTATGAACAAAAAAAAATTCTCTCTAAATTTTTTTCCATATGCAGCTGCATTTGAGAGCTAGGCTAATGTGATGACATCAAATGGATGGGGCCAATACAAATAATGTTTTGTCTTTAGTTTCCATCACTTCAGCAAGTTTTGGGTCAGCCCAGTTTTGTTTTGATACATGGGTGCTATTTTGCAACCCCTTAGTCATGCTTTTTGCCATATTACTAGGATAGGAGTAGTGTAGATAGCCAGAAAGTGAGGGATGCAAAGAGACAAGTGCCATTTCTTGCAATCTACATGGTTATAACATCGCCCAAGGGCAATTATAATGTAATAGCTGAAACCAGTTTTTTTTTTGGCACAAACCTGAAATTGTCGCCACATGCCACACAGTCCACAAATTTTTAGAGAAGGCTGGTCCACTCCGTTTAGCGTAGCGCGTCCGCGTCTTTTGATCCACCGACTTCTCGTCACCAAACCCAAAATAGGTGCGCATTTAAATAATTACACTATGTACAATACATATATATTATTATTTTGTTTTCGGCCAATGTTTCCACTCACAGGGACTTGACTATTGTGCACTAATCTTTTTCAACCATGTCTGTATTCAGATACGTGTGCAGACACGAGTTATAATATGTACTAGACTGGCCTGTGCCGTTGGCCCAAGTGTTACCACGTCCTCAACTGATTTTTCCTTCCAAAACCTGGTTTTTTGAAATTTATTTGAATTTTCAGTGGCAGAAATCCTTTGTAAATCAATATCTCCCACTTTCTGAATCCAAATCTTACCAAATAAATTCCATTAAATCCTGCTAATCAAGATCTTTCCAAATTACTTCCAAATTTTTAGCGAAAATTTAATTTAATTTAATTTTCAGCGAACAAATCATTCAATATTCAAAAACTTTTGCACTGCGAGTCCAAACATTGTGGAACTAAGCCGAGGCACCCCTCCTTGTCAAGCGCTTTTCAAAGACACCAAGAACACAATCTGAAGCATCCCAGTTCGATGGATCTCATAACTACAAAACGAACTACCTTCCTTCATAGATAGAATAGGTGATTGGTGAGAGCTGTGTGTAATGTACAGGTGTGTGTGTATTTGACAATACATTTGCCCGTTGCATCGTGTTTATATTCCACTCTTTCTCCGCCCCATCGGAGTAAACAGACCATGATGGGACGGATGGATGAAATGATGCTTCATGATGTCCTTTACTTTGCTTGCCATGTCACGTGTGTATTCCACTCTTTCTTCGCCTTGTCAGAATAAACAGACCATGACAACACAGATGGATGATCAAACAGATGGATGACGAGATAGATGGATGAAATGATGTTTCACGACATCCTTTATTATATGTAACCAGATACACCAATAGAAAGAGTTCAAGTTTTGTTTGAACACTAGAAACAATGGAGCTCTCCCCTTGGATCTGGCTTGCCCTGAGAGCTTAAATGTTCAATCACCAGCTGGTTTACTCTAGTAAATATGAATTGCAATAGTATGGATACCCACGCTCTTAGGAATGGATAATATTATTAGCCCATGTTGAAAATGGTGATCAATAGTTTTAGAAAAAATAAAATCATGTAGCCAATGAAAAGGCTTAACATGGACTGGGGAGGGCACTAACATTTTTATTCCAGGTTGAAGGAGGGGTTAAAGGAGGGGGTTTTTCTCAAGAAATGGTGCTCTTTTGTTTAGGCAGGTTTGCATGAGCCCTAGTTGGCCTGCTAAAAAGATACTTTTTAAAATTGGAGTTAACTTACATTTCAACACACTGGCCCTTCTCTTTTGGTGGTGTTCTTTTTTGATTTTATCCCAAGTACTTTGCCTAAAGTTGAATTGTCACATATATAAGCTGAAATGGTGTGTCATGTGGAAGCCTCTATGCTTCTATTTTAAATAGTGGGGATGACATAGCTGCACCTATCTAGATGGATGATGGGACAAATGGATGAAATGATGCTTCACATCACGACGTCTTTTAATATATGTAATTAGGTGACTGGTGAAAGGAGCTGGATTACCTAAGGCAGTCAAGGCAGGAATGGGTCGAGACTATATTGATAATTGGCATCCTCCCGCCCAATAATCAGTTTCTGGATCATCAATTGAACTAGGTAAGTAAAAACTAAAAAATAGAGGAGAGAAAGGACAAAATTATGTGTTATAACCCTACTTGTTTGGACCTATGAGCAAATGTAATCCAGAAATTGATTATGAGTTTATTAACATACATACAGAGGGTGTAAAGTAAGCCTGCATGCATATGTGAAAATCAAATGTTATGACTAATCGAATTGTTGGATTTGCTCACTTGATTTTATTATTTTTAGGGTCACTTTAAAGAAGGCTCCAAGGAGTAAGGCCCAATGAAATCAAGCATCCCTATTGGTAAGAGCTTTAGATAGATTCCATGGTCTTTAGGCAAGGGTCCAAGACCAAGACAATTCAAATTGTGATTTAGTTCAGAGGGCATTGTCTTGAAGGGAAAACCAATTGGTCCAAACTAAAAAAAAGCTTAAGGAAAGCTAGTAGTTTGGAGAATCAAAGTGTAAACCAAGGTCCAAGGTTGTTCATTTTTTTGTATTTGTTCATTTTATTATTATTATTTTCTTTGTTGTTCAAATTTTATGAAAATGGAAGACATGCTATTAATTGAAGACATTGTTGAAAGCACACAAACTCCCCTACTTTTAACCAATTTTGAAGTTAGCATAGCTAGTTTTGTGGATCCTCGCAAGGTGGTTCTTAGAAGGAATACATTTTTAATCTTTTCAAGTGCACGAAATGGAGTTGGATCAAAAGGTGGAACAAAAAGTGAAAGGTTCAAAATCAATTTTCACAAGTGAAAGGAGACTTGTATTTACAAGAGATCCTTAAATAGATTCCCATTCCAAACAAAAAAACACCCAAAAAAAAAAAACAGATTGCGATAAAAAATAAAGATTAAAAAAGTGAAAAAGTGAGACAAAAAATTCATTGTGTGTAGTAAGAATACCAAATTTTTTTTTTAAAAAAAAAATTTTAATCACAAAACAAAAGAAACAAAAAATTAAAAACATCATGAAAGAAAAAAAGAAGAAACAGAAAAAAAAACCAAAGTTAACTTAATTCTCTCACATGTCAATCACACAGTTTTTATATTGAATCTGCAACACACTCACTCTATCAATTTTTTTTAAAAAGTGTTTTTTTTAATGCAAAGAAGGGTTCAATTTGGTTCAAATTGATACCTGGGCTTTTGGGCCCTGGACCCTTGTCTAAAGTGGCACTTATTTATGTTGAGTGAACCAATGGTTCAATTTGTAATAGGGTGTGGTGGATTTGTGAGAGAATTTTTTTGGAGCAAATAAGAAAATCTTATTGCAAAGCAAAGAACAAAGATAGTCTAATTGGGTTTGGTGGGTTTGTGAGAGAATTTTTTTTGGAGGAAATATGAAAATCTTATTGCAAAGCAAAGAACAAAGATAGTCAACAGACAAGAACCAAGGGATGTCCCCAGGGAGCCCAGGGCATCAACATCACTCAGTACCTGGTTTGTGAGAATTTTAAAGCACTAATGGTGGAAAGGGTCTAATGGATCATTTATTTCCAATGTTCAGCAGAATAGGATTGTGTGTAAGCTAAAGATTTCTTTTTCAGGCCAATGGAATTGCTGGATTTGGTTTAGGGTTTAGTTTCCTTAGTTATCTTGTGAAATAATAGGTAGTTGAATGTGTAATAGCTATTTACAGACAAGGTTCTTGCACACTACTTGTGCACTTAGTTACAAAATGAAATGTGGTAAATGTGGTGTCTGAAAGAGGATTCTTTTTTGCAATTTCGTGAGGTATGTGGATTGGAAATCATCCAGTAAGGGACTTAGCCAAATTTGGCTACAGTTCAAAAAGGAAAGTAGAACTATTCAAAACCTGTTAGAATCTATCATCTAAATATGACAATTTCAAAAAAGATCCCTCAAAATATGGCAACTTTGGGCAATTTTTTTCAAAAAAGTTATTTTGCACAATCACAGGCCCCACTTTTTTTGGATCCTGGAGTGGGAAAAAAAATCATCACCCCAAAAAATGATGGGATTCTGAAGCCGACAATAATAATTGGTAGTTTGTATTCTCCAAAAATCATTAAATATTTTAAGAAATAACAAACCCATATTTATATTATATAATAATAAGACATATAATAGGGTTATGCGTGCTCAGCCCCAGAAATGTTTCACACTGTGCATCTTCGTCTGCAGTTATGTTGTAGGGGAAGTTCCTGTATGAAGTACTGGAACCTCCCCTTACTTAAACAACTCTCTTTCTATTTCCTCACGTCTTTCCCATTTGGTAAAGGAGAAATATTTCCATGGGAACATGGGAACATATACAATTGGGGGAGCTCCCCAGCATAACACACTATGGTTCTTCTGCTGGGGGAGATCCCTCAAAATACACAGAGAAATAAAAAGGGAGTTTTTTACATTGTTAGGTTCCCCTAGTGTTGGGGGCTCCTTAAAAACTTACTCCTAAAATTTCATACAAAAATTCTATTACAATTTAACAAAAGCTTTCAATCCTATTGACTTCTTAGAATGTTTTTAATTGAAATAGTTAAATAGTGAAAGAAATGGCACCGAATACTATGAATACATTTCATGTAATTATATTTAAATTTATGAGTATTTAGCAAAAAGTGGAGGTAACTTGGGGTTACAATGTTAGTAAATTTGTGTAAAGTTACGTATAATTACATATTAGTAAATATTACATATGTGTATTGCAGCATGGTGGTTTGACTTTACCCATCATTTTATTATCCATTGGAAAACTGGTGGCGGAAATAATTTGTCGTGTTTCAAGAACTTTTTGTTCCTCTTGTTAGGTTGACTTTAGGTTTCTCTTACCGATTTTGTGATAGAGTCAAAGTGGCAATCATCTATAAAATACTTTAGCCAAATTTGGCTATGTACTAGAAATGAAAGCAAGAGAAAATAAACGAGAATCCTTCTATAATCTTGGCTACCTACTACAACTTACCATAAAAAAAGCTGATGACAGTGAACCAGCACCACCAGTGCACCATGAAGGATGAATGGTAAGTGGTTAGTAAACAGTTTTCTGTTGGGCTTCAGGTCACCAGCCAACCATGGTGGTTAACTCAGTTGTGTTTTTCTTTTTTCTACTTACTTACTAACAACCCACAAGCAGGTAGTTAATAGGTAAAAAAAAAACAGCCCCTTCCTGCGTATAAACCATCTTAGTTACTTAGTAGTTACTTATTTTTCTACCTATCTACCTATATATAAGACTTATTTCCTACACAATTGGTTGCAAAGGTGAAACCAAATATTAACTCCGTTGCGGTTCATCCACAACTGAGTAATAGCAGACATCCAGTGGATGTGTGCTGGTTCACTGTGGCCCAATGTCAACAATTATTGGTGAAACAATCGGTAATTTACTAGGGACATATTAGAGTTATCCATAAAGTAACCCTGTCTTCACCCTGTCTTTGGGCCTCCTTTCACCCCCTATCCTCTCTTTCACTGGTATCCGCGAAGTAAAGACATTTTATTAAATCTCAGCATGAAATGCTCCAACTCAAGATTTAATCCACGAGGTTCGAGACTAATTATAGCAGTGACAATATATGAAAATACATGTAGCAGCAGCGAAGGCGCTCAGGAAAAAGGAAAGGCAGGATGAAACTCAGTTTACCACCAAAATTGATGGTTCTTTGAGTTTCATCCCCTGTTGAATGCTAATGTACTTTTTTGCAGGTTATTTTTGAATCTCACCCTGTGTATGACCAAACTCAGGGTTCTGGTGCTATGTTTGTCTTACTTTACGTATAACTCTATTATTACACTGGGAAACCAAGCTAGAATCAACCGTCCCAAATTCCAATGTTTGTGCAGCAACACCAGAATTTGTGAATCCCAATGTGAATCCTTTTGGGATGTTCACATCTTGATTCTTATCACCTAGTTTTTGGCATGTTGTAAACTACCCTGAAAATTGTAAACATGCCCAGTACCTATTTTAAATAAAAATTTGGGAATCCTGCAAATATTTTTTAAAACTGAATTTTTTAAAAAAATTCTAAAGCATCACTAGGATAGAGCTAACATGACATGTTTAAATGATGGGGAATTTCAAAATAGACGAATTACCTTAAGATTTTTCAATCTAAGAAGTCTTTACATGTTTAGGTGTCCACCAGCATTGTATGATCCTTACAAACTAGTGGTAACCTGTGCCTGCAAGGCACAGACGGTTTTAGATGATTTTAAAATTTTCTAAAAATTAATGGTTTAAAATATCCTTTCTTCTAATAGTAAAAAATAATCCAGTCTTATAATTTCAATTTGCAAAGTCC
>Ga0116231_10013308_pt1 | contig 11620 bp, 11 predicted proteins | sample S1TSphgellanicum_2_FD_89695 | JGI IMG/M metagenome (GOLD analysis project Ga0116231, IMG submission 89695) | Host-associated microbial communities from peat moss isolated from Minnesota, USA - S1T2_Fd - Sphagnum magellanicum MG | ecosystem: Host-associated > Plants > Peat moss > Unclassified...
AGTATGTGATGTGACTCCCGGGCTTCCTTTTGCCTTGACTCCCGGGCTTCCTCTTGGCTTAACTCCCGGGCTTCCTCTTGGTTTACTCTCGGGCTTCCCTTTGGCCCGCACCCTTGTAATTCCTTTTGCCTTGGTCGCGAGCCCAAAGCTAGGGTTGCGACAGTTTATATGATAAGTTAATTTATCATGAGTGAGACGATCGACATGATTAAGGTATGTTTTATAAGGAAACTATAAAAATTGCTTATTAATCTTGCACAAATTTCAACCCATGATCCTTTATGGATCAATCTTGATACTTATCTTTTCTGTTATTATTCTCAAGTAAGCCTTCATCTTGGTAAACTGAATAAACGTTCATATGTAGATGGTAAACTACTCTAAACACCTAAAGAGGAATTCCTTTAGAGCTAGCTTGGGTACAATGCTCTTGCCTAACAAGGTTTGATCTTGAGTTAAATTAAATGGCAAAGGTAGGAGGTGATTAATTATGAAATAATCCTTCCCAACAAGGACCCCTTTCAAATTGAAAATCACGTGCAAAGGATTCACCTCTGCATCCTCTAAGTCGACAAAAGGAGATCCAAATATTTTGAAAGGGAACTTTTTCCCCTTATCTTCTTTGAAAGATTAAAGGAGAACTATAAAAAATGTTTCAGCTTCGACCCCATCGAATCCCATAAGCGTCAAATGCGGCTATGTTGGGACCAATTGCTGGAGGGATGGGAGAGATACAAGTGAAGAGTGAGGTGGGGACATAGAACCTCGACGAGGTGAAGGCTGGACTAGAAACAACATTGATCTCCTTCGTCTTTCTTGTTTTTTCACATGCCTTTTCCAATGCAATTCACTCCCGTCTAATTGTCCAAGCAACTAAACAACCGTCCTTCGAATTCCACTAGGGCCAAAAACAAACCCAAGCTTGTCCCAATCATCCGAGTCCTTAGATGTGTACTCACTAAAATCATCAAACCCAAATGCACCTTCATCTACAAATAGAAAGTAGAAAAGGATGAGAATTCAACCAAACTAAAATTCCAAATAAACTGAATGAAAAGGAAAAAAATTGAAAAAAAAACATTGACAAGGGAATCATAATCCTTCACGATTATATTTTTTAAGTTCTTCAACCACTTGCAAGTCTAGTGGCCACCAATTGAATCTAGAAGCCACTAGATAGGTCAATTTAATGGCCACTATATCATTGTATTTAGTGGCCACTAGATTGTTGTATTTGGTGGCCATTAGGTAGGTCAATCTGGTGGCCACCAAATATATCATTGTATTTAATGGCCATTAGATTAACCTTTTTGGTGGCCACCAAATGCAGAATATCTAGTAACTAAAACACAAGAAAAACATATAAAATTATCTGGTGGCCACTAGATGCAATCTACATTTTAAAATTAAACTAAAAGAAAAATATCCTATGTAAATGTATTCATAATTTAAAAGAATTGTACAATGCCTAATGAAAAGAACAGTTCATTGTAGTTTAATCCAACCTTAGGTGGGTTCAAGTCCTTGAGAGGAACTTGTTTGTTCATCTCAATACTAATATCATCATTATTTAAATCTTTGACATCATCCTCCCTAACAGTAATGGTTGTCTATAACGGTTTCATAGAAGAGATGTCAAGTCATGCTAATATATCACTAAAGGGGTGTTCATTGTCTATCATTCTCCTCTTTCCAACCACATGAGATTGAGAACTCCTTGAGATCGACATAGGACCACTACTCATTCTTATGCTTATTTCTCTAATAACAAACATGTGACCAAGTTTCCTCTTAGTTTTCTTCCTTTTTTGCAAGAACGGATATTTCCTATTCCTACAATTCTTCTTCTACACCCAACCCTTGTTGTTCGACATTTGCAAATGGAGGTGGAGAACAAATTACAAGGGGCACTGGGTTTGTATTATACAAAACCAATAGACTAGTCATTGGAATCTCCTCAACCTTGTCAAGCAAGTCCATGGGAACAAGCTCAAGAACCCAAACTCTTTTCTCTTACACATTGCATCGATACTAGTTCAAAATCTGAAATGGCTTACAAACCTTGAACATGGAAATAGATTTGGGATTTGCGAGAACATATTAGGCATAGATTTGTTAATACTCCACCACCAAAGATACTTAGACACACCATTCCACCACACAAAAGTGGTTAGAAAATGAGTTGAATCGCATCCGGGTTGAGTTCCAATTTATACAACCTCTATTCTTCTGAAAATGGATAATTGCAAACATGGACCCATGCTAGAAGACACCTTGACACCAAAATGTCTACCTATGTCGACTTTCCTTCCTATGAAAGAAAAAGGTAAGCGTATACCAAAAATGGAAGGTTCATCCACGAACTTAATGACCTTGATAGAAGAACTTCCTGCTTGGAAGCCTAGTAAAATCCGTACTCCATAGAGATGTCATCCATGAAGTCCTCTTCCTGTAGTCTGACGACCAAATTGTTAAAAAAAATTTGATCGCAAATACAAACAATTGTTTTGAAGATGACCTTCATGGACAACAAGCTCGAAAGGACACTCTTCCAATCTATTAGAAAGCAAAGGTTTGGGTCCTTGCTTAAAGATTTTGTTGTCAATAACACAAGAAATGTCTTCCTTGATTTATGGTTCTGAAAATCGATGTTCCCTGAAGAGTCATCCACAATGTCCTTAAGGTTGTCAAATTCCAATAGTGGATCCACCTTATAGTGTGACTCAAGGTAGACATGGCCCATCTGTGGGTTTTTGTTAATGAACCTTGAAATCCACTACTTGTTAAATTTATCAAAGGGAGGATCCTTGGATAGATTCATATGGATCTTTGCCTTGAAGAAATCATTGTTTAATGTCTTCTCTAGTAGCGTAAACAATATTTTATTGTACTTATGTTTTAGTTTCATTTTCTTCCACATCTCTTCAATGTAAGGATGTGGACTTTGTGCCATTGGTTGAAGATGTTTATGGAAAATAATGATTTCATTTTGAATCACCTTCCTTTTCTTGATGTTGTAGCAAAACTCCATCATTGTCAGGAGGTACAAGTTCACTCCCATTGTAAGTTGATCCCATAGCAAATTTTCGTGTGCTTCCAAACCATGCACAAGCTTCACCATCTAAGACTCCTTCAGCCCCATAAAGCAATTAAATGCCAACTTTCCCATAGGTTGTGGTCTTGAAGGTAATTTTCCATAGTTATCCAATATGTTTCCCTTATACACCCACAACAACAAAATCTCTTTCCACTCTTCATGGAACATGTTTGAAGACAACAAGATTGACATACATTCTTTCACCAACTAAATTGTGAACATATTTGTGAAGGACACCTTGAAGTTCTACAAAAAATTAATAAAGCACGTTTGATCATTTCTAGTCCTTCAAGCAAGCATAAAACATTGATTTTGTGCGGAAATGATTTTTGAAAAACCAGGCCTTGTATGCATGAGTCTTCTTGTCTTGTTCAAATTCTGGGCTTGGTTGGTCAAATTCAATCCATATTTTTCATGCGTGTTGTAAATTTTCCCTATATGAAAAAAACTAAGTTCTTCAATGTATTTGGATTGTTGAGGACTAATAAAAGCTTGCAAAGCTTTACGAAATTAACATTTTAGTTTTTTTGTCTTGTTTCAAGAATCTTAGTTAGATCATTTGGATCACCAAGAATAGTGAAAATTGGATATTGTTGATTAATGTAATGAAACATCAAAATTTGATGTTTTATTTTGTTCTTATGTGTATCACTTAATGGGTGGTACACAATTCTCCTAGGAGGAGGTAGGAATCTATCCATAGGAACCTTTACCCCTTCAACGGGCTTGTTTCTAAGGGGAAAATAGTCTGAAAATTCGTTGTTGATTGATTCATCGACATGCTTTCATTCAATTTCGTCAAGGCCCTTGGGATATTTCTTCATGATGAGGTTATCAATCATCTTCTCCCTTTTTTCCTCTATTGTGACCTCCTTTTCTTATTTTTTGGAAGCTCTAATCACTAAAAAACCTTCAATGTCTATTTGAGTCATTTCAGAAATTGTCATCATTTTGTTTTATTGACACGCCCCCAAACTCCTCAAGAGACCCAAAGGTGGGTCCCAAAGTGAAACAACGAAAGAAAAAGAGAGTTGGTGACGCACCCCTTGGTTCTTTGATAGACTCCAAATGTGAATTTGCAGTGAAAACAGCGGAAGAGCAAGGAGTCGGGGCACACTCTTTGGCTCGCAGCACTTTGGGGGGGGTAGAGGGGCATGCTGGAACTCCGGGATGGGACTAGGAAGAATGACAAGCATCAACTACTCACAAGACTTGCACAAAACCAACACAAGGTGGTTAATGCATAGTTGGAGCACTTTTGGTGCTAGGACAAGCCACGAGCAAACTTGGACTCACAAGACTCATCACAACCCGAACTTGGGGGAAGCTACCACCTTCCCCCTTATAGTATATTTTTGTGCCTCTCCATGACGCCCACATCCAAATTGCATTTTGTCCTGGGACTCCCAAGTGGGAGTCCCAAAATTGCCAAAGTTGGGATTCTCGCAACTTTGGGGCCCCAACTTTGTGTGCAGACCTTCAATTGAGATGAGGTTTAAAGCAAAGTTGTAGCCCTCATAGAGAGCTTTCCAATGGTTTGTTGCACACCACCTACACGCAAGGAAATCAGGTCGATTCTCGACTTTTAATGGTCGAGAGTCAAACTGCCAATTTGACTCCCAGCCCTTTTTTTGGCCATAACTTGTGTTTTAGATGTCAAATGGGTGATGTGAGCCCATTTTAAACATCTACATTTCAATATATTTTCAATGGTATAAAAAACTTTTCAATCCATTGGGTTTTGACCCTTGTAGTCGCTCTCTGAACATTCGGAAGTCCACCGGGACTCCAACTCCCAAAATGAAAGCTCTTTTGGGAGTGTGAGGGTTCATTCATTCACACTTTCCTTCACTCTCGGGCTTCCCTCTTGGCCCGCAACCTTGCAAGCCCTTGCCTTGGTCACGAGCCCAAGGCTAAGGTTACGACACTCTCCCCCATTAGAAGGGGGAAAATTATGTGCTACTTGATCCTCTCCATATTGAAACACACAACCTCCAAGGAAGTGGCCTAGGTAACTATATGAATGACCTACAACCACCCATTGATGTAAGGCAAAATCTTACTATATTTGACCTAACTTACATTTAATGTCAACATCAATCAAACAATGTGGCAAAACCATGCAAGTGCTACATAAGGTGTCACACCTACAAAGTTTATATATAGGGGGCGTTTACCATCTTGCAAAATGAGTTAATGAATTAGCATTAATTCATGAAAATTGTCCAAAATGTAGGTTTTTTTTTCAAGGACTTTTTATATATATTTTGGCAATTTTTTTAAAAGGTTAAAAATCCCTCCAAGAATTATTTATTTGTGTTTTTTCCACTATTTGGAAAAAAGATATTGCCACTAATAAAACACCATTGTCCATTGTTGTTTCATTTGTTGGATCATGGACTTATGGTCACCATAAGATTGAAAATGAAGTTAATTTTCCAACTTTTTCTAGAGAAACTCACAAAATAGAGAAAGTTCACCACCCAAAAAAAATCATTGGTCATGATATATACTACGCTAACTTGGCAGCATCCACACTAATTGTATTATTTTCAGAAATGTTGAAATTTTCACCCCAAGAAAATTCAAATAAAATTTTTTTGTAAAGGAAAATGTTGAATCTTCAAGAATATTCTATTTCTCAAAATGAGAAAAATCAAAACTATTTATTTATTTATTTATTTGACAAACATATATCAAAGCTGCCTGCCCAAGGTAGTACAGTATTCCCTCTGGTGTCCAATAAGAATCTTCGACCTTTTTTGACCAAACTCTTGCTCTGACTGAAAATACTATCCTTTGTCCAAAGTAGCATAGATACATACGGTATTTTGATATGTACTGCAATTATGCATCGAACCGATTCTAATGACAGAATCGGTTGTCCCTGCTGATTCTGCCAGTCCAGTTCTTCTGTACCAAAAAGAGGTGAATTTCTGCTGCAGAATAGTCGTTCTTTCGTCCATTTCTTGTTTTGTGCCGCGTTGCTCGTTGCGCTTCGGAAGCTCGCAGCTCGCGTGCTTCGCTCTTGCTCTGTGCTTCTCCCCTTTGCGTGCGTTGGAATAGCTTGAGAGCAGAAACATCAGACAGAGAGGTGGAAGGAGATGGCAGATTTGGTGGACAAGGCATGGCAACGCTACCTCATCGCTTTGCACAAGCACCCGCTCCGCACAAAGGTGAATGACTCTTCTCTCTTTTCTTTCTTTCTCTCTCTCTCTCTGCCCTCAGCGCGAAGCTGTTGCAAGTAGACTGGAGTCATGACTCGTGTATTATGAATGCTGGAGATTTGATATTACTATTTTCTGGAAGTTTCTAGCTTCCGATTTCGGTAAGATCGACCATCGGCACATTGTGGCCAGGTTTTGAGTGGAACCATCATCGTGTCAGAGTGGCAACACGATGATCACGACAGACATGTTATTGAATAAATTTTCTCAAAATTGGCAAATGAAACTAGGTTGTGCTACAGTAGCATGTCTGTTGTGTGTTTGGATCATTGCTTGTGTGCAAAACTGGACCGCATTGTTGAAAATAGCTTGCAGATGAAAACCTTTTGGCTATAACTTGAAAGTGGTTGTGGCTACGTTTTCAAAGAGGCAGTTAAAGCTATAGTTGAAATTCACCAAGTCCTCATGATTGCCATAGACATTTCTTCCTTCTTATTTGAAACCTGTCTGTATTCATCAGCTTTGAGTGATCTTGATCTGACTCTTTGATCTGGCTTTGGAATTGGAGTTTCACTGTCTCATGCACAACAAGATGGGAGCTAGCAAAGAATTGTAGTTCATGTCTGTCTTGTCATTCTATTGCATGGATGTTGTACACCTACATCACAATAAGGGGGGAATTATGTGTCTTACTGAGGACATGTGCACCTTGCAGTGTGCTCTCATGCCGGTCATCTTCTCTTCCTTGGTCACATGACATGCCTGTTGTTAGGTAGGGGACAGTAATGACATGAAACTGAGGAGCTGGTGTGGCTTGGGTGCAGGCAGCAACATCAGGCCTGTTGGCAGGATGCAGTGATCTTGCTGCTCAAAAATTGTCAGGGGCAAAAAAACTACAACTTAGACGCTCTCTTCTTATATCAGTGAGTCAGCATCTATGTCAGAAACCATTTTCTCTTGAGGTTCCTTGAATCCTGTTTCTGAGGAAAGTAATAATTATTATTTATTCCCTAGGTTGAGCTGGATTTGGAGGTAAAAATGAAATGGCTGCATTTGCTCAAGTGCAGCTCTATGGCTTTGTATATGGAGGTCCATTTGGACATTTCTTTCACAAGCTGATGGAAAGGCTTTTCCCAAGACGTGACATAACGACTCTAGTGAAGAAGGCAAGTGTTTTGCTGTTGAGAGGTATTGGTTTGAACATTGAATTGGAAAACTTGTGCAGAGCACTGCTAATACAAGGTACTGCCTAAAGGTGTAAGAAAGTTTGGTGCAGGTAGTTGTGGAGCAGCTGACTTTCGGACCATGGAATAACTTTTTGTTCATGTTATACATGGGGCTGGTGATTGAAGGTTGGTGCTTCCTCATTGTTATGTGGGTTGCATGCAAAGTTCACTTATGGAGACTAGGGAGTTTTCAGCATTTTGCACTTGTATAAATTTCTGCAGGCAAACACCTCAAAGAAAACATATCAAAGTTTGTCAACAGTGACATCAAAACGATAGATTCAGCATAGGGTTTAGGTCAGAAGAATAATTATAGATTTGCTGGAAATGGCACAAGAATGAACTGATGAGCAGGAAGTCAAAGGGTTTCTTCATATTCAGTTATATAGCAGAACAAGATTGAATTTTTCATCCATTGCATGAGTTCATTTGTGTTGAATCTGAAGGAAAGTTTATTCATGATGTATGTAAAAACCTAAATCTTGGTGGTTATTCAGGTAGACCTTGGCATTTGGTGAAGAACAAGCTGAAGACAGACTATCTGCTGGTGCAGCTAAATGCTTGGAGGGTAGGAATCTCAAGCCCCACTATGTGACTTGCAACTTATTGAGATAGCAGGGTTCTGGTTACAGTCTGAGATCAATGCTTTGCTGAAAGTTGTAATATTGACTGGCTAGAAAACTTCAAAATTAAATTTTTTCTTAGGAGAGAGCATTAATTGCAGTCTCTATCTATGCAGTGTACATGATGGAGAAATTGATAAATATTCTCTTTGTCAGTTCAGGTGGTGTTTTTTGTGTCAGTTGCTCAGTTTAAGGAGGTTTAGTATTTACCCTTAATTGTCTGCCAATTCTCTTTATGCTTGAGATGCAAATTATCTTAGTCAGCATGATGGAAGTTACTGTATTCAGATTCGTGTTGGGTGTCAAAGTCGTCCAATTAGATGGTGCTCTCTGGCTCAGCCATGGTAAGTGTGGAGGTGTAATGGTGTAAGGGTGAGTGGGTGGTACAGGTATGGCCATTGGTCAGTGTCATCAACTACTTTTACATGCCCCTCCACCTTCGGGTTCTCTTCAATAATCTGGCAGCAGTTTGCTGGTATGTTTCAGTGTCTTTCTCTAAAGTCATTCTTTTGTTCAGTTGAGCAGGGAACATTATCTTTGTCCTTACAAAAAACCTTGTGAGTGCATGATATGTGATTGCATTTTTCACATATTATGCACTCACAAGGTTTTTTGAGTCCACTGCATATTTGTCTTTGTATGGTCTGAATGTCAGCAGTGTATGCAATCTTTGATAGGCATGAGTTCTTTCACATGCCTGAAAGCTGGGAGTGTCTCCGAAACTTTTAAATAGGGCAAGCAATACATTTATGGTGGGAGTATCATTTTCAGGACAACTGTGGCAACAGAGGACCTACCTTTTGTTGAAAAGTCTGTGTAGTATGTGGCACTGGAAACTGTGTCATAGTAACCTCACTTTGTAAAGTACCGCTGTGTCCTCTGATCTCTTTTGGGAGGGCAAATGACTCATGAGTTACAGAATTGCCATTAGTAACAAAACTTTTCTCTCTGAGATGGCGCAGGCGCACCTTTGTGATCTTGCAAAGCACCCGTGCAATTAAGCAGGCTGCTTGAAAATCATGTGCTGGTGTGCACAAGCTGCAGTCATCTCAAGATGATTCCGGAAACAAAGATTGACTCTTCAAAGAAGGGCAGACTCTACCTCTAGGTCTGACTGGAGCTTTAAGGGGGTGTGCTACTGGTTTTCTTGGGCATGCTTGATCCAACAAGTTGTTACAATACTGACATTGAATGCAGAAGAATTTCCAAGCCCTACAACAATTCATTTCTGTTACAGCTTTGGATCTTCTGCTGACAATCTTAAACATGAATTCAGCTAATGTAAAAATGCAACCTCATCAGCAAGAGACAGTCACATCTATGTTCATTCTGCTATTGGTATTTGAAAAATGTCTAATTGATCCAACAACACTATTGAATGCAGAGCAATTTTCCAAGCCCTAGAATTACTTTTTGTTTCCATCTGCATAAAAGATGAAAGGAATGATGATGCTGATGTTGATGAAAGAAGGAATCTATGGATCTTCCAAAAGACCAGAGTGAATCTGCATCCACTGGTGCACCATCCACTGGATGTCTGCAATGAGTCAGTTCTGGATGAACCTCAGCTGAGTTAATCTCTAGTTTCACCTTGGTGACTCATTCTGTAAGAAGTAGGTCCTATGTATAGGTACATAAGTAAGAAAATAGGTGACTGCTAGGTAAGTAGATGTCTTAAACATGGTCTGGTTCATATGGTTCCAGGTTTACTTTGAAGTTGTACGTCCACTTACTGAGAAGCGGAACAGAAACTGGACTAACATGTGCGTGCTCCTCTAGCATTATATGGGTCGTGTAGTCCACTTCAAGCAGTGAGGTGAACTTGCACGGTATTAACAGAAGCGGACCAAAAACCTGACTAAGAACCCAAACCAGGCCAAAACTGCTAGAAATTATAGAGTTACACAAAACCAGAACGAGAACTGGCCAAAAAACCAAAGCAGCCTAATATTGCTATGGAACATCCAGTCACACACAACCGGACTGAGAACTGGACAAAAACCCAAAACCGGACTGAGAACTGGACGAAAACCCAAAACAGGCCAATATTGCTATAGAATATCCACAGAATCTCCAGTTACACAAGAATCTGACCAAGAGCTGGTGAAGAACCCAAAAATTGGCCAAAAGTGTTGCAGAACTGGTTAACAACCCAAAACCAAAAGCCAATACTCTTAGAGAATATCCAATTACATAAAACTGGACCCAGTACAGATTGTCGAGTTGCACAAGAATGAGACCACGTACTGGACCCAGAACTGGCCAAGAACCTAAACAAGCCAATACACCTGGTACATACCAGCGTTGGGTGGTTCTGTAGTCCAGTTCAGTTCCGGTTCTCTGATGGTTCTTTGACCGGTGATATATGCATACAACCAGCAGAGATCAAACCGTGAAACACCCTCCTCCAGCTCTGGACTGGCAGAAAATTCAAAAGCCAAATAACTGGAGAGGAACCAGCAAAGAACTGGCTATTCTTTCATGAAAACCAGCGGTTTTGGGAGGGTTTTGAAATACCCGGAATTACACAATTCTTCGATTGTTGATGGTTTCTCAAATACCCAGAACCGGCTGGTTGTTTGGTTCTGACGTTTTTCAAATACCCAGATACAGCCGATTCTTTGGTTCTGATTTTTGAAATGCCCAGAACTGACTGGTTCTTTTTTTTTCAAATACCCGGAAGTGGTGGTTTTTAATAAAAAACAAATAACCACCCAACACTGGTACATACCAGTTCAAGAACTGGACAGAGAACTGGCCAAGAACCCATACAGAAAATACTGGTGTAGAATGCAGACTATGAAGTTACACAAAAGCTGGGCTGTGTGGAATTGGACTTGTGGGAATTGGACTGAGAACTCAAATGTGCAGGGTAAAGCCTAAAAGCCCAAGGGCGAAGACATTCCCAAAAAATAAGGGGTCCAGGATGATGCAATAGTCAAGTGTAGCCCCGCATTTTGAAAATGTCCCCACCTATGGGGCTTGAGCGGAGGGTTCTTACACTTACTCCCAAGTGGGGACGGATCTTACACCTATAAGTAGATGAAGAGCTCAACTGAGTTGATGTCTAGTTTCACCTGGGTAACCCATTCTGTAACAACTAGGACATATATGTACATGTAGGTAGGTAGGAAAATAGGTGACTACTAGATATGTAGATGGTTTGTAGTTTGTACAAAAGGTAAAGGGGCTGTTTTTGCTACCTAGGTAGTAACAACCTGCTTGGGGGGGAGTTGTTGAGTAGGTAGGTAGTTAAAAAAAAGGCAACAGAACTGAGCTAACCACCATGGGTTTAGCTAGGGGCTGGAGTGAATTAGCACCCACCAATGCACCAGTTGCGGATGAGCCCATTGAGGCCGTTTTCTGGATGGACGAAAATCCCTTCCTCCCTGCCCGATTTTTTTTTTTTTTTTCCACCTCTTCTCTACCCCAAAATTTTCCCCCGTCCTACCTACCACCTACCTCCCCCCGTCCTACCTACCACCTACCTCCCCCCTCCTACCTACC